>Ga0114957_1004115_pt1 | contig 12696 bp, 9 predicted proteins | sample BantaG_FD_87175 | JGI IMG/M metagenome (GOLD analysis project Ga0114957, IMG submission 87175) | Marine algal microbial communities from Bantry Bay, Ireland - BantryBay_4 metaG | ecosystem: Host-associated > Algae > Red algae > Unclassified | place: Bantry Bay, Ireland | collected 2014-11-21 | reverse complement strand
TATGCAGGAAATCCTGATAGACAAGGAGAGGCAGGAGCAAGTGAATTATTATTTAATCCGTGGGCAAGAAGTGCTGGATTGCATTCTATGACGACATCTACTGTTTCTGGTGTAGAAGCTATGAGGTTAAATGTAGCAGGAATAGGGAGAATTGAAAGCACGGAATTTTCATTTGGGACCGCTAGACTTTATGAAGGCTCAGACCTTAATTTTAATGCTTTTGGATTTGCAAAAAAAGTAGGAGAGAGCGGAGCCTTTGCAATAACAATGGCAGCAGTAGATTTTGGTGATATTCAAATTACCACTGTTGATCAGCCGGAAGGAATCGGTGGAACTTTTTCGCCATCTTTTTTCCATTTAGGACTAGGATATTCACATACCTATGCAAATAAAATTTCTGTAGGTATTTTAGTACGAGGAGTTTTTGAATCTATTACAGATGTAAGTGCATCTGGTTTTGCGATAGATGCCGGTGTGCAATACGTATCTGGCGACAACGATGAATTTAGATTAGGAATTTCTTTAAGAAACGTAGGTTCGCCTATGTCATTTAAAGGAGAGGGTTTATCTTTTCAAACCATTACGGATGAAGGAGTTCCTCTTACATTAAATCAGAGATCTGCTAATTTAGAAATGCCTTCAGCTTTAAATATTGGTGTTTCTTATGATTTTGCCGTAGGTACTGAAAACACTTTACGTGCAATAGGAAACTTTACCTCTAATGCATTTTCCAGGGATCAAATAGGAGGAGGTTTAGAATTTATTTTATTAGATAACTATACCTTAAGAGGAGGTTATAAATTAGATTTTGGTAGTTCTTCAGGTGCAGGAGATAATATTTACACTGGGATTGCTGCTGGAGCCTCAGCTAATTTTAAAGCCTCCGAATCTGTATTATTTGGTCTTGATTATGCGTATCGAACGACTAACCCTTTTAAAGGAAGTCATAACATAACTTTGCGAATAGGATTCTAAGCAAAGGAACTATTTTGTAAAAAATATTATTTTTAAATAATACAAAGCGTTTCTATCCTCAGGATAGAAGCGTTTTGCATTTTATTAAATCTGATAAAAATTTGTATTAATAAGTAATAACAGGAATATGTCTGGAATAAATTACATGACTCAAGAAGGTTATAATAAACTTTCTTCAGAGGTTGAAAAATTAAAAACTACAGGAAGGCAAGATGTGGCTAAAGCCATTGCCGAAGCAAGAGAAAAAGGAGACCTTTCTGAGAATGCAGAATATGATGCAGCTAAGGATGCTCAGGGGATGCTAGAGTTAAAAATTAATGAAATGGAAAAGGTATTGTCTAATGCTAGAATACTAGACATAAAGGATATCGACACCTCTAAGGTTACTGTTTTATGTAAAGTTAAAATCAAAAATAAGAGCAATGGAGCAGAGCTAACCTATAGCTTAGTGTCTGAGTCAGAAGCTGATTTAAAAAGTAAAAAGATATCCGTTACTTCACCTATAGGTAAAGGATTACTGGGTAAGAAAATTGGCGAAGTTGCCTCGATTTCTACACCGAGGGGAAATATGGAATTTGAGATATTAGATATCGGGATTTAGAATGGCAAGTATTTTTAGTAAAATAGTAAAAGGAGAAATTCCTTCTTATAAAATAGCTGAGGATAAGGATCATTATGCATTTTTAGATATTAAACCATTGACTAAGGGACATACATTAGTAATCCCTAAAGTGGAAGTGGATTATATTTTTGACTTATCTGATGAGCAGATAGCTGAATTAAATGTATTTGCAAAAAAAGTAGCATTAGGAATAGAAAAAGTAATTCCTTGTAGAAGAGTGGGCATCATAGTAATCGGAACGGAAGTGCCGCATGCTCACATCCATTTAATTCCTTTTCAGGAGGAAGAGGTATTTAATATCACCCGAGAGAAGCTTTCATTAAATCCAGATGAAATGGGGGAGATTGCTTTTAAAATTAATTCGGTTATTTAGATAGTTTCTTAGGATTATCTTTAATAAAACTACTCCATCCAGAATAAGACTTCTGCCCCTTTAATGGACTATTTGATTTATTAAAATAAGTATAGGCTGCGGCAAGTCCATCCGTCGCATCTAAATATTTAGATTCCATTTTTGAATTAAGTATGCTAGAAAGCATTGCTGCAACTTGTTCTTTAGAAGCATTACCGTTTCCAGTAATGGATTTTTTAATTTCCTTTGGTGTGTATTCGACTATTTCTAATCCCATTGTAATGGCGGCTGCCATAGAAACGCCTTGTGCTCTACCTAGTTTTAACATGGATTGTACGTTTTTTCCAAAGAAAGGAGCCTCCACAGCCAATGTTTTAGGTAAATAGGTTTCTATAATTTCTTGTAATTGTAAATAGATTTCTTTGAGTTTAGTTTGATGATCTGGGTAATGACTAAGTTTTATCACGCCCATAGTAATAAGTTTTACATTTTTACCCTCTACTTCTAATAAGCCATATCCTAGTATATTAGTACCGGGATCTACTCCTAATATTTTGTATTTTTCCATTGTCGTAGTAAAATTAATACATATATGATGTATACCTTAGAAATATTAAATTAAACAGTAGTCTTGGGAAGTTCTTTACTAAAAAAATCATTTAATCTGATTCTAAAAATTATAGTCATAGTCGCTATTGTTTTTTTTATTTATAAGCAGATGGTTAGTAAAGGTGATATTGACGAGACATTAAATTCTTTTACTACACAGTTCTCTAAATCTAATAAATGGTGGATTGTTGCATGTATTCTGCTAATGCCATTAAACTGGTTACTAGAAAGTAGGAAGTGGCAGTTACTAGTTAGGTCTTTTTATAATTTAGATTTAGGATCTTCTTTTAAAGGAATATTATCTGGATTAACAATCGGGATTATTACTCCTCAAAGGATTGGAGAATATGGTGGGAGATTATTAGTTCTACCAGCCAAATTTAACTGGGAAGGAATATCATCTACGTTCTTATGTAGTATTGCCCAGAACATGGTAAATGTTATTTTGGGCTTAGTCGGAGCTTTCATTTTCTTGCAATATCATGTTTTCGATTTTGGTCAAAAATATTTAATCTATATCGCTCTTGGAGGCTTTTGCTTATTAGCGGTGATCTATATCTTACTAATAAATATTGCTTATGTAAAAAGAGTATTGAGTCGTTTAGGACTAAAAGATCGCTTGAGACCCATTTTAGAAAAATTGCGATATCTTAAAACAACTCCTAACTTGACCAAGCTAGCAGTATTGAATATTGCATTTTTGAGATATATTATTTATGTCATTCAGTATGTTTTGATTTTGAAGTTTTTTGGAATTGATATTTCTTGGTTTACAGGTGTTACAGGTGTGGCATTAATTTATCTATTGCAGACAGGAATTCCTTTACCTCCATTAATAGGAATTGCAGCTAGAGGAGAAATAGCTTTAATGGTTTGGGGTCAATTTGATAATAATTCACTAGGAATTTTATCTGCCTCTTATACACTTTGGATAATTAATTTGATAATTCCATCCCTTTTAGGTTTATTTTTCGTTTTAAGAACAAACATTCTTGGGTCATTGGGATATGAAAAAGAGTAGTTTACTTTTTGTATTGTTTTGTTTTGCTTCGCTTGGGTTTTCTCAGGATGTAGCTTGTGTGTATAAGGAAGATAGATTCCAAGCCGGTGAGGTTCTTAAATATCGATTGTACTATAATTGGAAGTTTGTTTGGATTCCTGCTGGGGAAGTAAGATTTAAGGTAGAAGAAGACGAGGACGATTATCTAATTGAAGTGGTCGGTAAAACTTTTGATTCCTATAATTCTGTTTTTGAAGTAAATGATTATTTCTTTTCTCGGATAGATAAAGCAACTGGAATCCCTAAAAACTTTATCCGTAAAATACACGAGGGAAGTTATTATAAATATGACAGTATCGCATTCTATCATAATAAGAATATTGCATCGGGTTGGTTAGGAAAAACGAAAGAAACCGCAAAGGCTTATGAGGAGGTATTAAGCAGTTGCGCTCATGATATAATTTCTATCTTATATAATGTTAGAAATTTAGATTTAGAGCAAACTGAAAGGGGTAGCGTAATTCCTTTTAGTGTATTTTTTGATAGAGAGCAGTTTAACCTAAAACTGGAGATTGGAAAAAAGGAAGAGAAAAAAATAAAGGGACTTGGTAAGAGGGCGACTATAAAATTGATTCCTGAAGTAGTAGCAGGAGAAGTTTTTGATGAAAATTCGAAGATGAATATATGGGTTTCTGATGATGAGAATAGAATTCCATTACTTATAGAGTCACCCGTTTCTATTGGTTCCGTAAAGGCGGTACTAACATCTGCAACCGGTTTAAAACTTAAAAAAAGTTACGTGGAATAAAAAGAACCCAGAATTATCTGAGCCCTTTTTCTCGAATGTTTTTTTTATTCTACTCCATGCATTAATTTCTTAATTATCGGATTTAATAATATTCCAAGTAGTCCTAAAGCAATAGGGACTATAGTAAATATTAAGAAGAATGTTGTCAGATCATATTGACTCGTAATTTCTTCAATCGCTCCTCCCATTTTCCCGGCTAATTTATTACCTATCGCAATGGCCACATAGTACACTCCAAACATAAGTGCAATCATACGTCCAGGCACTAGTTTACTAATATAGGAAAGAGAAACGGGTGATAAACAGAGTTCCCCTAAGGTGTGGAAAAGATAGGCGAGTACTAACCATAAGATACTAACAGACGCTACAGCGGCTCCACTAGGAATTCCAGATGATCCCCATGCTAAGGCACCGAATCCTATTCCGAGAAGTATTAACCCAAGACCGTACTTAGTCGCGGCTGATGGATTATATCTACTTTCCCACCACTTACTAAAAAGAGGAGCAAACATGATTATAAATAGTGAATTTAATATCCCAAACCAAGTGGCACCGATTTCTACTTCATTAGCCTTAATTTCTATTACCCTGGCTTTAATAATAGGAGAAGGTTTTCCTGCTTCTTCTGTTAACTGTAAGGCTCTATTTGTTTTCTCTTCTGTTAAAAAGAGAAACTTACTTCTGACTTTTAGAATATTTACTTCATCATTAATAGCTAGCTTTAGAGGTTCTGTAACCTTAGTAGTTCTTTTTACAATCTCTTTTGAGTTATCAATTGTTTCGCCCTCAGTGATTGCGGTATAGTCATACATGATTTTTCCTTCATCATCTTTCTTCACGTTGTCCTCCTCATCTAATTGTGCAACTTTATAAGCATCATACTCACATACATATGAACTTGAATTTAAATCTCTGTTTATCATCCATCCTACTAAAGCCCAGATAATGATAAAACTTAGACCTAGGCATAAATTAGAGATCAAATAATTACCATAGGTTTTACGGAATAGCATAATCAAGACATAGGTAATGATAGCTAGTGGAATTACGGTAAGTAAAATATTTATAACTATAAAAGCAGTGGCCCAGGAGCCTTCCATAATTCTACCAGTAAAGTCACTGGCAAAAATAGTCATAGAACCACCTGCTTGTTCAAAACAAGTCCAAAAACAAACGGTCATTATACAGAAGATAACAATGGCTATCATTCTATCTCGAGTTTGATTTGGATATCTTAAAATTCTAGATGTAACTAGGGTGAAGAATAGGATAATTCCTATTAGTATATAATAATTCCCAAAATCAAAATCTCCTATTTTTAAAAAATTGAAATCATTGATATTAGAAAGTGGGTCATTGATTATCCATGAAAGACCAATGAATAAACTTGACCACATCAGTATTTTATCTAGGGATGTAAATGGATTTAGTCGATCTCCTTCAAATTCTAATTTCGGGTCTTCTTTTTCACTAGTTGTTTTTATCGGTTTGTCTCCAATAGTTCCAAAGATATCTTTAGAAAAATAAAACTGTAACATTCCTAAGATCATGAAAATTCCAGCCAATCCAAAACCATAAGACCATGAAACTTTCTCTCCAATATAACCACATAACATAATCCCTAAAAATGCTCCAGCATTTACGCCCATGTAGAAAATGGTATAAGCACCATCCTTCTTTTCGGGATTGTTTTTATACATTTCGGATATGATTGATGTCATATTAGGTTTAAAGAATCCATTACCTACTATAAGTAATCCAATACCTAAAAACATAAACATTTTATGAAACTCTAAGGCCATAGATAAATGACCTAGAGCCATAACTGTAGCTCCAATGATTACCGCACTTTTATAGCCGATTTTTTTATCTGCTAACCATCCTCCAAGAATGGGAGTTAGGTAAACTAAAGAAGTATAGGTACCATATAGAGAGAGAGCTTCTTTACTTGTCCAGTCCCATCCGCCTATTCCTATCGAGGACATTAAGAATAGAACTAATATTGCTCTCATTCCATAGTAGGAAAATCTTTCCCACATTTCAGTAAAGAAGAGAACAAATAGCTGGGACGGGTGTCCTAATACATCTGATTTTATTTCTACACTGTTAGTAGTATTCATATAGTTAGTTATGTTTTATTAATCTGCTAATTCAAAGCCTTCCGCCTCATCGGTATTCTCAACTTCTTTCAATTCTTCTGCACCATGGGTTAACCTTTTTAATCTCTTTAAGAATAAAAGAACTAAAAGACCAAAAACAACTGTAAGTATCGTTATAAAGATGAAAGTTTTCATTTCACGCTTATTTTGAACTTCAAAAATTTCTGCAGTTCCTGAATAGTCTTTACCGTCTCCCTTATTTGATTTTATTTTTTTAGCCTCTGTGTCTTTAGAAAATCTAAGAATGACATGCTTTTGATTATCCTGAGTTGCTTCTTCATCGATAAGCATCTGGTCTAATATTCCTTTGGCCTTTGATTCTAGAGAAATAAATTTAGAGAAATCTTGTTTTGTTCCTTCTTGATTATTTATCATTACAATTTGACCGTTCTCTTTATATATATTCGCTTTAAGGATAAAATCTTTGTCATTAATTATTAAAGAGTCAGATTCTAAAAAGGGTCTTACTGCATTAGGAGCAGCAGTTAGGCCGATCTCAACAGATTCCGCTTGCGAGGCTTCACCGATTGTTCCAGCTAATTTATTTCCTAGCCCTGTGGCAGCGAAATAAACGCCCATCATTATGGCACCATATTTTACAGGAGCTAGTTTAGTAATAAATGATAACGCGACTGGAGATGCACATAATTCTCCTATGGTATGCAAAAAGTAAGCACCAATTAGCCACATCATAGAAGCCTTTCCATATGCCTCTCCACCAGCCTGATTAGATGCACCAGCCATCAATAGAAAACCAAGACCCATTATGATAGTACCTATGGCCATTTTAAATAAGGAGGATACTTCTTTACCCTTTGTTTTACGACTTACCCAGTAGGCAGCAACGGAAGTTCCAAAAAGAATAATAAATAGCGCATTTACGGATTGGAACCATGAAGCGGGAACATCAGTACCTAGTAATCCTATCGTAAGATTAGTTTTTTCTTTAGCGTATATATTTAAAAGTCCACCAGCTTGCTCAAATGCACCCCAGAAAACAATAATGATAAGAAAGGAAATAAATAGAACGATCATTCTATCCCATTCGATCTTAGTAAGCGGTTTTTTCATTAACTCTTGATTCGCAGCAGAAGAAGTGCCTAGATAGTCTCCAATTCCCACCAAGTGCTTTTGTCCCCAAACATAAACTAATTGACCGATTATCATTCCAATTCCAGCTAATCCAAATCCATAATGCCAGCCTATATTTTCTCCTACATATCCGACTATGATTGCTGCTAAGAAAGCACCTATATTAATACCAATATAAAAAATGGTAAATCCTTTGTCCCTTCGATCGTCTCCTTGTTTATATAGACCACCGACCATGGTAGAAATATTTGGTTTTAAACATCCAACGCCTAAAACTATAAGGCCCAGTCCAGTATAAAAAGCCCATGTTGCTTGAACGGCTAAAATTCCATGACCAATGCAAAGGAGTAAACCTCCTAACATCACTGTCTTTTTCTGACCTAGCATTTTATCTGCTAAAATTCCACCTGGAATGGACATCACATAAACGAGCATTGTATACCATCCATAAAGCTCAAGAGCTTCGCCTTTTGTCCATCCTAATCCACCATCTTCAATTGAGGAATAAATAAATAATACAAGGATGGCTCGCATTCCGTAATAAGAGAATCGCTCCCACATTTCAGTAAAAAATAATACGTAAAGCCCGATAGGATGGCCATACAACTGCTGTGGTTCTTTTATTTTATCCATTGTAGAAGATCGTTTTCTTTTAGGCTGACTAAAATAGAGTTTTTAACCTAGAATAGGGGAGAAACTATAAACTTTATACAGTTCATTATAGGGCATAAAAAAAGGGGATCGACATAGTCGATCCCCTTTTTAAACTATATTATTTATCTACTATCTATCGTAGATACAAATTTCAACTCTTCTGTTTTGTGCTCTTCCTTCTTTAGTATCGTTAGTCGATACTGGAGATAACTCACCAAAACCAACCGCACTTGTTCTTCCTGCATCAAAACCTTTAGTTAAAAGATCTTGTAATACTTCATTTGCTCTTCTTTCAGATAGTGCTTGATTATACTCTTCCGTATTTCTACTATCTGTATGACCTTGTACTACTGCTCTGTAAGATGGATTCTCTTTAAGTTTTGCAAGTGCTCTGTTAAAGATTGCCATATTCTCCTTAGAATCTAAGTATCTATCTTTAGTATTATTACCTACAGACGACTGATTAGTATTAAAGTAAATAGTTTCACATGTTAATAAAACTGGTCTAGAAACTGTTGTTGTAGTAACTACTTTCTTCTTAGGACAACCCATTTCTGAAGCTATTCCTTTTACTGTAGGACATTTATCTTCTTTATCGATGATTCCGTCACCATCAGTATCAGGACATCCTCTTACAGTTCCGTAAGTATCAGGACATGGATCGTTAGCATCTAATACACCATCTTTATCTCTATCTGGAGCAGGACAGCCATTATAAGCTTTCTCTCCTGGAGTATTAACACATTTATCATCTTTATCTTGGATTCCGTCACCATCAGTATCAGGACATCCGTTAAATCTTGCGATACCAGCTACATTAGGACAATCATCTTTATTATCAGCGATATTATCACCATCAGTATCAGGACAACCATTCATTCTCTTGATACCTGGTAAGTTAGGACATGCATCCATTTTATCGATGATTCCGTCACCATCAGTATCTGGACATCCCCACTGAGAAACTAAACCTGGCTCACACTCACACTGATCGTAGTTATCATTAATACCATCATCATCACAATCACCTACACCACCAAATCTATAGTTTAATCTTGCCATTAATAATTGGTATGAATCATCATTGTTTTCTTCAAGACCATTATCAGTAACAGCTTGCATTCCATCTAACATGTCATCAGTCTGCAAAACACCTCTAGCTTCAAGGTCTAAAAAGAATTTTTCAGTTAAGTCAAATCTTAGACCTAAAGTAATTGGAAACTGATAGTGTAAAGAATTGAAATCAGCAGCATCTTGTTCCATTTTAGCAGCAAAACCAGCTGGCTTAGTACCCTCACCAAAATTTAATTCTGGATCAGTCCAAGTTAAAGCAGCTCCAACTCCTAAATATGGAGTAATGATTTTCTTAAATTGTCCAAATGTAGTTAAGTCAGCTAATTCACCATCTTTATCGTAGTAAGTAGCATCACTCATCATAATGTTTCTGACATTTACTCTGTTACCAGAAGCATCATAAAAAGAATTCCCTTGTGATCTTCTTCCTCCAAAAAGCTCCCATTCTAAATCTAGACTAATTTCTCTTAAAGGAGATTCAAAAGACCAGCCTCTTTGTCTATGACAGTCAGCATCACTTTGATCATCATCATCATTACCTATGCTATTACAAGGTCCTCCGAGGTCAGCATCGTCTCCACTGATTTTAGTTTGAAACCAGTTAAGTCTTAATGCAAAATTATCGCTCATCGCGTATCTCGCATTTAATCCGTACATAATATGTGCCTGTGATAGTATTCCTTCATCATGCCTTCCCCAACTGTGAGTATCAGTACCGGACTGAGAACCACCTAAGTGTAGACCAATTGAGAATTTACTATTGTTTTTCCATTCTACACTATCTATATCTTGAGCATATGAGAATGCAAAAAATAGCGCGAACGATAACGTAATCGTTAATCTTTTCATTGTTGTGTTTAGTTTAAGACGCAAAAATATTTAAAATATCAGTAAACAATCAAATACCCGACCAAAAAAATTCAATTTAAACGTTAAATTTTTGAAGTTGATTTACTTACTGGCAACATTGTTATGCTTAGAAGACGTATAAAACTTCTAAAACGTCACCAAAATTATAATATTTCTTCTTTTAATTTATCAATATCCCTAACTAAAAGTCTTTTTCTGTTAAAGGTGAGAATATTATCGTTTCTAAGTTCATTAAGAACAGTAGTTACAGTTTGTCTAGAAGTGGCAGTGAGATTGGCAATTTCTTGATGAGTTATAAATTTCCTAACTACCCATTCGTATCCTACTCTCTGTCCTTTTTTAGTTACTAGTTCATTTAAATACTCGATCACTCTACTTCTGCTATCTTTAAATACTAATGACTCTAAACGTTGCTCCATTTCTAAAACTCTCGATCCCATAACCCTCATTAAAAAAAGATTCAAATTGCTATGATCTTTTATTAAGTTTTTCATTTCTTCCGTGGTAATAGAACAAACAGAACAATCTTCCATAGCAATCGCAAAATCTCTTCTTTTATCTTCTCCGATTATTGATAACTCTCCAAAGACTTCTCCGTTATTTAAAATAGCTTTTGTGATTTCTTTTCCTCCATCATTTATAGATCCGATTTTTACACTTCCAGAATTAATAAAGAATAATTTATCCGAACTTTGATTAGGCATATAAATGTATTCTCCTTTACTATAGTTTTTGAGGTGTTTATCATTTACCGTAGCGCCTAGTTTAGTAGGACAAAATATTCTACTAACGTCTAGGTTTTCTAAATACCAAAGTGATTGTTCTTTCATAACTATTCTGAATCTACTTTTAAGTTAAACTTGTTTTTAAAAATTTGTAAAGATGGATTTACCGTATTCATCATTTCAAATTTTTCTCTATTGCTCATTTTCTTTTTCGGAGTAAATTTTTGATGTTCAGGAAATTTTTCATGATTCAAGATAGGTGTAATTATTAATCCAGTTATATCAAAACTGTCTCTGATTTTATTTAGCAAACCTTCCTCCTGAATTACGGTATTCAAAACACTCGGTGATGGCAAATGAATAATTAACATTTTATCCTTTAGTTCAAAGTCTTTAATTTTTAAACTAGCCTTTAAAGATGGAGAATTGACTTCTTTAATATATAAATTCCATATGTTATTAATTATATCAAGATTTAAATCTTTTGGCTTTTTCTTCTTTTTGTTTTCTTCAATTTCTATTACTTCTAGTAAGTCTTTTTCACTACTAAATCCTATTTTAAGATTAGGTACCGTTTTCTTTATAACAGGAGCAGTAGTCTTTTTTTGAACTGTAGAAGGTGATGGAGTTTTTTCTTTTATAGGTTCACTAGTAACTAAAGTATTAGTTTTGGTTGTTTTGTTATTTTCATCAGCTAACTCCGGTAGAGTTTTTTTTTGGATAGACCTTGACGATTGGCTTAGCTGTCGATTGATCAAGGCAAGTTTGCTTAAGGTAATCTCAGCATGTAATCTTTTGTTTTTTGCCTTTTGGAAATTGATATCGGCATTACTCAAGATACTTAGGCCACTTAGTAGATAGGATTGAGATAGAGATTGCGCTTGGTTTAGATAACGCTCTTTTAATTTTATCCCAGTCGTTATTAAAAAATGAGTGTTCGCATTTTTAGCTAGTAATAGTTCTCGAAAATGCTCAGCTAGTCCCAGTAAACATAATTCTGGATCAAAACCTTTTTTTATAATTTCGTCAAAGGTGATCATTACTTCGCTAATATTCTCTTGAGAAAAAGCATTCGTTAGATTAAAGAAATAATCAAAATCTAAAATGTTTAGATTCTCAATGACTTCTTGATAGTTGACATTGCGATCTGTAGAACTTACAACTTTGTCAAATACGGAAAGTGCATCTCTCATTGCGCCATCTGACTTCTGAGCAATGACATTTAATGCTTCTTCATCATATTCGATTTTTTCTTTTTCAGCAATGGTTTTTAACTGCTTAACTATTTCCTCATTTTGAATTCTTTTGAAATCAAAAATTTGACATCTCGATAAAATCGTGGGTAATATTTTATGTTTTTCCGTAGTCGCTAAAATGAATACCGCATAAGAAGGAGGTTCTTCCAGCGTTTTAAGAAATGCGTTAAATGCTTGACTACTTAACATATGAACCTCATCTATGATAAAAACTTTATGCGTTCCATGCTGAGGTTGAAAACGTACTTGTTCTATAAGGTTTCTTATGTGCTCGACTGAATTATTAGAAGCAGCATCTAACTCGATGATATTAAAACTAGCATTGTCATTAAAAGACTTACAAGAGCTACACTCGTTACAAGGGTCACAATCATTTTGTAAGTTTTCGCAATTAAGGACTTTGGCTAGTATACGTGCACATGTCGTTTTTCCGACGCCTCGTGGTCCGCAAAATAAGAATGCGTGCGCTAGCTGATTATTAGCTAATGCATTTTTTAATG
>Ga0114957_1004113_pt1 | contig 12705 bp, 8 predicted proteins | sample BantaG_FD_87175 | JGI IMG/M metagenome (GOLD analysis project Ga0114957, IMG submission 87175) | Marine algal microbial communities from Bantry Bay, Ireland - BantryBay_4 metaG | ecosystem: Host-associated > Algae > Red algae > Unclassified | place: Bantry Bay, Ireland | collected 2014-11-21 | reverse complement strand
CCGGCGCCCGCGGGGTTTTGGGGGGGGGGGGGGGGGGGTTTTGGGGGGGCCGGGGGCGCCCCCCCCGGGGGGGGGGGGCGGCCCCGGGGGGGGCGGGGGGGGTCGGGGGGGGGGGGGGGGGGGGCGGGGGGCCGCCTCGACCGGGGCGGTGTCCGGGACGGCTGCGCGCGCGCGCGCTCCAGGCCACGGCGCCGCTGCGCCGCGGGCGCGCCGCCGGTCGGGCAGGTGGGCGCACCGCCGGCCGGGCAGGCGGGCGCGCCGCCAGCTGAGTACGTGGGTGCCGCCGGCCGAGGGGGGCCACGGGCTCTGGGGTGGGTTTGTTTTTTTACCTCCCTCCCGCGCGCGCCTCGATACGGGCTCTGCATCCAAAGCTAGCCGCTGGCCACCCCACCTACTGGCTGCGTCTCTTTGGCCGGCGGTCCACGCCTCCCACCGGCCCCCCGCTGCTTCGTGCCTGGAGCGCGTCGGGGGTTGCTATGGAGGCCCTCTGGTTTCTCGGTACGCTTCTCCCACAGAGCGTCCTGTTGTGCGCCAGCCCGTTGCCGTGCGTGTCGTGTGCGGCGCAGGTCGGGGGTATCGGCGTACCACCGATTGGCGGCGACGAGCAGGGAGGCGTTGGATTTGTCGGGTCCGTGGATGGCGACGGCGTGTGCTCGGCAGCTGGTTTCAGAGCGTGCGTGGTCGAGTGCAGCGGGGGCGGCGAGCGGCGGCGTGAGCGTGTGCGGTTAGTGGGCGTCGGGTGCTAGGCGGTGGGTTCCTGGTGCCAGGCGGTGGCCGGCTGCCTGGTGGTGAGGCGCTGCGCGATGGACTCGGGAACGGCTGTGGGTTGCCTCGCCCCGCTTTCTTTGGCTCCCACCATGATGCACACGCCCTCCCCATCCCCCGCTGCTTCTTCAACTCCCCGCCCCATTCAGCGTGTGCTTCCTTGTGCTCGGGACCCTTTTGCCCCTCGGTCGCCCGTTGCTGCATGCGATCCGTTCCCCGTCCCCACTATCCCGGCTGCCGCACCCGACCACGTGCCCCCCCTCACGGCTGTCACAGATGCTCCACCTGCCGCTGAGCATGTGACGTCTCGACTCTCGCCCCCCCTCTCTTTTTCTCCGGCTGGCTCCCCGCCCTCTTCCTCGCCACCAACCTCCCGTGCGGCTTCACCCAATGGACGCCCGTCTCCTTGTGGGGCGGCCGCTGCTTCTACGGCTGCCGCCCCCACGAAGCGGGCCGCAAAGACGCGTCCTCCTTTGTCGCACCCTCCTGCGACGCGCCCTACTCCGTCGCGACCATCTCCCGCACCCCCCTCATCGGCTATAGTGTCGGCGGCCGGCAGCAGAAGGTGTGCGTCATCTTACTCGGCGCCGCTGAGCGTGGCAACCTCCGCACCAACGCCGTCGTCGGCCAGCTTGCCGGTGCCGCCCGCGACGCCCGAACCCGCCCTGGCGCTGCTGCACAGCATGATTTCATTGGGCGCCGCGCTGGGGCGCGTTGACAAGTGCTTCTCGGGCGTGTACCTGGTGGTCGAGCGCGGGGACGGCTCCAAAAGCCGCCCGTACGACGGCGAGGTGATCGACTGCGTGTCGGACAGCGTGACCGACGCGTTTAAGGACGCGTTCAAGCAAGCGTGGTGGCGAGCGCGTCGGCCCTCTCTTGGGCCGGCTGTCGTCGTCGGTCGCGGCGGGTCGGTGGCACAGCAGCGGTCACGCAGCGGAACCGCACCGGCAGCGGGCGTCGGTGCTGGGAACGCCGTAGTGGTTGACGGCCCCGACGGCAGCCCGCCGCTCTCCTTGCACCCGCCCTCCGTCCTACTCAAGGCCAAGTCAGCGGTGGTCGGCATCCGCATCCTCACGAACAAGATGGTTGACGACGTCTTGCAGTCGCTTGGGTTGGCCACCATCAACCAGATGACAACGACGCGCGTCAAGAACATTTTCAAGCGCATCAGCAGCGCTGTGACGCCTCCGGGCAAGGGCCGCCTGCAGTGGACGTGGCCCCAGGCGTGCCCCATGGAGCTGCTGATGAACTATTGGCAGACCGAGGAGATGGAGAATAAGATCACCGTGCACGCCGGCTGCCTGTACCCGCCGTGGCACAACATCGTTAAGACGAGCTGCGGGGAGCGGCGCCTGGCCGTGATTGTGGCGGCCTGGCTGAGCGACTACTGGATGTACAACCTGTGCATGGAGCTCAAGGTCAAATGGACGGCGGACTTTCGGTCTAAGTTTGGGTGCGCCGAGGCGGCCGCGTCAGGGCTCGCCCCCCTGACCAAGAAGCGGGCCAGCTCAGAGGAGAAAGAGTCGGGCAAGAGCCCCAAGAAGAAGCGGGGCACCGGCCCGCCCCACGCCACCACGACCGACAAGAGGCAGAGCCCGGCGGCGCGGAAGGCCGCGGCAGCTGCGACAGCCACGGGCGAGGACGGCTCGGCGGTGGGTGCCAAGGGCTCGGCGCCGGCTACGGGCGGTGCCGACGACAGCTTGCGGTCGACGGGCTCGTCGCGACCGCTCTCGCATGTGTTGCGAGACGCGGAGGGCTGCACGCTGCGCGGCTTGGCCGCCTCGACGGACGTTTCATCGGTGGAGATGGAGTCGTCGAGCATCGAGAACGCCTTTGTTGACGAGGAGGAACGGCAGGCCGCCACACGTGCGGGACGCTTCCAGTCCCTGCTGTTGCCGTACGAGATTGTGGTGGAGTGCATGAAGTACTACAGCACCAACCTCGACGCCTCGACCTCCGCCACCTCCGATGCCATCCTCAAGGTGAGCAGCCGCTCCATCCCACGCACCACCCTTACCCGCGAGGCTGTCATGGACATGCTGTCCGTCCACACGTTTAACAAGGATGTGGCGATGCTGAAGCAGTCGTTTGAATGGCTGGGGGACCTGGCCGGCTCCCTAGAATTCTTCCCGGAGGGCCTTGGCCCCATCTTCTCGCCGACAGCCTCCGTTGCCGCCATTGCTGGGGACGTCCTCGAATGGCTCTCCAACAGCCGCATCGGTGATGACGCGTGGCGGTTCTTTGCCGAGGAGTTCGGTGCTAACGGCGCCGAGGCGGGCGACAATGCGTATGGCGGACAGACGGTCAACATCCGAGAGGTGGCGAGCGCGTGCCAGACGTCGTGGCTGACGTCTGCGATGATCAACGCGTGCATGGTCGAGCAGCGCGTCGCAGCGCGCTCGGTTGGCGGATACACCCTCCTCATAGAGCAAGTGGCGTCAGTCCTGCGCATCAGGGGCAAGGAGGTGGCACCTGAGGCAGCGCAGACGGCCGCGACCGAGGTCGCCGCTGAGGTCGGCGCCTGCCGGTGGCTTGGGATGGTGGTTAATCTGTGCAACTCCCACTGGGTGTCGGCGGTCGTCAACGTCGTGGGCAGGGAAGTGGTCGTCTATGACTCGCTGCCCGGCACGAGGGACGCGGAGATGGCGCTGGCCATTGAGCGGATCCTCCTTCTGTGCAGCGCTGTGGCGAGGAAGCAGGTGGCGTTGCCTGGTGAGAATTGTGGCAGAAACCAGGGTTGGACGGTCACCCGGTGCGAGGGCCCAACGCAGCCAGACGGCCACAGCTGTGGGGTGTACGCGGTCGCTCATGTTGCGTGTGCGCTGGGTGGCTTCGCTTTGAGTTCCACCCGTCCCCGCGCCGACCTACTGCGCCTCGCGCTCATTCACCATGTTCTCTCTCGTGGGCGGCACTATGCGAGCGCACGACTTGCGTGGAGAGGTGCCAGCGCGCCGCCCCCGGGTGGCGCTGTCGCGGTAGTTTAGAATACAACATCTTTTTTTTCACGTGGTCTGCTGCGGTCGAGCTCAGTCGACAAACACATACACCCCATGCCGGCGATGCCCACTATGGCAGCACCCCCGGGTCGCACCCCCCGTATTTCAGCAACTCGGCGCACGCCCCGTACTCAAAAAACACGAAAGAAGTGGAGGGCGGACCGCTAGATGCATTTTGCTCTCAGTCTGGGCGCTAGTCCCTGTGCTGTATCAGGAGCGCCATCGCCGGTCCTTCTCCCCCCCATCCCCCCCCCCTCAGAAAAAAGCCACTACGTGCCGCGACAGCTCCTCCCGCCCGCGGCTTCCGACCTCCCCCCGACGCAGCCCCCGCCAATCTTCTCCTCCGTCACGGATTCCATGTGCTCCACCAGTGGCGTCGCCACTGCGGTGGCAGGCGCTATGGCGGTGGCGGAGACGGGGCGGCGGCCACTCTTTCAGCGATGGGACCCAACCGGAGCAACGAGACTAGACGGTGGCGGTGGCGGAGGCAGAGTAAAAGCGGGGCAACGGACGATGCAACGTTTCGGTTGCGTATCTTTTTGCGACGGATCTGCGGCGGTTCCCATGCTTGAGTCCATACGCAGCGGTTCCTCGTCCATTCAGTGCACAGGGAAATGCTCCAGATTTTTCTTCTGGCGTCCTATTGGCCAATGTCACGTGGACGTGCCGTTTTCAACCAACACACATGTGGCTCAAACGTGCTCAAAGCCCAGATCAAATGAGGTCACGAGGTAAACTGGCCCGGTTCGTGGCCGTCGGGCGCATCGATCAAGCAACCCTCTGCTGATATGCCAATCCATGTGGCGCCGATCTGCACCGCCGTTCAGAGACCCCTCCGTTTCCAGCCCCCGCAACACGCACCGGTACTGCTCACCATCCCCTCACCCCGTCTTCCGCCATACCCGTTGTGATTTTGCAAGCCCTTTCCTCCTCCCACCCAACCATGGCTGGATTTCCTGTAGTGCCCTCAGGTGGCCGCTCCCCACCGGAGACGATCGTCACGCCGGCGGGGGCGGCGCCGTCGAGCGCGGCCACAAGCCACAAGCCACCCGCCGGCACCGACGCCACGTCGAGCGGGCCCAAGTAGAAGGTGCCCTTCTTCGCCTCCGCCCTCTCGTGGCGTGCATCTCTGTACTGTTTGCTGTCGCTGTGGTGCGGGCCCTCGGTGGGCGGGTGGTGGAGGACGGCAGTGGTGAGGAGGAGGGGGGAGTGGGGATCTCGGCGGTGGCGTTGGTGGCCCAGGTCAACCACGGTGGGTAGGGGGAGCTGGCCTTTACCAACGTCGCCATGCTGATGGGGCCCCCCTCCCCCCCCTTTTTCCCCTCGCCGGCGCTCGAATGGGAACAAGCTCTTGTTTGCGTGATGGTTTTGTGCATGTTGGTTCACTGCTCTCTTTTCTTCTTTTGTTTGTGTTGCGAGTGCTCAATAAAGTGGCTAGCAAACGCTCTTTCTAGGCGACAGGCGGTGCGGGGGGCGGCGAGCTGGCAACCGTACTGCACAGATGTATGGAGCACACACACACTTAGCACCGCGTCCGCGGCGATGGTGGCGTGCGTTTGGACGCGCACGGCGGTGGGGGGGGGGGTGGCACTGTCGTCGCATTGGACGAAAAAGCAGTAGGGAGGTCAAGGGGCGGCGGCGGCCGCGTCCCTGTTTGCCACCACGGAAGAGGTGTCGGGGCGGCTGTGAGTGGTCGCGGGGTAAGCTGTCGCCAGCTTTGGCTGGGAAAACAGCCGCGGATGCCCCCGAGCGCCCCTGCCGCATCCGTACTAGCAAGGGAGGTGGCCTCTAGATGCGGTGGCGCGCGCTGGTGGGCTGGTCCGGTGGGGAAGGGAGGTGATCGGGCAGGCAAGCAGGGGGCGCTCGGGTGCTTTCCTACCTGTGAAAGTACGCACAGTTGGGGAAGAGGTCGCCCATGCGAGAGGGGCTCGCAGGACCAGCGGTCAGCGACCCCCGAGTGGGGGGTCAGATGCCCAGTGTATTTCTTGCTGACACTGCAGCATCCAGTGGATTTGGCACCTGCGCTTCGGTTGTACTCGCTTTGAAGCCGAACGCGTTCCATTGGGAGTCTTCACATAAAACCGAGCACCGGGTGTCTGTTGACATGCATTGCTTCCACTCATGAGAACGGTTATGATTCTCTGTCCTTTGCTCGTATGCCTGCTCCCTCACTGCCATGGTGTTCCACAAGTGCCATGGAAGGGCACATCCACGCCCAACTCGACCAAAACACTCTCAGAAAAAGAACTTCCGTCTTGGTTCTCTGAAGGCTGCTGCGTACGCGTATGTTGACGGTTCGATGAGCACACCCGTCCTTCATGTCTTTTTGAGTACGCCAAGGTGAGAAGTGTTGTTAATGGTGTGCCACTACCGCTCTCGCTACGGGTTTTCTGCCGGGTTTCTTTACATCATCACCATCGATATACATACGGCGACCGAGCGCACGCAGCACCCTTCGAAAAATGTGACCTAGAAAGGTCCACGGAGCATAGTGCGTTTTCGTGCCAAATCGGTGCATTGTGTGTCCGCTGCTTCCCCCTCGACGCATGGCGCAGCACAATTGTGCACCAGAGCAACAAGGAACCCCCCACCCATCTCCCCGTATACTTCTTGAGCGGGCGGCGCGCTGTGTGGATGAGTGCGCCCCTCTGGAAGCCGAAATGGACGCGCCTGGTGGCAGCAACCCCGTGGAGCCAAATTCTGGCACAGAACCACCAAAGTCGTCCGAGCTGTTTCACAACTCACCCTGAAGGTACCTATCACGTGTCTTTCCAGAGAGCGGTCAGCATACGGGGCTCTGGCGGCAAAATGCCGTTTCTGTTTAGAAGAGGTATGTATCGTCCGCGCCAGGGCTGCCACGGAGGCGCAGGCGATTTTAATCGGTTCTACTACGTAGCTGACAACCCGGGAAGTGTCTTGGGCAAAAGAAAGTGGCCAAAACGCGGCATCTGGCGCACAATGGACGGCTTTTTCTGGAAGCGGACGCTGCAATGAGAAGCCGTGGGTGGTGCTTGCCGGTGGGCGAGACCCGCAGAGCTAATGCACATATGCTCAGCATGTCAGCAAACCATATACGGGTCTGTAGCATGTCTATAGCAAGAGAGCTGCACAGGAATAGAGGCTGCGGTGGACGCGCTGCCAGGGGCTGTAGCTCATCATAAAAAGCGAGAGAGAGCGCAGAGAGGAGCACCGAAGATCACCCAAGGACGATGCACTCAGTTACTCGAGGCATATATTTACTATATAAATGCAGTTATGGGTTCACCTGTGGTTTTTTCGAGATTTCGCAGCATAGCGCGCCGTTCTGTACCGACGAGCCTTGAGCTTCTCAGGACGCAAAAAAATCTCCACCCACGCCCGGGTTCTAGCTGCACTTCTATTGGGCAAGGCACACTCTGCCCGTTTTTTTTGAAATCACACAATTTTCATAAATTTGTGCGTTGCACTTATGGCTCATGTTCGCGACTGATTGGATACTTTTACAAAGTGGCACTGCCCCTTGCAGCTGTTAAATACATCTGATCTGACGCAGGTGTGCTGCGCTGTGGCCGGCCGTTTGGCTGCAGCGATGGGACCGCAGTCGCGTCCGGTTGGTACTGGTTGCGGCGTGTTGCGACACCACTCGGACAGCAACTGGGCAGCTTGGTGCAACATGATCGGTGTAGACGACGCCTCAGCCCGTGACACTCCCCACCCGTACCCCACCCATGTCGGACTGAACCGTGCTAGGTGATGAGTGACCGACCAGTGCCTGCCCACTCTGGGAGCTCGTAAGTTACCGCCGCGTTTGCGTGACTGGTTGTGTGTTGATTGGGCGGTCGTTTGTGGTCGGGTCTCGTAGCCCTTCGTCGACAGCCCCACACAGGTGCTGTTCGTAGCCTCACACTGGATAATTTGGCAGCCCCGCAGCCTCGCACTTGCGACGCTTCTAGCCGCACACGGGCGACGTTGGCGGCCCCGCACTGGCGACGACGGGACGGGTACCCTCGCGAGAACGCAGCGAGCCCACGCCACCCTGTGCCGGTTCTGACATCTGAGCTGCCTCTCACTTCCCTCCGTGGGCTTTGCTTTTTTTGTCGTCGTCGCCCGACCGGCGCTTCTGCACTGTCTCACTTTGTCTCGTGGGCTGCTGCCGGTTGACACTGCGGCCCCGCTTTTGGTTCTGTGCCCTTATTGTCGGTTGAGCCATGGCCCCACGACGCACGCTTGCGACACTTGCTGCTCTTTTTTTTGCAGCCTTAGCGTGTCCTCCGACGCCGTGGCTGCTCTTCTTCGCGTGCATCGTGCTCTTCGCGACGGTCGCGGCGGCGAGCGGTTGCGAGGGGGGTGGCTCCTCACCTCGGTCTGACGGGCAGCCGCCCCTCTCGTACATGACGGCAAGGACCGTTGCAGGCGACGGGCTCTACTCGGCCGTTCGGTCGGATCCGACGCGCCCTCGGGAGCCAGGCCGTACGACGCCGGTGTCTTCCACCGGCCTGTCGGGTCGCATGGGCTATAGCACCGCGGCTGAACTGCTGACGGACGGCGGAGCGGCCATGGCAGACATTTTTGGTGCTGACCGCCTGCCGGAAGCGCGCACTTCTGTGAGTCGACGGCGTGCGGATGGGCGGGCAACGCGGGCCGGCAACTACGCTGGCTGGCGAGGCCCTGGCCCAGGCCGGGGGCGGGGGCGGGGTCTCAACAATGTGCGGGAGAGCATGCGGCCGGTGCTGGTTGCTCTCTTCTGCAACGAGATGCACAAGAACCTGCTGGCCAACTACGAGGAGGATGGAGTCGCGGCGCGTGCGCTGGTGGGGCTCGAGGTGCTCCGCGTCAACACGGGCGTATCAAAGAAGTCGCTGAGGACGCGGGGGTGGACGTTGGGTCGCAGCGGGGCCGTCGGCGTCCTTTTGAAGCTCGGCCGCTCCCGCGTCCGCTCAGACGTCTGCAAGCAGCAGACCGTCGCTATCAGCGTCACCCTGCAGACCAAGAGCGGCGTCAAGCGCCCCGTGTCCACATGCAGTGGGCCGGAGAAGTGCCTCGACACGGGCTGCTCGTTCGCGTCCGACATGGAGGTGGCCCTTGAGGCCGTCCGGTCGGCCGCGCAGATGACGCTGGAGGAGGTGTTTGAGGTGCTCGAGTCGTCGGTGCGCGGGGTGGCCCGCGCACCCGGGACTGCCATTCCGTACGGACCAACTCTCTGCACGGTCTCGGGGGGGGAGGGGAGCTGGCCTTTTGCCGTCGTGCGGCGGACTGTTGCCAAGAGGTGGGTGTGCGTTGCCTGCCCGACCGCCGACAGCGAGTGCATCCACCAGAGCGCTGCAGTCGCGGCGGCGGCGGGCGACGGGGACGGTGGCTTCGACGACGGCGACGACGGAACGCCCACCATGCGCTTCCCGGACGACGACCCGGTCAAAGAGGGTGGCCATCCCGTCGCCCCTGACAACCCCTACATGCTCTTCTCGCGGTTCTACCAGGTGCACCAGTCGCGACTGTTGCGCGACTTGGTGCCGCCCTCCGCGGCGCAGCAGACGCGCATCAACCTCGTCAAGGCCGCAGCCACTTCCGAGACCATCCTCGAATTCCCCTGCTCGCCACTTTGCCCTTTTTGCCGTGTCAGCCCGAGCCCTCTCAAGCCGCCCATTCCGCACGAGTGCCGCATTGAGTTTGACGATGGCTCAGTCATGGCCAAGGTGTACTCGTGGCGATGCCCGAACTGCCTGCTGCGGGTGATGCCTGACGGTCGCGAGCACGGCTTGGTCTTCTCCTCGCCGTTCACGGCCTACTCCGAGGCCTTTTTATTTGAGCTGGCGGTCAACCTTTCCCGCAATGGCTGCTCCTTGCGGTCTTCTTCCTACTTGCGCTCGGGCTACAGCGAGCTCACGGCCTCGCTGAAGTACGCGCCGCGTTCAAGCCGGCTACGCAGCGTTGCAACCTTGCGCAAGGCGCTGACGCTCTACCTGTCTCTGGTCATCAAAGGTCTTCCGCTGGACGTGTCTACGTGCGCGCGTTGCGTGTCCTCGAGCGGTGTAATTGACATCGTGTGCTTCGACGGCTTGCAGCTGGGCTACAAGCTGAAGTACAAGAGGCGCTTCCAGCGCCACACTATCCGCACGAGCGCCATTCCGCGGGCGAGCGTTCACGCCCACATGGTCACTGACTCGGCCGTGGCCAAGGCGCTGGGGTCCGTGTTTAACACAACGTCGAAGGCGGTGGCGGGCTCCTCGAAGACTGTCACGACGGTGACGAGCATGCGCGGCTATGTCATGGCCGTGTCGGCGCTGCTCGGCAGCGTCTCTGTCAACGGCCGGGAGGAGTCGTTTGCGGGGCCCGAGCAGCACGGGACGTCGGCGTCGACGGCTGGGCGGGGCTGGTGCCCCACCGTCGATGGGGGGGTGCGGCCTGCCCTGACGACGTTTTTGCGCCGCTTTTTTCGCTGCGAACTCGTGGCGCGCTCCCTCTGCACGCAAGTGCTGGCGGCCAGCTTCGACCTGTTTCGGCGGGTGCCCGAGCCCCTCATGACCCGAATCCAGGACGTGGTGCGCGCGCGCCCCGCTGAGGTGGAGACGGCGCCCAACACCACGGTCGCGGAGGCCGAGGCGGCGCAGAGAGTGGGGCCCTCGGTGGGGTCAGCAAGCTCTCGCGCCGCACTGGGTGGTTCCGGTGGAGGAGATTTGGATTCGATGGTGGTGGATGCCAGAGCGGAACACGGCAACCCCGGCCAGCTGCGGCATGGTCTGCCGCCGCCGCTGCCAGCTGGCAGTATCGACGTCGGCGTGCGCGGGGCCGAGTCCGACGAGTCGGAGGTGGAGGATTCCGACGAGGAGCTGACGTCCGCGGATGACCGCGTGTCCTTTGACGGTGACTCGCTAGCCGCCCCCCGCCGCAAGTACTGGGACACCTTTGCTCCGCTCGCCCGGTTTGCTGAGCTCTTTACGGAGCCGGCGCTCGCGGATACGGGTGGAGTAAAAGGCACCATGCTGGAAGCCGACATGCTTTTCCGGCTGCAGCCGAGCATCCCGACAACGGCGGCGGCGACGCTTAAGGTCGTCGACTTTGTGCGGGCGGTGACCGTGGACCCGTTTGTTGTTTGGGCCCCCGACGGGGATTGGGGCGCCATCGACGCTCTCGTCGACGTTCTGAGCAGCGACAACTTTACGTCTACCAAGCTGGCTGCCGTGCTCGACCGGTCGGACGTGTGCGAGCTGCGGCTGCTCCGCGCCGCTGTAGCCTGCCTCGGACCTGGACTCGAGCGAGATGCCGGCCTCCGCCCCGTGCTTGCGGACCTATTGACGGCGCTGAAGGACACTGCGGCGGCGTACGACTCGTTTGTAGCGGTCAACCAAGTGTCTCAACCCGGCGGCGACGACGGGATGGCGCCCGGCGACGGTGACCAGCCGCCTATCGACGACTTCACGAAGGCACAGATGGCCAGCGCCCACCCGCTCGAGTGCTTCACACCTGCGCAGTACACGGCGACGTGGATGGAACCGCCGGCGTCAGTGGCGTCCTTCAAGGCGGCGTACGGCATCACCGACGAGTCCCCAGAGGACTTCCTATCCTCGGGGGTGTGGGCGCCCAACTTCCCCGTGTTGCGGCCGATCCCACTATTCTACGGCACCGCCCAGGCGGCCACCGACGAGCCCGACTGCAACCATCTGATGGGGAAGGAGAACAAGTACACGGGCGGCACGTTTGGGGCGTTTTGCACCTGTACCCACCCCAAGTGCATTGGCGTTGTCGTGCTGGACGGGTCCGAGGGGCAGCGGATGCCTATCGAGTTCATCACGCAGCGATGCGCGACGCTGCCGTCGCAGGTGGTGTACGACTTTTCCTGCGCAACGCTCAAGACAGCGTTGTGCCGCCTGCCTCTCGTCGCGCGCGCCGTCTCGTTCTTGGTCGACCGCTTCCACTGGCGGAAAAACCACGTGTCGTGTACCAAGGCGATGAACCCGGACTCTTACTCCTCGATGGAGAGCATCAACACCTCCTCGTCCGAGGAGCGGAACGCCCTTTCCCGCCGGCAGGAGCACCACCTCCGGCTGATGAACCAAGACAACTTTATCATCTTTACCACGTACCAGCAGGCGCTGTCCAACGTCATTGCCATGTATAAAGATGTCGAGACGGAGCTCACGCCAAGCAAGTGGCCACGATGGTACCGGCAGAAATACGTGGACGGGGTGGGAAACACAGAGAGGGGGAGTGCGGGCATGTAGTAGTATGGAGCAGCGGCATGCAGGAGACAGATAAATGTTCTTCATTGTAGACATGGCTCCCCACTCATCAAAACCATCCACTGACGCCAAGTGAAAAAAACAGCATGGGAACGAAAGCGAAGGGTACAAAGCAGCTGCCAGCTAACGTCGGCTACTGCGGGTTTGCGCTCTTCCCCCCTCCCCGGACCCAGTCAGCAGCCTCCCCTTTGGCCACCAGACGACCCCACCGAATCGCAGAGCGTCCCATCCACCGACACCACAAACCCAAACGTCGACCGCCCCATCGTGCCCAACACAAACACCGACGTCCACTCCAACGCGCCCAAGAAAAAAGCCGGCGACCAGCCCAACGTCGCCACACCGCCGCCCGACGCACCACCCAACCTGAACAGGTGTGCTGACACGCCGCCCACGACGATGGGCGACGAGAAGGACACAGCACGGATGACAACAACGGCAAGGCGCAGCTCCACCACCAGTGCACCCAGCTGCCACACACGCACCCCGCCCAGCGCCCCCAGCGGGTGGCCGTCCTCACCCCCCAGCGCCTCCAGCGCCCCGCCGCGCGCCCCGTCCAGCGCCCCCAGCGGCCAGCGGTTCGCGCCCCCCAGCGCAACCAGCGACGAGCCACGAGCCCCGCCCAACGCCCCCAGCGGCCGACGGTGCCCACCCGGCAGCGCGACCAGCGACCAGCCGCCAGCCCCTCCCACCGCCCCCCACTGCCGGCGGTGCCCACCCTCCAACGT
>Ga0114957_1004112_pt1 | contig 12706 bp, 8 predicted proteins | sample BantaG_FD_87175 | JGI IMG/M metagenome (GOLD analysis project Ga0114957, IMG submission 87175) | Marine algal microbial communities from Bantry Bay, Ireland - BantryBay_4 metaG | ecosystem: Host-associated > Algae > Red algae > Unclassified | place: Bantry Bay, Ireland | collected 2014-11-21 | reverse complement strand
TGGAACTATATGGTCAATGCAACCCATAATGGTAGCCCCATTGCTATCTTCTAAAATTTATGATATTCACCTGAATGACAAAAGATGTAGAACACTGAACGAAAAAGTTAAGTTTAGCCAATTCTAAAATAATTGGACTTTGAGAAGTTGCTGTACATAGACAGACCAGCATATTTTGGTGTAAATCTTGAGTAACTAAAGACACCAGGAGGTAAAATTAAAGTAATCACGGATAAATTTAATCAGGTAGGAGTGTAGCATAGGGTGCAGGAAGATGTCAATTAAAACGAACTTTTTTGGTGCGATTTCCATATCACACTTTATGGTAAACGATATATATTGTGCCATTAGGGCAACATCATTGTGGATCCTCTTTGACATTGTGGCAGGATAGCCATCGCTCGTGCAACATAGAAATCGTTCGCATCGATATTGTCTTTACTCATAAATTTACCCTACCTTAAAATGAACCCTACCGCTCTCCAAACCATCTGCGGACGGCCTCTATTTGAAAGCAAACCTGCCCATCTTTATTTGTTAAGATGCTGCGCCGCACGAGTTGCTGCAACGTCTTTGGTCCCTCCAACTCGTCTGATATGGAATCAAATTCTTCGACAGTTGCATAATATCCCGCACCTTTAATGGCAAGCCACCTGAGTGCGAAGCGACCATCTTCATCAACTTGGTTTAGCTCAATATCGGCAAAAAATTGCTGGCCGCGCTCCAACATTGCTGGGATCACTTGCTCAACGTCCACGGCGGTGGCAAGATGGCGCTGTGCATGTGCTTGGCGATTTTTGTATGCGACAATTTCCATACAGAGAAGCTGCACCAAATAGGGATGACCCTGAGTCAAATAAAGAACATGTCGGACGGCATTTGGCTCATAGCGTAGGGGAAACTCTTGAATGGGCGATTCGATCAGCTGGCGCGCTTCAGCTTCTTCCAGATAGCCCAGCTCCACAACTTGTGCATTGATCAAGTAGCTAGACCAGCGCCGGAATTCATCCAAGGTGTGTGATCCAGAAAGCAGCAGTTTAACGCCGCGACGGTGCTGCACAATGTGACGCAACATGCCCAGTATGGCGCGCTCTTCGAGTACGCCAGCGCTCAATGATTCATCCAACGCTTCAAACTCATCTAGAGCCAGCAACACCGTTTCGCGTCCCTCTTTTATAACAATCTGCCCCACTTGATTGAGCCAATCATCAAAGATGGTAAAAGGCTCTTGTTCTAGCGCTTCGCGGCTTATCTGTGGCAGCGTAATTTCGTTTCTTGCTGCGGCTTGTCGAACACCCCTTGCAAACGCGTGCAAAAATCCAACGTTGTTACTAGCAAGAGAAATTGGTCCTTGCAAGTCGACCACGAGCGGCAAGATGCGACGCGGCAACATCCAATTTAGCTGATAGAGAAGGGAAGTTTTGCCCATGCGCCGCGGCCCGTAGAGTAAAACGGGCGGGTGATCACCGGTGCGTAAGATGTCTTCAACATAGCGCGCGATGTCGGTTCTCCCTACAAAGATCTCTTGCCGCCGTGTAAGCGGAACGCCCACAATGTACGGATTTGGGATTTGGCCGTTGGCGAGCGAGAGATGGTCCAATTCGGCAATGTGATCGGTCACAACTTTGTGCCACTGTCGGGCGACAGATTGATAACGGACGGCCAATCGATCTCTGCCATCGCGCGCCAGTTCGCTCTGTAAGTTTTCCAGTGCGTGCGCCACGCTGCTCAGCACTAAGCGTTGATTGTAGGGGCTAGGTTGTGCGAGCGCCGCCCCCACATCTGCGCCAAGTCGAGCAAAGTTGCGCAACATCAAGCCAGCAGGCGTAGAGAGCAATCCGGCAGCGGAATCATCGCTGATGCGTGCCAATGACTCCACGCTTTTTAATGCTTCTAAGCGCCGTGCATCCAATTCTATGCGTGCCGCCTGTGCCGCCCACTGCTGTCGACTTTCGTTAACGAGCTGGAGCATGGGTTCGCTTTGGGCGCTATGCTGCTCTGGTGAAGACTCTGCCAGATTAGGAGTTGCCGCCTCGCGTCCAGCCGCTAACACCAAATAGTCGCTCAGCTCGAAGAAGGGGATCTGCTGAATTTCGTCCCAAAAAACGGCGTGGTACTTTAACCAGCGCACGGGCCCACTGCCCGCGCTATCGAGTCGATAAAGTAGGGTGTTCCAACCTGCTTCGAAGAGGTAGGCCACGGCAGACCAGATCCAGCCGAAGGTAAGGCCGCCGATGATGAAGGCAATTGCGAGCAGTAGATTTCCCCAAAAATCAAAGAGTGTAAAGATGCGCTCATATGCTATATAGATTGCTAGCCCACCAAATGCTGCGGCCACAAAAGCAGGCCACGTACCCACGAAGCGACGCGTCAATGCAAACGGTAATGCGGTTAATACAAGAAACATCATCAGGCCGACAGCGTTCATACCAATCAATAATTCATTGCCGCCAAATTCTAGCCCATATTCTGAGCCAGTGCGCCCAAAGCCCACAACAAATAAAATAGCTGTTCCCAACCCAACCACGATTGCGCGCCATACGCTGCGAGACTGCAAATATGCTGCTATCCCTAAGAGCAGCAACGGTTGCAGTGCAAGCACAATGCCAACTGAATTTCCGGGTAGGCTATTTGTCTGTCGGGCCTGGATAGTCGTTATGATTAAAAATGTTGTGGCCACCATAATCACCGCGCTGGCAATTAACCCGATGACGATACCACCGATTTGGCGAGACAGGGCTTCTTGTAATGTGTGACGTGTGCAGTTGGCGCTCACAACAAGAAGTACTGCACTGGTCAGCCCATAAAGATGAGCGTAGCGGACGCTGGTGATCATATCGAACATGAGCACCTGCTGTGGAGGCCACAATAAAGCTGCGCTAGTGCCCACAATGGCGATCACCGCAATGCCTGCTGCCGTGCTCATCGTCATGCCGACGGTTAATCCGATAATAAGCATGAATGAAAATGCGGCCAAAACGCCATCAATCGAGCGGCCAAAGATGAGATGCATGAATACAGATACCCCAAACAAAAGTAGCGGAAGCAACAGGTAGCCATTTACGAATACTCGCCACATGATGGGTCTGCGCCACTGTTCGCTTGTTACTTCTAAAATGCTAAAATCGAGTGGCAGATCGGGGTCGATACTGGCGACAGTGGTTTGCCATTTTGTGGGCCGCAGCAGGATATTTAATAAAAGCGCAAATGCGTTAGGAATATTCACAAGTTACTCTACAATTATTTGGCTACCGAAGGTATCGCGCAGTCGCTGAATGGCCACACCAACAGCTTCGCTGGCATTCAGTTCGCCGAGTTCTACACGGACACCTGTTTCGACTATGATTTCGCTATATTCGTTAATCTTTGGAAAGTATGGCGGGAGCCATATCAACGAATCGAGGGAAAGTTGCGACGAAAACCAATCTGGCAAATAGAATCCGCCATCAACAAATGTGATGAGTCCGCTCTTTTGACCATGTTTTTTGAGCAGATCAGAGTTGTAAGTAGCTGCAAATAAGTCGCACGCTGCCTCTTGGTTGGTCCGCCCTGTGGCCTGTGGCGCGAAGATGACATATTGCCCTGAATTAACTAAGCGAGTATACGCCATTCGATTCTTTGTAGTAGCTGGTATCAATGCAATACCAATCTGTTTGTTGAGCATAGCGGTATCGCTCTGCACATTTATATCGCCATGGTTTATAGTTTGATAGTCCATGGCTAAGCGTGGAAACTCCGAAGCATGAGCTTGCCAAAACAGCACGCGATCGTGGGCTGCGGCATCGCGCAAAATCAGTTTGTTACCCCAATCACCAAACGACGGTATAGCTAGGGTAGCATCAAGCAATTGATGTCTGTGCAATGCGGCCAAGAAGGAATAAGTCTGCTCTAGTGCATTATGCTGGATCAGCAACTGCTGGCGCTCTTGGTCAACAAACTGTCCACCTCCATGCACGTAAAGGCTTTCGATTGTAGTACGTTGGACGCGATTTGGAATGAGCGCTAACCCTGGCTGGACGACGTTTGTTGCGACTGCTTTTCGTGCGGTAGCGATTAGATCATCCAATAGAAAGTCTCCACTGTCTATGCGCGCTGGCAGTTCGTCAATTTGAGAGTCGGTCCAACCGAGTTGAGCAAGTATTGTTTTGTTATAAAACAGAAATATAGCTTCCATGTCGATAGGAATACCCCAAGCTTGCCCATCGTCAGAAAAATTGGTCCAAAATTCATCAGGAATATCATGAAATTCTGGCTTCTTTCGGCAGTTGTTGAGCGAATAGAGGTGGCCTGCTTTCCCTAATTTTACAGCGGCCTGATTAAATAGATATGCAATATCTGGGGCATTACCGCGGGTGGACAGTTCCATAAGCCGCTCACCTAACGGCCCCTCATTTATCTCTAGATTATGTATGCGCACAGAGAGTGCTAAATCCGGTCGCTGGTGGGCAGTGACCAACGGTGCATAGACTCGCCAGCAGTACTGCCGTTCGGCAGTGGCCCACAGTTCAATAGTGGTTTTGCCTTCAGCCTCGGTTGGTGCCTTCGGTTCCAGCAGTGCCGGATCGATGTCGCAATGTACTGCAGCGGTGGGCGGTGTGTAAAGGACCCCACCGCAGCTTGTGAGGATCAGGCTGACGAGGCACAAGGAAGGAAGTAGATATCGTTTATAGTGCATAGTGGTGGTTGGTTTGGGTTTGTACTTACGTAAGATGGCTGGGTTGCAGAATATTTAATCTTAGGCACGATATAGCTACCCGTGCGAGAGGGTGTCATCTTTGCTCAGCTTTCTCCCCTCAAATATCCAAATGGCTCGATCTGTTCTATCGCTGCTTGCTGCCAGCGGTCGCTGTGCTCGTTGCATTCCAGCGCGCGCAGCCGCTCTTGGCAGCAGATCTGCAAAAGATAGGGCCAGCGCTGACTTTGTTCAAGCATCCACGCTGCGTCGGCATCTTCGAATGGAATGGGTGAGGTGGCGATCAATGCTAATGCCTCATCTTGCGTGAATGGCCCCAATTTTAGTGTGGTAAAAATATTAAAGAATGGTGATGTTTTGCCCTGATCCTCGGCCAGGCGCATAGGTTGATCGTGGGAGGCAATGACGAAGGCTAGATAGCCGTCCGTTGCTTGGGTAAGCGCACGCAGTGCCCACCAAAAGGGTTGATCGAGTTCGGTTGCGGCCAGTCCTGCGCCCAACTCGTCCATCAAAACAATAGTGGGAGTTGTCCACTGTCGCGCGTATGCAATGTCCATAAACGTTTCGAGCGAGCAATTATCTGGTGCGCTGAGACCAAAGCCAGTTAACATGTGACAAAGCAGACGATTTTGGCAGCGCATACGCGGGTCTTGAAAGTCAATTTGCACCCAACGATATATTGCGGACGACGGTAGCCAATCACTTTTTTGGTTTGGTCGCAAGTGGGCTGCCTTGGCTACAGCAATCGACCGCAGATGAAGAAGCAAGGATGTTTTGCCGCTGCGACGCGGTCCGATAAGCGTGATGTGAGCCAAGGGTGGAGTTTGCCACCAGCCAAAGATTCTCGCCAATTCTTCATTGCGCCCAAAGAAGAGGTGCGGTTGGGTAATGGGTGGCCCGGCCACAAATTGAGGGTCGATTGAAGGCAGTCCCGATGGTTGATAGCAATGCCGCGGTTCGCAAGATAGAATCACATTATTTTTCTCTGCGCCATACGCTGGGAAACGCTCCTCAAATTCACCCGACCGAATTTTCTCCATCAATTCTACGGTAGCTGCGCTAGGTTCAACACTTAGTTCGCACATCAGTGCTTCACAGCAGATCTCATATTGTGCCAATGCCGCGCCACGCTCTCCGCTTTGCGCAAACAATTCCATTAATCGACAGTGCGATTCTTCGCGCCATGGTTCCATCTGCAAGATGCGGCACGTGGTGGCAATTGCCTGCTTTAGATCGTTAAGAGCAACTGCGCTTTGGCTTATCATCTGTAAGACAGAGATCATCATCCCGCGTAGGCGTGCCTGCTGTGCAGTTTGCCACGCCTCGTACGCAGATGTATTACGCACCAAAAATCCTGCAAGAAAGTCAGCCTGATAGAGACCAGCGGCTTCGGTAAGCATATTGATGTCATTTGCCTGCTTGGCGCGCTCAATTTTTTCGCTAAACTCGACTGCATCGACCCAGACAAACTCCCCCATCAGTAGTGCCGCTGATTTTGTGTTGCAATGAAGATGGCCAGGCAGCGCGTCGCGTAGGTGCTGCAAGGCTTTGCGCAAACTAGCCCGGGCGTTTTTATCCAGCAGTTCTCCCCATAAAAGCGTGGATAATGTAGTACGCATGTGCGTTTGGCCTGTGGTTGCCAAGTAAAAGAGAAGTGCTTGATCTTTCGCACCTAATCCATTAACAGGTGTTCCATTTAAACAGATTTGGGGCGCGCCAAAAAGTGATAGCTGTAAGATAGCTCGTTCTGGAGTGGATTGGTCCTGTAGTTTTGGTGATTCCGTCATGAATTCACACTTTTGGAACGTTTTGGGTACGCCAGAGATACACACTGTTGGCTATAGTGCTTTGTACGAACAAGCGATTCTGGTTCAAGACACCTAAAAGGAGAGTTGAAATGCTGCGATTAACTTATCGAACGGTACAAATGTTATTTGATCGACAAGTTGTTTTAGCCCGTAATGACGGAGGTTCAACAACGGGCAGTGGAGGTGGGTGCTAAGGCTAACCCGGAAAAATAATTATATAGATTTTATAGGTTCTCTTAGAGTAGCTTATGGCCATACGGTATATTTTGCTTTTTGGAATGGCCTAAATAAACCGGCTGCTAAATAAGCTTATAGTGCATTCATCTTCGTGCGGATTCGTTCAATACCAATTTGATTATTCAATTTGCGGTGAACGGTTAACGCCTTATCAAAATATTCAATTGCGGACTCCGTTTGGTTGACGTCGGCATAGAGATCACCTAGATTTTGCCAAGCACTAGCCAGCCCAAGCTGATCGGCATATTCATGAAAGAGCGATTCGGCTTTTTTTGCACACGCTTCGGCCTCTACCCATGCTTGTTTCTTATGGTGGGCAACGGCCATGTTGTTCAATATGCGTGGAATGTGGGGGAGTTCGCCGGTGCGCTGGGCAATGCGGTTAGCCCGCTGTAAACAGGTCATTGCTTCGTCGGTTGCACCCACTTCTACGTGCAGTAGACCCAGATTCATATAGCCCGAAAGCAGGCTGTGCTGGTCGCCACTTCTTTTCCATAGCTGGCAGGCGCGTTCGAAGTGTTGGGTTGCTTGACGCCAGAGATGCTGACGAGTGTAGAGCATACCCAAATGGTTATTGGTGTGTGCGAGGCCGTGAGTGCTCTCTATTTTTTCAAAAATTTTCAGCGCATACAAATTTAATGTTTCGGCGCGCCACCAGTGTCCACTCTCGATATAGTAGTATCCGAGGTTGGCGCATACGCGTGCAGTTTCGTAGTGGTTATTTTGCGTTTTAGCCAGCCGCAGCGCACGCCGATAGAAACGCACGATTTCGGGGCCGTTTCCTTGACGCTGCGATAGGCGGCCCAGGAGTGCGCTGATGGTGGTTTCGCCGTTAATGTCGTTGGCGTTTTGCGCGGCATCGATGGCCCGTTCGAGAATGGTGCGCCACACGCGCCAGTGGCCGCGACGCTCCATGTAAGATGCCAGCGCGGTGATCAATTTTTGCGTTGGCAACCACGCCCGTTCGTAACGCAGACCGTGGTTGATTAAGTTGAGAATTCCCTCGCGATTGTCGTCAAGTTGCTCTGCGTCGATTTCTTGCAGGGCGGGATGCTCGTGCCAATAGTGCAGCCCATTTAAAATTGTCTGTTGATAAAAATCGCGCCATGAGGGCGATTGGTTCACGCAAAGCTGCTTTGGCTTGTGTTGGATCTCGTTGGCTAAGAATGTTTCGGTCAGACGGTGAAGCAGATAGCGCGGCTCAAAGAGATCGCCACCCACGTGTAGTAATGATAGGTTGATCAGTCTTGAGAGTGCGGATTGAAGCGTCTCTTCGGGCAGTTGGGTAATTGCGCAGAGTTGTCGGTAGGTTGCGTTTTGCAGCAGCGGCATGATGCAGAAAAGCTGATGGCTGGGTTGATCGAGCAGTTGCCACGATTGCCAATAGATGTACGTGTATAGCTCTTCTGTACGTTGGCTCGATGCGTCTTGCAACTCGTTTAGTAGATGATCAAGTGGTAGAAAGTTTAGCTGACCCAGAATCAGATTGAGCGTGAGCGGATGGCCGCCGGTGACTGCGTAAATTTTTGCCAGCGTCTCATCTGTGGCGTTGGTTAGGCCATGAATGCCGCGCATTGTGCCTTCATGCCGCAGCAGATCGAGCGTATCATTCTGGCTCAATTCGTTGAGCGTTTGCGAGTAAATGTCTGCATTGTGCGCCAGCGAGTAGCGGCTGGTAATCAGAAATTTGCTGGGGTTTGCAAAGGCACGTAATGTGGGGATTAGTGCTTCGTAGTCGGCGACTGTTTCTAGATTGTCGATCACGATTATCGTTGGTTTTTCAGCCAGAATCTGATGCAGCAACTCTTCTTTGGCCGCAGGGGTGGATGCGTTTTGTTTAGTAGCAACAAGTTGAAGCAATATTGAGTTGATCAGTTGCTCGGCATCGATGGCGGCTCGATTGATAATTTGCGTGCCGCTGCTGGGCTGGAATTCTTCTTGTTTGGCGCTGACCCACGCTACCTGCTCGAAGTGGCTGGTTTGGCTGAGATCATTGAGCAACTCTTGTGCGAGGGCTGTCTTGCCGATGCCGCCAAGGCCGTCAATTGTAACAAGCCATGGGCGCGCAGGCGCAAGCAAACGTGTACGCAGTGCGTTGTGTGCAGTTTGTGTGCCAAAAAGATGCTTAGCGGCTCGCAAGTCGACGCGCAGATCGAGCCATGCGGGTAGCTTGAATCCGATTGGGATTATGGCTGCTGGGCTTGATACCAGCTTCTTAGTTGGGTGAAGCGGGTCGGTTTCGAGTTGCCTTGAGCGGATCTCTCTATAAAGTTGTTCGGTTGCTTTGGATGGCGGCACGCCCAATTCTTCTTCGAGCAGTTGCCAACAGCGTTCGTAGTGACGTAGGGCTTCTGCTATTTCGCCATTTTGAAAGAGCAAAAGCATGAGTTGACGGTGAGATTCTTCTCGCCAAGGTTCGTATTGAAGTATGCGCTGCGTGACATCAATTGCCTCTGGTAAATCACCACGTTGAGCGTATAGTTGGCTTAGCCGTTTGAGGCTATTGAGCATATTCTCGCGCAGTAGCGCTTGTTGTGACAGGTGCCACGCTTCGAATTCGGACGCGTTGCGCACGTAAAATCCAGCAAGAAAGTCTGCGCGGTAGTGTTGCAGCGTTTGCTCTAACTCCTCAGGATCTTTGAGGTTGAGCGAGTGGGCTAGCTGATCCTCAAAGGCAAGCACGTCTATCCATACGTCGACATCAGTCAAGAGAGCGACAGAATGATGATCAATTGTGAGATGGTCAGGCAGAGCTTGACGAAGCTTTTGTAGCACTTTGCGTAGATTTGCCAGTGCTCGTTTTTCTGCTTTCTCGCTCCACAGCAAATGGGCCAACGCGACGCGCGGTTGACTCTGACGCGTTAGGGCCAGGTATGCGAGTAGCGCCTGTGCTTTGGTCGGCAGATTATCGATTAATCTGTTATGGACGCAAATTGTAGGCGTGCCAAAAAATCGCAATTGAAGCGTAGGCGGTGCGATTGTTGATGGTGCGATTGCTGATGGTGCGATAGTTGGTTGGGTAATACGTGAAGTAAATTGGCTCAAGTTCTTTCCCCTTACAGGCTAGAACAGCTTTGGCTTCTACGTACAGCTTTGGGTTATATAGATCGAAAGTTTAAAGCACTAATTATATATAGAAACTTCGTCTGAGAAGATTTTTTCACTTTTAGTGTGGGATAAAAGGTGTTAAAAAGCAAATTGCGCTTCGAATTCACAGTGGTGGTTCAAAAATTCACGTCTAATTCACGTCCGATCCACGCGACACTTATTATACTGGCGGTACAGAAAAATTTAAGACGACAACATGATTTTACCAAGGAATCTGTTGCATGTCCATAAGTCCAATACCAACACCTAGCTCAACACCCGATTTATCGACCAATTCATATCGCATTTTTTTGCTGACTATTTGGCAAGAAGATCAAAACAACTGGCGATTTCTTCTTGAAGATCCGCGTTCTGGAGAGCGAACGGACTTTTCGGGGGTAGATTCGCTGGCCGCAGGGTTGCAGGACGTGATTGACGCAACTGATAGACTAACGGATCTCGATAATTAGCGTGATTCAGCCGAATCCCCTGGCTGTTGAACCAAGCTCGCTACAAATAATCAATCTTTCTATTTTAAACATCACATGTCTCAAGTTTTTGTAAAGTATCTATAACGTAAGGAGAAAAATATGAGCAGTCCTACCCTATCTCGACGCAGTCTACTCGCTGCTGGTGGTGCCACGGCGGCAACGCTGGCCCTAATGAACAAAAGTTTCCCTTCTTTTGCGGCTCCGCTTCAACAGGGTGATGAGCTGATTCCGTGGCTCGATCAGCCAGGCGAAAACCCAGTGCCAGAGCGAGTGACAAATATGCTCGACTGGCAAAATCTCGATAGTTGGACGACGCCGCCCGAACAATTTTTTACCGTTAGCCATTACGGCGTTCCCGAAGTTGATCTGAGTGATTGGCAGCTAGAGATTACAGGCGCGGTGGATAGCCCAATGACGCTTACAATGGACGATCTGCTAAGCTGGCCGCGATTAGAGCTAGACTTCACGCTTGAATGTTCGGGCAACCACGGCTTTGGCTGGAACTGGGGCCTAATCGGCAATGCCGCGTGGGGTGGCGTTCCACTGGCACCACTGTTGCGCGAAGCTGGCGTTAAGGATGATGCAGTCGAGGTGGCTTTCTACGGTGCGGATGTGGGCGACGAGACAATCCGCGAGGTAACCTTTGAGCAAAACTTTGCGCGCAGTATGTCGATTGAAGATGCAACCAATCCCTTCAATATGCTCTGCTACGAGATGAACGGCGAAGCGCTACCCACGCGTCACGGCTATCCGCTGCGACTAATTGCGCCCGGCTGGTATGGCATTGGCAACGTCAAGTGGTTGACCAAAATCGAGGTGCGCACACGTCGATTGATGAATCGCTGGATGGCGCGCGATTATGTGACGCTGCGCCAAGAAGAGGTGGACGGCGAAACGGTTTGGACCGAGAGTTCAGTTGGCAAGGCGCTGCTCAAGTCTGCACCGGCCCGCGTCGTAAGCAGTGATGATGGGTATCGAATTGAAGGCGCGGCGTGGGGTCAACCAATCGGCAGCGTGGAGGTGAAGATCGACGACGGTGACTGGATGAAGGCCACACTCGATGCGGAAAATGTGCGTCGCTTCACGTGGCGCTTCTGGTCGCTCGACTGGGCCGATGCCGAGCCAGGGGAGCACACGATTACGGTCCGCGCGATTGATTCGGAGGGCAACATCCAGCCCGCCGCAGACAGTGAGTATATGATGAGTAAGGTCACATACTGGGAGAGTAACGGGCAGATTACGCGTAGTGTGGAGATTCCGGCATAGAACACCTCGCATTCCGAGAATGGACAGAACTAGCTGGTCCATTCTCGGAATGCGATCACGGGATGATAGTATCACCCACCCAGATCAAGCGAGCTAATTTTTTGCACTATGACTAACCTTCCTTGGCAGCCCCAAATTCTTGACCTAACCATTCACTCCGATCAACAACAATTTGATAATCTCCACGCCGAAAGCAAGAGCTGACGCATTCACGGCACCATCATCCAGCAGGTTGAGGATCCGGTGCGCACGCGCAACCCGCGCTGGATCAAGCAACGTGTGGATGATACGTATGTTCAAGCAAAGATTGATGAATTGCTCAACGGTGTTCCGCTTAACGAATATAGGCGCTGGATCTATTTCCCGTGGTCAGGCGAGATGATTCATCTGTTGTCACGAGAAGAGTTTCGAGAGCTATTTGCATTGCCATATCCTTCATACATCTGCTGTTGGCGTGTCCGCCAAACAGGAGTCGGTAACGTCATTTAACCAAAATCACTGTATCAGGAGTGTATGACATGAGTATTGTTGATGTTTCAATTCCAGCAAAAACTGCTGCATCAAATAACAACCAAAAGGATCTGGCAAAATCACGCCTCAACGTCAAACTATTCTGCCCACCACCTTCAGCGAATCTCGACACACCGTGGACAATTAACATATACAGCGCAAGCCATGAACGGGATCGATGGGAGCAGTATAATTAAATTGCAAATGAAAGCTATGCTAATCGTGATCTGAAAGCTGTTGGGGAGGACAGGGGAATCGATGTTGAACTGTATTCAACTTATTTCGCAACGGCAACCATCAACGGTATTAGGGCAATCGCGTACTTTGGTCGACTAGGATTGAAATCCTAGCCTGATACAGGAAGCCTGCTGAAGACAGGCTGTTTTGTCCCATTTTTGGTCATGACAATAGGGCTTCAGCCTGTTTCTCATACCAGATGCCGTGTTTCAACCGGCATTTTGCACACAAATTAAAAGTACGCGATTGCCCTATCAACGGTATTGATCCAATTGGTGGCGTGCGGATTCATCAGCCGAGTTCGGCAGGTGAATTACCATTGCATGAAGAGCTGATGGACTATATCAATATGAAAGAATTTCGAGTCTATAGCAGCC
>Ga0114957_1004111_pt1 | contig 12707 bp, 10 predicted proteins | sample BantaG_FD_87175 | JGI IMG/M metagenome (GOLD analysis project Ga0114957, IMG submission 87175) | Marine algal microbial communities from Bantry Bay, Ireland - BantryBay_4 metaG | ecosystem: Host-associated > Algae > Red algae > Unclassified | place: Bantry Bay, Ireland | collected 2014-11-21 | reverse complement strand
TTCCAGAGGAACGGCATATAAAATCATCGGGTAGTACCCATTTGTAATATTATTGCAGATTTTCTGATAGTTCTATGATTACGCTACGCTATTGTCATTTGGTTTTCAAAACCATTTAGCCATAGCGAAGCGAACCATTCATTCCACGATATTTATTCTAAAAAAAAAATCCCGAATTTTCGTAATAGAAAATTCGGGATGATTCATGTTTATCATTATTTTAAAATCATCTACTGATTACCATTTTCTCTACAACAGTTTGGTTTTCAGTTCTTAGAACTGCATGAAATAATCCCATACTCCAGTTATTTGCATTTACAACAAAGTCATGAGTTCCTTTTTCCAAATAGCTTTGATTTAAAATAACCTTAGCTATATTTCCAGTTGCATCATAAATAATCAAACTAACCATCTGTGCTTCTTCAAGGTCAATTCTGATATTAGTTCTATTCTGAAATGGGTTAGGGAAAATTTGAACAGCAATATTTTGATAAGTGATAGAGTTATTGGTACTCGATTTAGCATCTGTATTATTTTCAACTTCATCGAAAGTCTCCTCTTCTTCATAAGTAGAAATGATACTTTGAGGAGGAGATGGAATACCACAATTTTCTATTCGAGCAATAAAATTACTTCCAGCAACAGCATGAAATCCATCAGTACCCACAGGTTTTAAATCAATCTGATCTCCTGCTTTAAACACTACAATATTACCATTAGGAATTTTACCAGTAGAGCTTATTGTACTATTAGCGTGATAGGTATCTGTTGCAATTGAATTGTTATTAATATTCATGTCGATATCATTTGGATCATTTGGATCACAGTCAAAACAATCAGCTACATTATCTCCATCCGCATCAAAACCTTCGTCAATACCAGCTACACAGTTATTATCAAATCCATCACAGACTTCAGTATTTCCAGGGAAAATATTGCTATTGGTATCATCACAATCTGTATTATCAAGAACATGATTATTAGGAGGAGGATTTCCAACTAGAACAGAAACGCCACTTGCATTTATATCTCCATAATTATCACCATCTGTATCAGGGAAATAATCGACAAATGTTCCGCCAGTTATAAAATTAATATTATCAATAAATAGATCATTTCCATAACCATTAATATTGATAAATTTTATAATAATATTTTCTCCCTGAAATGGAGTTAAATCAATAGTCTCATTTCTCCATTGACTAGCATTAGGGCTGAATGTTGATGTCTGTGCAGGTGCAGTTGCGAGATCTAAATATGAAGCACCATAAGGAGTGGAATGATAAATATTTCCACATGATATAAAAACGTCAACTCTAAAAGAATCATTATAAGTAGCACTATAGGGAGCATAGGCTAAATCAAAAGTTAAACTTGTAATACTATTGTTAGCTAAGTCAAGAGAAATAGAATTGAATTCATCTTCTTGACCATTAGCATTGTAAGCATAATTATTAACTCTTGCTGCGGTGGTAGAATTACCGTCACTACCAGTTACAGTTGCGGAAACCCAAGTGGTACTTGCATCAGAATTTACGATATTCCAATTGTTAGGTGGAAAAGTGGCTCCTTGAAAATCTTCAGATACAGGAGCAATACTACTAATATTAACGACTTCGATGAAATCTGTTTTAGTTTCAGTATTACCGCCTTCTGCATTAGATGCAGCAAGTGAGACCGTATAAAATCCAAGTGAATTAAATTGAACTTCTGGATTAGCAGATGTTGCGGAAGTTCCATTGATATAGGTAAATGTGTTTGGAGTAATCGACCAGTTATGCGAAGTAGGATTCCAAGTAGATTGATCGGTGAAAGCTACATCTGTATTTAAACAAGTCACAGTAGAACTTGCAGTAAATTTCGCAACTGTCGGCCCAGAACCAATATTTTCTAAAGGCGATTCCCATAAACCCCGTCCATAAGTTGCAGCTCTTATTCTACTTTCAGAAGGCGTGATAAGATCATAATAAATCTCTAATTCGGTAACTTCAGAATTTAATGGGAATCCGCTAAAGAAATCTGTCCAATCGGGATCACCCATTTCTCGATAATAAACTCCAGCATCAGTTCCTACATAAAGTCCATCAGGCGTATTTTTTCCATAAACAATACAATTGATTGAAACATTAGGAAGAACGGAAGGCCCAGTAATATTTGTCCATGACATTCCTTTATCATTTGATTGATAAACTTTATTGGACAATGTCATATAAAGAATATTTTCATCAGTTGGATGTGCTTCCAAATCTGTTGGAGTACCATTAGTAGGAAGAAAAGGATCAAGATCAACTATAGTCGCAGAAGCTGCCATTGCATTATCAATTCTATATAAATCGCCACTTCGAACATAGTATAAGATATTAGTATTGGCTGGGGAATGTTCTACTACTCTACAATTTCCTGGAGCAGTTTCATTGGTAATATTTGTCCAAGTTACATTACTTGCATTAGCAGTTTTTACATTATCACTTCTCCAAATATTTTTATATCCGACAAACATGATATTAGCATCAGTTTCATGTAAAGCATATGGCGTTACCCAAGCACCACTTTCGTTTATTCCATTGGCACCATCAGCAGCGATTCGTGAAAAATTTACTCCATTGTTGGAAGAACGTCTGATGTCTCCATAATATAAAGCACCATACATATAATTATCATCTGAATAATCTACAATACATTCCATCCCATCTCCACCTATCTCAGTTCTCCAATTTCCATCAAAGACAGCTGTCCCATTATCTTGATATCCATTGATGACTAAATCTTTTGTCAGCGCACTTTGCCCAATTTTATATACTTGAGCAATTGCTAAACCGCTACTTTTATCATTCCATGCCGTCCCATCAGGGCTAATGTAAAAACCACCATCGTTACCATTGTATAAATCACCATTGACGGGTGAGTATTCCAAAGTATGTTGGTCAGCATGAATAGATGCCGCTCCTCCGCTACCGACCCAATGAGCATTGATTGTCCAATTCACGCCACCATCGGTTGATTTAAAAATATTAACACCTCCTACATATAATGTATTTATATTGTTAGGATCTACAGCGACACAGAGGTCATACCAAGCTTGTCCACTTCCTCCCGAGCCATCTGTACTATAATCCATAATATTAGGAGTGTTGGATTGTTCTGTAAAAGTAGCTCCACTATCTGTTGATTGATATAAAGCCTTAAATGTGGCAGAGTTGGTTGCAACTACATATACATAGTTAGGATTAGCAGGACTTACTCCAATAACCATTCTGTTCGCAGTAGGAATACCTTGAGTTGAACTTAATGCAGTCCAGCTTTCACCAGCATCTGTAGATCGATAAAATACTCCCGAAGCAGTAGCATACATTATAGTACTACTTCCAGGTTTAAAGCGAATATCTTTAAAATTGCCTGATTGTTTTTGCGTCCAATTTGCTCCACTATCAGTTGATTTGTAAATACCGCCACTTGTAGCAGCGATTATTGTACTAGAATTTGTAGGGCTAAAAAGCATCCCACCTACTGTTCTATTGGTAATTCCTGTATTGGATGCCGTCCAAGTTGTTCCTGCATCCAAACTTTTATAAACACCTATCCCTGGTGCATCACCTCCATCTCTATCGCCCGTTCCCATATACATGATTTGAGGGTTATTAGGATCTATGAGTATTGAAGAAACCCCTAATGTTGGAAGTTGATCTGTATTGCTACTCCAAGTATTTCCATTATCAGTAGTTTTCCATAAACCTCCTTGAGGAGTACCTACATAAATTATATTTCCATTAGTGGGATGAAAACCAATCGCATTGACTCTACCCAATCCATTAGGTTGTCCTGTTCCGTTAGCCGGAGAAGTAATAGGCCCAAGTTCTGTCCAGTTATCATTAACAGCTTTTAAGCTTCCTGAAGATTTCTTTTTTGCCATAGCTCTGACAACTTGATCAGGGGCAGGTTTGTTTCCATTTGCGTCAACTCGGGTTTCCATATAACTTTGCCATCTTTTAAAAGGCTTCCAACCTCCACCTTTTTTTATTTCTCTGTTTTCCCAATATTTTTCAAATGCACTTACCGTTGCATTAAAATTGGCATCAGGATCTTGCATCATATCTATCCAATAAGGATAATCGGTAGTATCAACTGAGTTCTGTTGTGCAGATAGTTGAAATGAAAATAAAATGGAAATTGATAAAATAGAAAAAAGTCGTAGCGTTGAAATTTTAATAATTTCAACATTGGAAATGTGGAAGGTCATCTTCAATATTAGTTTAAGGTTATAAAATTTTTGATTGGGGATTTTATCTAAGAGGACTTAAAAGTAGAATTTTATATTCTAAAAAAGAAATAATTAGAGCCATGAAATATGACTTTTATTTAATATAATCTACTTTTAGTAAATAGTGACTCCTGTATGAAGGATAATACTTTTTTTTTGTCATAAAGCAACCATTTTTAATTTCTCCCTTTTTCCCTATCTTCACTACAATTCCTAACCAAAATTTAAATTCATATGAGAAGATATGCCCCAATCATTGCCTTACTTTTTGCATTCCAAACTATATTTAGTCAAGGCACTCAACTACTTCGACAACCTACAATTTCCAATACCCACATTGTATTCGTATATGCTAATGACCTATGGAAAGTAGATCGAAAAGGAGGAGACGCCATTCGACTTACGAGTAATATTGGTTACGAATCGTCCCCTCATTTTTCACCTGACGAACAATGGATTGCGTTTACCGCACAATATGATGGGAATACCGATGTGTATATACTCCCCGCAGCAGGTGGAACTCCCCAACGATTGACATGGCATCCCGGTGGAGACTTTGTCCAAGGTTGGACACCTGACGGAAAAGTATTGTTTCGTTCAGGTCGGCAAGGTCGCCCTACACAAACGAGTAAATTTTATACCGTCTCTACCAAAGGTGGATTACCCGTAGTCATGGATATTCCACGAGCAGCATTTGGAGAAATATCTGCAGATGGAAAACAACTTGCCTATGTTCCAATAACTTTTTGGGATCCTGAATGGCGAAATTATCGAGGCGGTCAAGCCATGCCGATTTGGATTGTAGATTTAGCCACTAAGGAATTAATCCGAACGCCACAACCAACAAAGGAAAGACACCTTGATCCAGTTTGGTTTCAAAATAAAGTGTACTATTTATCAGAGAGAGATTATGCCAGTAATATTTGGATGTTTAATCCAAGTACGAAAGAAGAAAAACAATTGACCTTTCATAAAAAATTTGATACCAAAAGTTTGGATGCAGGTAAGGATGCGATTGTGTATGAACAAGGAGGTTATTTACATTTGTTGGATCCCATAAAAGGAACAAGTCAACAGTTGGAAATTCATGTCAAAGGGGATATGAATTTTGCTCGGTTACGTTGGGAAGATGTTACGGCTGATAATTTTCAGCACCCCAATATTTCGCCAACAGGCAAACGAGCGATCTTTGAATATCGAGGAGAAATTTTTACCATCCCAAAAGAAAATGGGACTTGGCGAAATTTAAGCAACTCTCCAGGTGTTGCAGATCGTGATCCAATTTGGTCGCCCAAAGGAGAACAAGTAGCTTGGTTTTCAGATGAAAGTGGAAATTATGAATTGGTCATCGCAGATCAAAATGGGCAAAATAGAAAACGTTTCCCACTCCCTAATCCTACTTTTTATTTTCAACCAGACTGGTCTCCTGACGGTAAATATATCGCCTATTCCGATACCGATTATAATGTATGGTTTGTCAACGTAACTACTGGTGTTGCAAAAAAAGTAGATACTGATCGCTATGCACATCCCAACCGAACCATGAATCCTATCTGGTCACCCGATAGCAAATGGATCACTTATGCTCGACAAGTAGAAAGTCATTTTAAAGCAGCTTTTGCTTATCATATTGAAACAGGAGAACGGATACAATTGACCGATGGGATGGCAGATGTCATCACACCTGTTTGGGATAAAAATGGAAAATATTTATACTTCTTAGCAAGTACTGATTATGGTTTGGCAAGTGGTTGGTTGGACATGAGTTCCTATGATCCGCAAGTCAATCGAAATCTTTATTGTTTGGTTTTATCAAATGATGAAAAGTCGCCAAGACATATAAAAAGTGATGAAGAGGAAGCAAAAAAAGAAGATAAAAAAGAGAATGGAAAAGAAGATAAAAAAGATGATTCCAAAAAGAAAGAGGTGGTGGTAAAGATTGACAAAACAGGTTTGGCAGAAAGAATTATTGCCTTGGACATCCCTGCTAGAAATTATATCGGATTAGATGCTGGGCCTAAAAATTCTGTTTTTGTATCGGAAGCAATTCCAAATCAACCTGGAGCAACTATTCATAAATACGATTTAGAAAAATTAGAAGCTAAAGAATTTTTAACGGGCGTACAAAGTGCTGTCGTTTCATCGGGTGCTGGACATTTATTATTTAAAAAAGGTGGTGGTTGGAATTTGGTAGAAACCAAAAGTCCTCCAAAAGCAGGTGATGGAAAATTAAAAATCAATGCTAAAATAAAGATTGATCCACAAGCAGAATATCATCAGATTTTTAAAGAAGGCTGGCGATATATGCGTGATTTTCTTTACGTGGATAATGTCCATGGTGCGCCTTGGGAAGAGGTGTATAAATGGTATGCCCCTTGGATCAATCATGTCCGACATCGAACGGATTTAAATTATGTTGTAGACATTATGAGTGGCGAAGTTGCTATTGGACATTCCTATGTACGTGGTGGAGATTTGCCTGATATTGATCGAGTGCCAATTGGTTTGTTAGGTTGTGATTTTGAAGTGGTCAATGGTTATTATAAAATTTCAAAAATCTATAAAGGCGAAAGTTGGAATCCAAATGTAAAGGCTCCTTTGCATCTTCCAGGGATGGGCGTCAAGGCAGGAGATTATCTTTTAGCAGTCAATGGACAATCCTTAAAAGCACCCATTAATCCCTATAGTCTTTTTGAACAAACAGGTGGTCAAGTCACTCAAATTACTGTAAATAGTCAACCTTCGATGACTGGTGCAAAAGACATTTTAGTGGAACCGATTACTAGCGAAAGACAATTACGAAGTTTGGATTGGATGGAAGGCAATCGTCGAAAAGTTGATAAATTATCGAATGGAAAACTCGCCTATGTCTATGTTCCAAATACTGGCGGCGGTGGTTTTACAAATTTCAATCGTTATTATTTTTCCCAACAAGATAAGAAAGGAGTAGTCATTGATGAACGAAATAACGGTGGTGGTTCTGCGGCAGATTATATGATTGATGTGATGTCAAGAACCTTGTTTGGTTACTTCAATAGCAAGGCGAATGATAACCGTCCTTGGACCACTCCTATCGCTGGAATTTGGGGACCAAAGGTGATGATTATAAATGAACGTGCGGGGTCGGGTGGTGATTTATTACCTTATATGTTTCGAGCAAAAAACCTTGGCCCACTAGTGGGTACTCGGACGTGGGGAGGTTTAGTGGGGACTTGGGATACGCCTTTATTTATTGATGGTGGTAGAATGGTCGCGCCTCGTGGTGGCTTCTATGATGTGGATGGAAAATGGGCAGTAGAAGGAGAAGGTATTGCTCCTGATATTGAAGTGATTCAAGATCCTAAATCTGTTTTGGCAGGGAAAGATCCTCAATTGGAAAGAGCGGTTAAAGAAGCTTTACGTTTATTGGAAACTCAGGAGTTTGAGATGAAGCCAGAACCTGCTGCGCCTGTTCGGTGGAAGCGACCTGATGGGTTTAAGAATTAAATTGAAGAAGGAGGGGAAGAAGGATTTACGATTTATGATTTGAGAAGTTTTTCGAATACTTTTGAGTAACCTCACCATTATTCGGAAATACTTCTCAAATCGTAAATCCGTCTTCCCTTTTTCCCTTCTTCAATTTACAATACGCTGGCTCTCCGAGGTCGTGTCTAGTATTTGAAAAGGCTCTGCCTTCAGTACTTAGAAACCAGAGGTTTGGTTAATGCTTGACACGACCTCGGAGAGGTCTCGCCAGCGGGGCCAATGCAATTAAAACTGCATTGGCCTCATAAAATATTAAATTGATTATTTTATTCTAAATCTACTGAAAATGACACCCCAGGTTGCAAGTCATATCCTTCCGAAAGTTCAACTACAATTACCGTTTCAGAATCAATTCTTACATTTAAGGAGCTGTTACTACTCGTAAATCCAGTAATGTTATGCGGTTCAGAAAAAGTGAAATAATATCTATCAGTTTTACCCGCTGGAAATAATCCAAACACATTCACCCAAAAAGGATTGGTGTCATCAGGCAAGACGGAGAAGTTAATACTTGTCTCCGTAAAATCAATGTTATACAATCCGCTAATATCACCTGCTGGTGTACCCGTTTGTGCTAAGGCAGTAGCAAACTCTGCGGTCGAATTGGATAGTGTAGCGAATTCATCATAAGCATCATCAGCTTGTCCAAATAAACTTGGATAAGTTACTTCTGCCTCATTCGGATCTTGTAAGGTGTTTCTTAAGGTAATGTTTACTCCTTCCGTAAGTGGTTGAGTATCGTCGTCATCATCCTTACAAGATGACAAAGCTAAAATGCCCAAAAGGGTAAAAAATAATATTTTATTTAATTTCATTTTTAAAAATTTATTTTTTGGTTAATCTAAAAACAGTTACAAATGCCATTACTTCAATAGCAACAATCACCACATGAATTCCAAAATCAGCTGTCGGTGATGATTTGGTGTTGTTTGACATAATTATTCTGATTATTTACGATTGTGATAAGCACGGGAAACTTCAAAGCTATCTTCAAACCAATTCCATAACAATACTTTCCCATCTTTCACTTTTACCCGTAATGCATAAGTAAACTCTTTAGTTTGTTGATTGGAGTTGGTTAATTCGCCAATCATTTGTCCAAAGAATGCAGCAGTATCGCCGCTAGCAAATGCATCATTGGGTTCCCATTTTATGGTTTTAAATCCTGCTCCAAATTTGGGCATGAAGTCTTCCAAAATAGTTTTCTTTCCTTTCCAAGGACCAATCCAAGGGACATTCGGGTCGCCTGAATTTTGCCAAACCATATCTTCATGCATCAGACTCATCATGGTTTCCATTTCTCCTTTCCCCATGGCATCCATAAATTTCATAGCAACATCCATCGTTGCTTTTGATTGTTTTTCCATATTACTTTCTTTATCGTTTTGATTTATTTTTTCAGTATTGGAAGATTGCATTTCTGTTGAATTCGAATCACAACCTAGGAATGTCATCAAGGATAACATGCTGATTACAAAAATTAATTGCTTCATGATTTTAATTGTTTCATGGCAGTTCCCCAATCTTCTAGGTGATGAACCTCTTGCACTTTGCCGTCAATAATAGTGTGAATGTCGATGGTCATAATTTGAAATGACTTTGTTCCGTCGGTAGGTAAGCCCATAAAATCTCCGTTAGGTGTTCCAGTAGCTAAACTTCTAACAATGAACTTGTTTCCATCGTTAAGTACTTCTTGTGGTACCCATTTTAAATCAGGAATCAACTTCCAAAAGAATCCTAATTGTCCTGTCAACTGCTCTTTGGTTTTAGATTCAACCGAACCTTTGGAGACAAAATTGTCTGCCAAAATATTTGCTAAAATAGGTTCTGGCCTTGTCTCAGAATTTACGGTTAGTGCTTTTTCATAAAAAGCCATTAATGCTTCTTTGTTCGTCATAATATTATTTTTATTTTATAAAATATGAATGACACAAAGGTAGCGGGGCAAGGAAGCTCTTTTGAGATAAAAAAAAATCTATTTAGGGTAAAAATGGGAAAGTTAAAAAATACGATTTAATTGTTTTCTAAACAGTTTGGCAAGATGTTCTAAATTCACTTGGAGATAGACCGGTATATTTCCTAAAGTATTTGAAAAAATTAGTAGGCTCATCAAATCCAACTTGATATGCTATTTCCGTTAGCGAATCTTGGGAATTGATAATTAATCTTTTCGATTGGATGATCACAATTTCATTGATAAATGTTTTAGCAGATTTGCGTATGATGCTTTGGGTAACGTTATTTAGCGTCTTGGTAGTCACGCCCATTTCTTTTGCAAAAAAAGACACTTTTTTATGATTAATGCATTCTTTTTCTACTAATGCTTGCAATTCCAAAAACATGGAGAGATATTTATTTTCATCGAAAACAACATTATCTTTTGATTTTATTCGAAATAATTTGGTAATAATTACTTGAATAAAACTTCTAACAATACTCAAAGAATAATCATCCTTGGCTGCAAAATATTCTTTTTGAATTAAATTGACCAAAGTCATTATTTCTTTATACTCGACCTCATTCAATTGTAATTTTGGAGAAGCTAACATTTCATTAAACAGTAAAAAAGTTTTAGAAGCTTCGGATTGACTAGAATTATTTAAAATAAAATTTTCGGTAAAAATGAGAAGCAACCCTTTTCCATTATTTTTATAAAACTTATGAATATTATCTTTTCGCAAAGTAAATAGGGTTCCTTTCTTAAAGTCGTAATCTTTGAAATTGATATTGTAAACACCCTCTTTTTGAGTACACAACAGTATCACATAAAAGGATAATTTATGAAAATCAAATTGATTATGGTCGCTTGGTTTTCGTTTTAAAATATCTTCCAACTTCACTAAATCAAAATGGGATTTACGGCTATACTTATTTTCAAATTTTATTTCTTTGAATTGTTGTTTCATGATGCTACAAATATAAAAATTCCATTGCAATTTACAACTGCAATGGAATTTTCCATTTACTAATTTATGAAAAACTACGCAGCGCAAGCTGTCAACATGGCTTTACCTCCATCGACCATTTGTGAATCATAGGTTTGCATTTTACCCAAAACATAATCTCCATAATATCGAGTTCCTGCCATATCCATATTGTCCGCATAAATCAAAGTACCTGCATGAAACTGTGGTTCCAACATTTTGAAAAGCGGTAAATACAAATCTTTCCAACCATCTAAAAATAGAAAGTCAATTGGTTCAGAATATCCTTTTAAAGTCTCCATTGCATCTCCAATTCTGACTTCCACTAATTCACTCAAGCCAGCCTTCGAAATATTTTGTGAGGCTCTATTTGCTTTGCTTTCCAACAATTCAGTTGTAATAACTTTTCCACCTGTTTGTCGAACAGCATCTGCTAAATAAATCGTGGAGATTCCAAAGGAGGTTCCAAACTCAACTACATTTTTGCAATTATTCCTAACAACCAATTCACGGATGGCTTCTCCTTGGTCTTTTGAAATGGGAAGATATGCATGTTCAAAATCAGCTGGCTGCATCGGACGAAAAATGGATTTGACTATTCCTTTTCCGATACGCATATAATCTTTCTTTGCGTCATTGTGCAAATCACGGAGTACCGTTTCTACATTTCTTATTTTATATTTATCCATGTTATTTTTAATTTTTGTTATGGTAAAAATATTTTTAACAATACAAAAATGAGTATAAAATCATTGAATTACATGGTAAAATAAACTATCATTAGGGTAAAAATGGGAAAGCATAACTTTGACTCCTCATTAAGAAATCTCTGTTATCAAATCTGCTTTACTCCGCTGGCGAGACCTCTCCGAGGTCGTGTCAAGTATTCGAAAAGGCTCTGCCTTCAGTACTCAGAAACCAGAGGTTTGGTTAATGCTTGACACGACCTCGGAGAGGTCTCGGCAGCAGGGCACAGCGGGGAGTACAATCTTTTGATCTTATTCACTTTTTAAATGTTGAATTCCTCTTTAATTATTTTCGCAACTTTATCAGCAGTAAGATTATTATTGTTTATTTTGATATAATTTTCTTCTTTGATTTCACCTTCTTCAGAATTAAGTCTGTACTTATTCAAACTTGTCTTTAAACTTTTCTCAGACCTTTCAATATTTCTTTTAGTCGGTTTATGTTCTAGTCTATGTGGATGTCTGTTACGTTTGAGTCTTTCTTCAATAGTTGCTTCAAGTTCTACCAAGTAGATTGTCCCTCCATTGGTTGTAAAAATGTCACAAGTTTCTTTAACATATTGCCAATCTTCTTTTATATTTAATGCCCAAACATATGTGAAAATTAGACCTTCTAAGTCACCTTTGGCAAATTCTTTAAAAATTTCTTTGCGAAATAAATTGGATAATTTTCTTACTGATTTGTTCCCATAACCAAAAATCGGTGTTAATAATTCAAGTGTTACATGATTATGAAAAAGTTTCAAATTCGTTATTTTTTCCAATTCATGCCCAACTGTCATTTTTCCAACTGCCTGTGGACCAAAAATCATTATAAATTTCATCCGTCTTATTTTTTTAGATAAAGTAATTCATTATCCTATTTATTTTATTTCACTTTAGCTAAGTTGTTTTTTATTTTTTTTGCTGAGGCAGAAATTGTCAATATCAACAAGTCTGTTAACTATTTTTCTATAAAAAAAATTAAAAAATAATTTAATGCTTTTCTATAAAAACAAAAAAGATGAATAAAACCACAAAAGTCTTATTCACCTTTTTTTCAACAATCTAAATAAAAAATGACTTACATTTCCATCATCCTATCTTTTATTCTCTAACTTTTACAAATCGCTTTGTTAAAAACTTCCCATCCATCTGGTAAACTAAGCAGCTTTTTTCTGTTGATGTTTTTTCCATTCTTCAGTAACTAATTTTGTTACATCAATTAAATTTTCCGCAGGAAGAAAATCAGGTAATGGTGAAAGTATTGTTATC
>Ga0114957_1004107_pt1 | contig 12719 bp, 18 predicted proteins | sample BantaG_FD_87175 | JGI IMG/M metagenome (GOLD analysis project Ga0114957, IMG submission 87175) | Marine algal microbial communities from Bantry Bay, Ireland - BantryBay_4 metaG | ecosystem: Host-associated > Algae > Red algae > Unclassified | place: Bantry Bay, Ireland | collected 2014-11-21 | reverse complement strand
TGGTGCTGGGGGTGGAGGTCAATTGGAAGGTGTTGCTCGCACAGAGGTCGCTGCTGTGCGGTTGCGGTAGATGTGGAGAGCTCAAATCGTGTCGACCGTTATTTGGCCACTTGCGGACGCTAAATGTGGATAAGATGTGGGTACATCCGACGTGGGTCGGCGACCCACATTCTACCCACTTTTGATACCCACGCCCGACTTGCCGACGCTCTCTAATGGCCAAAGATCCGCTTTCTCTGTCAGAGCTATCAGGCGCTACCCACGTCCTTCCCCGCCGTTGTTGACAAGCCCCCGGCACTCAATCCCCCTTTTCTGCCGGCCTTCTGGTTGAGAAACCGCTTTGGTCCAGGACTCTTTTCATCCTAGTCAAACTACGCCCTCACCCCTCATCGCAGCCCGCGGCGCCCCAGCGCCCCCTCCCCACAACAAAACGTAGAATGACCACTTTCTGTCATCGCCGTCATCACACACACAGCCCACCCAGCCTGAGCTCTCGCAATAGACCACCACACTGGAGGCTCGCCAGCACGAGCTGGGGGGACAGCCTCCAGACCAAAACTACAACAGCCGAAACCACACTCTCACTCTTCATTCTATTTCCATTGCCAACACAATACGTCAGAGCGACATCCGCAGAACGCAGCCAGGGGTGTACCACTAGCAGCCACCAATCACAGAAAAGATCGACCAAGTGTCGCTTTCGAGGTAAGAATGAACGGTCAGGAACCCGGAAACCATCCCACCTGGATCAAGGCAGATTGACCAATCAGCGCCCCTATTGGGACAGCTGGAGGGGCTCTTTCCGTGTCCGTCTCATAGAGGAGCTTCGCTAATAACAAAGTGCGCCTACGCGGACTGAAATGGAAGACTCGCGACCCATATTCTCTTGTAAACGATTCTCTTGTAACGAGAACACACTGTATTTGTTTACAGCTGTTCTACCAACAATCCCGCAGTCCAACTTTTGCAGCAGAGTTCCAAATCGGCCTCTACCACCACGTAGAGGCCGATTTGGAACACTTCTGGGACAGGTGCGGTGCAAGAACTTCAGGAGCACGGTTCCGGCTGCAGAGAAGATCTTAAACCAGATCATATTCCAGGCACGTGCGTGCAATACCCTGGCCTTCAGGGCGGTGGCGCGCTCGGCCGCGCATCGACACCGGGCACGCCGGCCGGCTCGATGGCCGCGAGCGCGCTCGGGGGCACGTACAGCTACGTTGCCGTGGTGGGAAGGGTGTGGGGAGGGGAAAGGGGTGCTGCATCCGCCACTGCAGCGGCTACGGCCCGCCGGCGACGCGCGACGCCCACGGGCGGGGCCGTCACTCCGCCGCGCAGCGCACCTGCGCACGGCGGGCGGGGCGGCCGACACGGCGGACGGGCGGGCATGTGGGACGGACCGCCGCGCGATGGGGCGCCTCTAACCGCGCCGCTAGATGGCGTCAGCAACCGCCACCCGCAACAGAAGCCGGCGCGCAGGCACGATCGCCTGCGGGTCATCGTGGGCGGGTCAAAACCCGGATGTCGCTGCGCGCGGTCGCCGTGCGCAACTCGGGGCGGTGGGGGGGGCGCAGGGGCAGGCGTCGTCCGGGCCCAGTGACTCCTGTGGCAGGACAGTCCTTCTCAGCCACGTAACTTCATTCGATTTCAGCGTCATCGCGACCCTTCCAACACTAGTACGCCCTCAGATCCCTGAGGACACGAATGCAGACTGCCACCTCTGAAACGGAGAGCAAGTCCCTTGATCTAAGTATATGTGTTCATCACTACATTTTGAGAGCACCCTGTCCTGTAGGCCAGGGAAAACCAAGTATGCCATCATACAGTGCATTCTCGATATAACGTCAACCCTGATTCACATAAATCTGCCAGATTGAAGTTTAAAGTCGCTTGTATTCGATTCGCTGAAGAGATTTAAAGCCTTCGAACTATGCTGCGGCGGCTCGGCTTTCGAGGGTTCCATTCAGTCTTGTCGCGTGCGATTGGACCGTGAAGGGCGTTGTCACCATAATAGTTTATTATCTGGCAACGTCCCCCACTGCCCCAGCGCCTTTTCTCGGTCAGAATCCTGAGACCGTTACCTGTCGGTTCACTCCGTCCTCACATTGTCTGATATGGAGCCCAACTGTCCCACACCACCAGGCCCCGCACCACCAAATTTGGAACTGCCAGAGGCGGTCCGCTCCAGAAGCCATGGCTTTTGAACAGCATCTCGAGCCTCAATTCGTGACCCAGCGCGCATATGATCTACGCCAACTTCGGTTTTGTTTCGCATAAGTCTCTTGTATCCGTGGACGTTATAACGAGAATGCACTGTACCTGGAAGACCTTGGATTTGTTTGTATCTGGCATGCACCGGTTGGTGCAAGGTGTCGTTTCCGACCCTCTAAGCGCCGTTTTCTCGTGCAAACGCCGTACAAAGAAGGGCTCTTCGGCGCGCAAAACGGTGTCCAGAGCCCCTTTGGGCACCGTTCGCACCGCAGAAGAGGTGCATGTGTGTCTATTAAAAACGAGCCCTGTTCGTCGTTTTGCGCACCGATGGCGGCCACAATCGTGTTTCTTGCATCCAGAAACGTGTATCTGGGACACTGTTTTCGTGCAAGCAGCTTGCACGAGATCTGCGCGGATTCGTGCAGAGACCTTGCACCGGGTGCAGTCCTCTTGCACCAAAGTGGACATTTCTTGCATCACCTGGCAGTGCCTGCTTTTCTCTGCGCTCGTCACAGCTGGTACTGCTCCCGACCAGGACACCTGCCCTATGGATAGTCACCCCAGTAACCTGCACTACCCTACGCTCCCCGCACCTTCACGCCCCCTGCATGCGTATCACTCGTGCTACCCAAAACGGCAGCACCATAGCGTCACGCCACTCAGGCCGAACGTGCGACGTCCACGCCCCTCAGATGAGTGGAAGCTTGTCTCTATCGTCTCCAAACATGCGAGCAGCACCTCATCATATTGGTACACCTGTAATTTCGTTGGGGGCTGGTGATGTGGGGTTGGATGCTTGACGTCTTGTATACCCTGCGTGGACTGCCCCGATGAGCAGTGAGATGGGTTCGGACTGCTGTGGAGCAGTCTCTGTAGACGGGCACTGCCCATGGAAGCCGTAGCTTTACTCTTCTCTATCGAGAAACGAGCCAAACGAGCTGCATGTAGCGCCTGTACGACCGCCATGCAACCAGATACAGACAATCTGAACGGCACCGCGCAAGACTCATGCAACGATTCGGTGAACTCCGTGCAAGCGTCGAGCATGCGCCATACAAGAACTCTGTAAGAAATGCACCCGATCGGTACAAGAAAGCGAGGCTTGTATCAGCTTGTATCCAATGGTTTTTAAGCATAAAGAAGATCTTTCAGGTACATGGTCTTAGCCCCACTGTGCTGTAGTGGCGCAGGTGTATGCCGTCCGTTATACTTCTTTTCCCTGCTTCACTGTCCTGGAAATATTCGTCCATCCGCTTGAGACGATGAAAAGACACGCACAGATGAGGCATACACAGGTGGTTTTCGCCATTCTTCCGAGCACAGCCAAGTTCGTCGACTGGACACAACGGCGCCCCTACGTAGGCGCCGGGTCAAACAGCGAGAAGAGGACTGTCCTCCATAAGCGGGTCGGCTGGTCAAACCGCACCACAACCGCGACGCGGCACTTCTCCTCCGCCGCCGCCACACTACCTTGGGGCGCGTCGTCCGCCCACGCCGAGCGCGCCCGCCACGCACCCCCCCCCCTCTGCGCACGACTCGCTCGGTGTTTAGGGGGAGCACGCGGCAGCGGCTTCCCGCCGCCGGCCAGACCTCTCACTGACGTCACCGCGCGAGGGCCCCGCGGAAGGGCGCCGCCGGACCGCCCGACGGCCCTTGCCCCAGCGACGGCTGCTAGACGCCGCCATACAGAGGCAGCGAAGACCGTTGCGCCGCGACCGCCGCCGCCTGGCGGTGCGCCGCTGCCAAACGTGCGCCCGCACATCGAGTGGGTCCGCAGCCGACGGGCGGGCGCTGCGGGCCGGCTGGGGCAGGGGGCGACGGCGGCGCAGGCGGTGCCCCGCGGGCCCGGACGTCCAAACGGCGGGGCGGTAGAGGGCGAGCAGCTGCGCCCCCGCCAGCACGTACGCCGCCGACGCGGGCATGACCGCAGGGATGTGAGTCAATAATTATCGCGCGATAATGATCGTCGTAATTGTCTCGAAATCATTGATATCATGCCAGCACGCACTGGTAATAATCGTCGGTGGGCCACGTGTTCGCATTTACTTTGAAGAAATTACATGTCACGCAGCAAGTGGAACAAGAACTCGCTGGCACCGCTGACGGGGGTCCTTGACGAACGACAACCAAGCTGGCAGCTCGTGATGGTGGTTTTGTTTGGCCTCCGGCTGCGCGGGGGGCGCACACACGGATGTCGCCTCCCTCGCACACGGCTACTGGTGGGCGCGCACGCCCGACACTGCACTCGACGTGTTTCCAACGTGGGACAGAGGTGACGTTGAGTCGCTGCCGACCGAGCAGGCGCCTGATCGGCCCGAGCCGGCTCAGCAGCCCGGGCCACGAGCCATGACGATGAATTCTCGGGGCGATGGGCTGCACGTGTGGCGCACGACAACAAATATGCGCAGACGTTGCTGGATGATTGGGGCCTCAACGACCAGGCCCTGTCGCCCGCGTGGCACGACCTTGTAAATGACGATGGGAGGCTGGCGTCGTTCCCAGTGTGGGGTTTGCAGCCGTGGATGGTCGTGGCTGACGTGGCGCTGAATGGCTTGGGTGACGTTTATCTGGCATTGGGCCCAGCCGACCTCGGCGGCAGTTACCGGGGTGTGGGTGACGCCCCACCCACGGCCGCGTTTGTCAACGTTTTGACCTCTCTTCCAGACGTCAAGCCGGCGATCGTGTGGTGGTTGGAGCTCCCGGAGGGCGAGCTGGCCGACTTGCCCCCGCTTGTCAAGGAATCCACAGACAAATGACCGTCCGACTCACGTCTCTCGCTCGAGATTTCCCAGCCACCGGAAGCAACAGGGCAGGCACAGCTTGCGGCTCTCCGACGGGCGCTACCGGACGACTCAATCGTGGAGGTGCCCCAATCGCTGCACGAAGTGTTTTCCTCGCCGCTTACAGATAAGGGCTTCCTCAAGCGCCGTCATGAAGGCGGTGGTGTCGCCGACGGCGGGCTCAGCAACGGCGTCGGCGGTGCGGAACTTCTGGCCGAGTGGCACGCCCGCTGGGCGTGTGTACTGGAAGCGGCTTGTGCGCGGCACGGCGTCAGCGACGCCGCCCGCGCCGAAGTTACGAAGCTCCCGCTCGTCGGCTGGTACCCGGCGATGCGGCTGGCGGTGGACGCCCTTTGCGGCCGCTGGGCGGCAGTTGCTGCGGCGACACTCTCCCGCACGGGCTTCGTCGCCTGGGGCTGGCCTTCGGAGGCGGCGAGCCGCCTGCGCACGACGGCAGCTGCCCTTCACCCGTGTATGCGGGCACCGCATCGTGAGGCCTTGGCCGGCCCCGCCACTTCTTTATTGCTTTCTCAGACCACCGCTAGCCGCGCCGTCTACCGCCCCTTGCTACGTGTCGACACGGACGCGTCGGACCTGGTGCCGGCGGGGGCGGGCAAGTACCAGCCAGCGGTCGGATTTGCAGCTTTGCTCCTCACCGGGTACGCGGCGACGCGGGCTGAGGTGGGTACCTCGGCGACTCGGGCTGACGCGGGCACCACTGACAGCGCCGCCGTGTCGGTGCTGGTCAGCGGGTAGAAGCACGATGCCGCTGTTGCCTAACATTTCTTGTGGAACAGCTGCACGGGACCTGCGCACAATTCACAAAATTTGGCGATCATTTTATTGTCGTTGGCAGCGTGCTGGCTGTGACCCCAGCGTACTCCATCGCCCTGCCGAACCCCCAACTCTCGGGGTCCTGCGAGTATCGGTGTACCATGCACACAATTGGCGTCACGGCGTCGGCGCTATTCGCCCGCTCTTCCGCGCAGGCACCCGGCGTATGCGCTGCCTACAGCGACCATCGGAACGTGTCTGAAACATGTTGCGCACTTCCAGAAACACTGGGAATTTGCTGTGCTGTGGAGTCGCAAGCAGGGATGGGACGACGTTGACTGATACATTTAGAGACATCAATCCACGGCTATCCGGCACGTTTTGGTGGTGTTTTAATGGTATTACTGACCTGCAGCGCTCTTGCGGTGGAAACAGGCACTTGAAAATGGTTTGAAAAAATAAACATTTCCGATCGGGGCTTCTGATTAAGTTATCAGGAAAATATCTTCATATATTATATTATGTCATCAGACACATATTTTACTGTAATTTTTTGCCAGCATGCTTCATCCTCGTCGAAGTTCCCGAAGGGCTTTCTGACTCCCCCTGCCAAGATCTCAGAAGAGGCTACTTTGTATTGTATAAAAAAAAAGCACCAGAATACGAATAGTATATGGTGACTTGATGAAATGATTGTTTAAATATTACTTTAATTAAAATGTTATGATGTATTGATTGAATCCATGCCATTTGTGCTCTTGACGAGGCAAGGGCCCCTGATCATTAGTCACGAAGTAAGTTTTCATGCCCGTGCGTGCGACACTCTGGCTTTTAGGGTAGTGGCGCGCGCGGTGACGCATCGACAACGGTCGTGCCGGCGCGGTACCATGGACGCGAGCGGGCACAGAGGCACACACAGCCACGTTGCCGTGGCGGAAGGGGCGTATGGAAGAGACGAGGGTGCCGCCGCCGCCACCGCCGTGGCGACCACCCGCCGGCAAAGCGCACCGCCCACGGGCGGGGCCGTCACCCCGCGCAGTGCACCTCATTGCTGGCTCCATCACGAGCCCGGTTTTGGCTCAAATTGCTGGTTCAGAACTTGTCCGACCCCTCGTAAACGCCTCTGTGGAGCACTTTTCTCGTGCTTACCATGGTTTCGCGTGCATACTTCTGCATTCGAGCAGTTTTCACCCACTTTTGGGATGCATCAGAAACGTCTCTGGAAGCACCTCCTACGGTGTACAGGGCCGTAGCGGGAATGCTAGTATGCACACGGATGCACCTGTTCAACAAGCGCGTGCGAGCTCTCTTGTACTCTCAGCGAGGTGTTTCTGCGATTTCTGCACGCTGCAATAGGACTTCCTTGTCGAGGCGCATGTACTAAGTCGACCATGGGTGCCGAGGTTCTGCATGAGTACCGGGTTTTTACACTTAGCTGCCCCTTCTCTGCGACTTTACGGTATTTACTTCCAGCCACTGGTGCGGCAACTGTCCCTCCGTGAACGGCGAAAGAGAACGGTCTCGGTATTATGACCTCACTCCTCTCCAAGTTCTGTGACAATGGCCCAGTACTAATGGTGTCGACGCGTTGCCACGTCCTGGCGCATCACCAGCCGCGGTCGGCAGCGCGACCGTTGCCGACCTCGCTGCGGCCTCGGTCGGGGTCGAATCTGTCAAGCGGCGTAAGGGGCGCGGCTGAGGCCTTGTCTAAACGGCGCGTGCACGGCGTGCACACAGGCGTTCTAGCCAATGGGAGCGCGTCGTTTCAATCACGTGACATTCACATTGACCAGATTCGTCACTTTCACCCGAATCGGACGGACCCGCGCACGAAGGACTGACAAGCCAACTTTGGCTCTTTTTGGGTGGTTTGGGCTGAGCACGTTCACGTGCGCGAGATTTTCTTTTCTACTTCTCGCACGGGAACGTGTTTGGAACTCAACTTGCGGTGCGAGCTGCGATTGCTTCCGTGTGTGTGATTAGACGAGATCGCCTATGGAAGTCAAACTGGATCGACGCGCCGGCGGCTTCCTGGATGCTGCGCCGCAGCAGCGGCTCCTGAAGCGCACTTCGATGGAACCTTCGGCGGGGACCTGAGCCACTGGGGACCCCTCGCGCAAGCAGCTGGAGGCACTGCTGGAAAGCCCACGCATGCAGCACCGTGTACAGTGGCCGTGCCACTGGAAGTAAGGCAAAAGGGGAGGTCGAGGGGCCCGTGTTTCCTGAGACCCTCTGCCCAAGCCGTTGGGGGCAGGGCAGGTCGAAACGGGCGCCCCGAGTGAGGGGCGCGGCGGGGCTGCCACTGGAATCAATGGAAAGCGGGGAGGAGGGGCGTGCTGCTCGCGACGCCTTCTGCAAGTCGTTGAGTGCACCGCTCGAGGTCTCGCTCACTCGGCGCCAGGGTCTACTCCCGTGTGTTCCCTGCAGCCTGAGAGAATTGAGCTCTGTGGGACGCTAAGAGCCCTGCAGGCATGTTTCTCGCATGCAAGGAGCTCCAGATTGGGGAGGGGTGCCGTGCGGGCGCTTGTACGCGAGCAATCTGGGGATACCACGCCGACCTGGCCAGGTACATGACGCATCTGCAGGTGCAATGCACACGCCTCGGTCCCCAGTAGCGGCAACTGGCCCGGCTATCAGACCTTCGAACTCGTGCTTTCCGAGCCCCAGCCCGTTATTCAGGCCCTCCCTATCCCCCAGCCTCAATTGGATCTTGCGCCTGCCTCCCATGGCTATTCACGACTCTCATCCTGCCTCTGAGAAAATCGACGCTGGCGAGAACGAAGTCTTTCGGCTGAGCTTGACGACGCCGCCACCAGACACTCCCATCGCCTCCGCCGCCGCCGTTCACCCCCCCCCCATTGCCGGACCCAGCTTGCCGATGGCCGCCCCACTGTCTTCTCGTGCGGGCTCCGCGCCTATTATACCCTTCGTCGATCATATAAGGGCGTACTCCATTTTCACGAAGCGGTCAGCGATGGAGCTGCGTACGGTGATGCGGGTGTTACGTATCAAGGAAATGATGCAGGCCAATATGGCTGGGCCTTTGCTCTATTCGTCATTAAGGACCAGCAGGTGGATGACGAGGCGCGTGAAGCCATGATGGATGACGCCGTCTTCGCACTACCCTCTACGTCCTGCTCTGGCGTGCCAGTCTTTGTTGCTGCCATTTTGTTGGTCACGCCGTCGCCCTCCGGCCGTGCTCCGGGGTCTGGTGGCTGTGCACCACCGGCTGTTTGCGATGCGTCGACGGCTCCTATAGCAATCACTCGGTGCCCTTGATTTTCAGCCAACGATTTTGCTCGGTTGGCCCACGTTGTTACGGACCCTGCACACTTTCAAGACGTCCGCGACGACGGCCGACCTTTGTCCCGCGCCGAACTCGACAAGCCGCGGGACAGCCTGTGGGATTTCGTGCTCGCCTCGGCCTTCAACAGTCCTGAGTACAAACCGGCTCGGGCGAGGGCTGTGGACGGGGTGATAGAGTCGGACTTGCGCGGCATGGACCCCACGCGCTTCACGTGTCAGCGTGACGCGTCCAAGCTTGAAACGTCTACCTGGCCATGAGGTCTAACTACACGAAGACGAACGCCAACTATACGCGCAGCGGGAAGCTGGAGGGGGGGGTGTTCAAGGACTTGATCAACGGGAAGCATCAGCTCGTCTACCTGCATTGCCTCCTTTTCGGTAATCCCTCGGTCGATTTTGTTCTCCGGTTTTTTCCGCAAGCCACGCCAGCAGAGGTGGGTCTTACTGGGAGCGCGGCCGTTGGCCGTGGGCCCGGCCCCCATGGATCTGATTCTGCTTCAGCCCGAAAGCGGTCGCGCCAGGCGGAGGTAATGATTGGCGATATGGATGGCTTGACGTCTGCGATCGTGGCTTTGGGCCACTCCGGCGGATCGGGCGCTCGTGATGCCGTTGCGCGGCGCTCGGCCGACGCCTTCGACAACGCCGAGGCCATGACCGCCGTTTGGAAGCAACCAAAGATCGTCCGCGCCGCGGTCGCCAAAGACCCGACGGACGCGCTCGCTGCATCGATGCGCGCCCACTGCGAGACGCAGCTCGAACAGCTGATGGAAGCTTCCTAATATTTGGTGTGCGCGGCCACCTACGTGAGTGATGCGATGGTATGCGTGTGGGGCTGGCTCTTTCGTAGTTTTGGACGTGGTTGGCAAAGGCAGGGAGAGAGTACGGAGTGATGAAAGCTCCGTTGGAGTGTTTGGTACATGTGTGTGAACACGCTGTGATTTAATTCGCACTGTCTGCGCCCGTATGCATCAGCCGGGTTGCAGGGGACGCAGACAGGTTCCTGGATTCTTGAGTCAGTCACGGGCGTGCATGCATGCTTTGCAGAGCAAAAAAAAGCCGCCCGCTGACATCGGGCAGAGCACAGAAATACGCAAGAGATTACGGGGTTCTTCTATGCACACGCTTTCCTTCTGCAACGCCGTGGCTCAATATGCACCGCCCTGGGCGATATAAGCGTCGCTCATGGCCCTCAATATTATTTTCGGGTGGGCAACCGTGGAGCGGTTGTCGCGTAACTGGTTGCTGGGTAGCTTAGTGTGGCGACCGTGTGAAAAACAATTTGCTGCAGGTGGTCTGAGTGGTCACAGTGACGGTAATCGGGCAGGGCAGGCGTGACTGGCTGAGCTTGATACCTGTACTTGCCGATGACATGCCCCCTGACGTGCACGATGCCGCGCCTGCCGTGCGCGAGACGACTGAAACCTCTGTTAGATACACGGTACACACAATTGGCGACACGGGGAGAGCCTGACTGCCAAAAGGTAGCGCAGCTGCAAGCGTGGCTGCCGAAAGGCTCCTGTTTGCGCGCCTGCCCGAGAGCAACTGTCTGATACTGCTGCGGTTGGTGGCTGTTGCAATGTACAGCGCGGTGTGTGGGACTAAAGTGGTCCAGGTCGCCCCTCTGGTCTGCGATTCAGACGCATTCATCGGGGGAATGCTCTTGGGCTCCTTTTGTTGTGAAGAGGCCCTCTTTGCACCTCCGCGCGTGCTCTTTGTGGCCCTGTGGTGCCAGTGGTACAGGACAATACGTTGTTGTATAGCTCGTATCAGGAAAAGAATGAAGAGCTGAGGGAAAGCAGAGCGTCGTCGGAAGCTCAGAGCCTCTTTCCATTGGTCGGGTACTCACCGAGACGATTATTGAAGCAACTGTCAAGAGGGGCGGCGACACTGCAGCTGCTTCAGACGGCGAGTCAAACCGACACAAAGGGGACATGGCTCCCTGTCGCGCCTGAGCTGGCGCAAGCGGTCATCCAGGTCGCACTGGTCCTGCATGATGAATGCAGAGGACCCGACCCCAACACAATCCAATCAAGGAGACTCATCAGGGCGAGGGCTGCTTCTGTTCACCAAGAAGTTGTGCAGACGGGAACAAACACGCACATTCAAAGCAGCACACGAACCAGGGAAACGAATGGGCCACCATAACACACGCCACCGACCTACAATCTGCCCGATTACCTGTTTGACGAACGTACGCGAGGAGCTATGGTAGTAGTTTAACGAGTCCTTCTCCCGGGGCAGGTTGTGCCCTGGCGAAGGGGTAAGTAGTAGTAAGCCAGCAATGTAGGCGTCGTCACCCGCCGCCCAGTATTCCGGCAGCAGCCCGCCCGCCGCCGCTAGCAACGCCGCCAGACCGCTCGACATGAAGGCAGTGCGGTCATGACATGACCCGGCGTTGACGGTGCACAGGAACTGCACCTTGTAGTCCTCACCAACGGCCGCCTGCACGTTGACGGCAAAAAAGCCTTCGCGCGTCCAATATGATGAGAGGTTGGGAGCCTGAGGGACCTGGGGGCGGCAGCTGCGCAGCGCGATTCGGTCGACCGCCAACACACACCCGCATAGCGGGTTTCGTCCACCACGCGAGAAGAGGTCACTCTGCGTGTCAAATTCTGATGGGGAGGATGGAAACTTGATGTTTTGAGGGATAAGTTCTGAGTCAAGGGTAGTCAGCATCCGCGACCAAAGTTGAAACAGAGCCACGAAGAAGAGAAAGCAAGTGGCGAACACCATCATCCAGAAAAGAACAACGGGTGGCGACAGAAACGAGAGCGACATGTGGTCATGGAATTGCGGCGGTAGCTGTTGCCCGAATTGGTATATGGTATTGCTGCTCGCGTCACCCGTTCATTCAAACCACAGGCCGCACTAGTTACTCGCACCAAGATGAGCCGTACATGCCTGATGGAGGACCGAATAGACGGGGCCCCGACCGAGTCCCAATGATAGCATGCAATCAAGATAGGATGCGCCGGCGAGCATGCGGAGACAAAGGCCAAGTCGAGACTCGGTGGGGATGCATGCACCACTGGACAGGACCATCGTACCCTCCTCGACCGCCAAACGGGGCGCAACGGCAGCGTGAAGCGTTTGGAAATCATCTCGTGTTACCCGAAAAACGTGGGCGAGAGTCAAAGTCCGAGATGTGGTTGAGCCCCGTTTGGAACAAGAGCCGCGTGAGGGTACCCGACGTGGACACCCACGTTGACAGCGTCACCGTGGCCGCCGCCATCGCCGGCACGCATGCTGCCGCGACAATAGCCGCCAACAAGACTGCACGCTCGGCGCGTTCGCCGCGCCGACACCTGTCCAGCAGGCCGAGGTGCAGCCCGCACCCTCCCGGTCTCGCGCTGCGTCGGCGGCAGGTCCGTCCGTCGCGATGGTTTGGAATTACTGTCAGGCATCTGAAAGGAGTGAACTCCATCTAAGCCGCGTCGAACGTAGGTGGGATGACCCGAAGATTTGGCGCGAGCAGCGCCGCCGCAGGCACATAAAAAAAGGCCGCCCGCTTGCCTACAGCGCGAGTACCAGGCTCTTTGTGCCTGCTCCCCCCTTTCCCATCACCCACAAATCACCCCCATTGGACAACAAACCTCGCCCCCCCACCCGCCCCTCCCCTCCACGACACCCACCCCTCCTCAATCTATCACT
>Ga0114957_1004106_pt1 | contig 12723 bp, 9 predicted proteins | sample BantaG_FD_87175 | JGI IMG/M metagenome (GOLD analysis project Ga0114957, IMG submission 87175) | Marine algal microbial communities from Bantry Bay, Ireland - BantryBay_4 metaG | ecosystem: Host-associated > Algae > Red algae > Unclassified | place: Bantry Bay, Ireland | collected 2014-11-21 | reverse complement strand
TATTTTCAGGGTTTTAAAGTGAAAAATATGGACAAAATATCCTGTCAAGAATCTGCATTTATTTAGTTCGCATTCCTTAGGCATAGTTCAATAGTAACTTTACCTTAATCTTTCTGCAAAAAAAAAATTATCGATCAAAAGCTTTTAAAATTTCTACAACTAGCTGAGTTGATTGATACAAAAACGAAGGATCAATATTTTCAAAAGTATCAGTTTCCTTGTGGTAATCTTTATGATCTTCGACACCCAAGTAAATAAAAGGAATTTTCTTTTGGTGAAATGGTCCATGGTCTGAAGAGTTCGTCCAATCATTAAATCCAAGGTCAGGTGTGTCGTGACCAAACAAAACATTCAAAGAAGAAAGCGAATTAATCCCCGTTAATTTTTCTTTCAAAATCGGATAATGATGTGTTCCGCAAATGTAAATTTCCTTCTTTGCATTTCGACTAATCATATCTAAATTTACATTCATCAAAATATTATCAATCGGAATAGGCGGATTGTCTACAAAATATTTTGCGCCTTCTAATCCTAATTCTTCTGCATCAAATGTCACAAATAAAATAGAATGTTTTGGGTGATTTTTTTTGAAAAAAGCTGCTGCAGCCAGAACTGCCGAAACGCCTGAAGCATTGTCATCTGCTCCATTAAATGTCTTCCCATCTCGTTTTCCCAAATGGTCAAAATGAGCAGTCAGGACGATATATTTTTCTGGGTGTTTCGTTCCTGTAATTTTTCCAATAATATTATTGCCATTATAAGTTTTCTTATAAATCCTTTTATAAAAACTAAAAGCTTGAAAAAAACTAGTGTCCACTTTTTCTAAACCTAGTTTTTTAAATCTTGTAACAATATATTCACGGGCGAGATCATTTCCTTTTTCTCCACTTCTTCTTCCTTCTAGTTTGTCGGAAGCGAGGTGTTTTATATCTGCCATAATTTGGGTAGAATCTACTTTATTTTCGGAGTTTCTTTTGTTATTTTGGGAAATGTTAGGAGCTTTTTGAGTCGTAGATTTATTTTGAGTTTTACAGTTTAGGAAAGAACAAATCAGCAATGTGAATAAGATGATTTTTGAGAAATAGGGATTCATGATTTTAGTTTTCTAAGTGTAATGTTTTTAGTTTTACTACAGAGAAAACAGAGTTTTACTCCTCACAATTTTCTCTGTTGCCTCTGTGTCTCATCTCTAATTTCTCTGTGGTAAAATTAAAATATTTTTAAATGATTTTTTAAATCCCCACGTAATTCTGAGGCGTAATTACTTTTAATTCTTCTTTGACGATTGGAGCAATATCAAGCGTCTCAATGAATTCGTGGATGTCTTGTTTGGTTACACTTACCTTTCCTCGAGTAAGATTTAACAGCGCTTCATAAGGCTTGTCAAAACCTTCTCGGCGGAGAATATTTTGAATAGCTTCTGCTACGACCATCCAATTTTTTTCGAGGTCTTCATTTATCTTTACTTCATTCAACAATAGTTTTCCAATTCCTTTTTCGATAGATCGAAAGGCAATCAAAGTGTGTCCCATTGGTACGCCAACATTTCTTAAAACCGTACTATCGGTAAGATCTCGTTGCAATCTTGAGATTGGTAATTTATCCGCTAAGTGAGTGAAAATGGCATTGGCAATTCCCAAGTTTCCTTCTGCATTTTCGAAATCAATTGGATTCACTTTATGTGGCATTGCCGAAGAACCAATTTCTCCTTTGATTGTTTTTTGTTTAAAATATTCCATAGAGATATACGTCCAAATATCTTTACAGAAGTCCAACAGAATCGTATTGATCCTTTTGATTCCTTGAAAGGTAGCAGCTAAATTATCGTAGTGAGCTATTTGTGTAGTGTATTGTAATCGTTCCAAACCAAGATATTCTGTGACGAAATGATCTCCAAATTTTTTCCAATCAATCGAGGCGTAAGCCACATGATGCGCATTAAAATTTCCAGTCGCTCCACCGAACTTTGCCGTAAATGGAACTTGCTGCAACAAATTCAATTGATTGTCTAATCGCTCCACAAATACTTTCATTTCTTTGCCTAGTCGAGTAGGTGAAGCAGGTTGTCCATGAGTTTTTGCCAACATCGGAATCCCCGCCCATTCCATCGCTAGGTCATTAATATTATTTCTAATTTTTTTGAAAAAAGGAAGGTAAACTTTCTGCATCGAATGCATCAACAAGAGGGGAGTAGCGGTATTATTGATGTCTTGGGAAGTTAATCCAAAATGGATAAATTCTTTAAATTCAGCAATACCAATTTCGTCAAATTTTTCTTTTAAATAATATTCAACCGCCTTGACATCATGGTTGGTTGTCTTTTCAATTTTTTTGATGTATAAAGCATCTTGCAAATTAAAGTTTTCAAAAATATCATTCAACTTATCCACTTTGTTCAAATCAAAATTTTCCAATTGAGCTAATGGATGTTGGCACAAAGCGATAAAATATTGAATCTCTACGAAGACTCGATATTTGATTAAAGCATATTCAGAAAAATATTCAGAAAGTTCCTTGGTCTTCTCGTGGTACCTGCCGTCAATCGGCGAAATTGCAGTTAGCATATTTTTGATTTGAAAATTTTAATAATGAAATTTTCTGCAAAAATAGAAAAAGGTGGGAAAGTTTTAGCAAAAGAAAAGCGGTAAGAAAATCAATTTTTCTTACAGCTTTTTTAGAGAATTAATTATTTAGGCAAAAATAGAAATTTAAAGCCCTGAAATTCTTTATTTTTTAATATTATCGACACTTACCTTGTCAATTTTCTTTTGATACTCTGCCTTAATTTGCACCGCTTTATCATCAGCTTCTTTGATAACTTTGTCAGCGTTTTGATTGGCTTTATCTTCGACTTGTTGCGCTTTTTTGTCAGTTTCTTTTTTTAGTTTTTTGGCAGCAGCTTGGGCCAATCGTTTTTTAATAGGATTTGAACCAGCTTCTTTTACGAGAAGATCAGCTTGTTTGTAACCTTCCGTTTTTAATTTGTCGGCAGCTTTTTTTCCTTCTGTTCTGATTTTATTAGCACTCTTTTCAGCAGCAGCAGTCAATCTTGCAATACGATCATCGGCCTCTTTTTCTAGTTTAGCTTTTCGTTCCGCTACTTCTTTTGACAAGTCTTCTTTCTTTTCCTCGACAACTTTTTTTACGTCTGTTGTTACTTTTTCTTTTACCTCTGCTACTTTTTCAGTAATGACATCTTTGACCGTTTGTCCACCACTTCCTACTAAACTAAATTGAACTTTTGGATCAGCCATCGAACCAGTCAGTTTAATTTTTACATTGACAAATTCTTTATCTTTGATACTCAAACCAAGTTTAGCAGCTTGGTCGTTGAGCATTCCTAATCCTTTTTTAGCGGCAGCTCCAACGGCATTTTGATTAATTAATTTCATCGGAACTTTAGCATTAATATCGTAATCAATATCTTGAGTAATTCCATGCGTTCCTCCGATCATCATATCAATGCCTTGGTATTTTAGAGGAAATTCTTTGATTAAAACTTTTCCTTCTTTTACTTCAAACCAGTTTTTGGTTCCTTTCAAATTTACTTTATGGTTCGCTAGTTTTTCAATGTTTAATGATTCTCCAATTTTTTTCAAAGGAGCAAAATCTTGAATAACTCCATCAATAGTTTGCAAAAATCCTTCAGCAGTTAGAGTGTTCAAGTCAGGCATCAAATCTTTTCCCAAAATGCCTTCTAAACTCATTCTAGTAGAAAAATTTCCTTGAATATATTCAGCCATTGGAGCCAATTTTTTGATGGTATTTAATTGATTAAAAGAGGATTTAAAATCAAAACTTTTAATATCATAAGTCAATTTGTATTTTGGTTTTTCAGGGACAGTTGTATCGTAATATCCATCTGCTTCTATCTTTCCACCAAGTGTTCTACCAGTCAGATTTGACATTTGAACCTTACTATCTTTAACCACCAAATCCCCGCTAAAATCTTTTAAATCAAGGTTGGTATAAGTCAATTTTTTGATGTTGGCATTAATCTTAACATCGACATTATCAGGGATGACAATTGGCACATATTCTTCCTCATTTCCATTGGACATTGTCTTTGCTTTTGGCGTTTCAGGCTCTTCCATAAATGGATTTAAATCAAAGAAATCTGATCTCAAAGCAAACTCACCACCAAGTGTTTTATTTTCAAAAATATAGTTGAAAACGTTAGTTAAATTTCCATTTAAACTTAAATCACTTTCTCCTAATTTAGTTTCGAAGTCATTGATTATCAGTTCATTAGAAGTAAATATTCCTTTTGCACTTGAATTATTTAATTGGTAAACATCATAATCAATCTTTCCAATTTTTGCATCTACAATAAACTTAAATCTATTAAAAATTTCCACTTCAGTTTCTGGTTCAACAGTAGCTTCTGTTTCTTCTTCCATTTCAGTCATCCACTCATCTAAGTTGAAATAATTGGATCTCAACTTTACATCTCCAGTTAATGTTTTATTTGGAGAAAAATAGGCTAAGATATTATCCAATTGTCCAGAAATTTGTAGATCACTTTTTCCTAATTTCCCATCAAAATTACTGACCTCAATTTTCTTAGGAGAAAGAGTTGCTTGAGCATCAGAAATAAAAACTTTTGGAATTCCTTCGGCATCGTAAGTTAAGTTTTTGATAGAAGAAGTTCCGCTCACATTGGCCTCTTCGTATTGCCCTTTTTCCAAAATAGACAATCGAGTTTGTGCCACGAAATCAGCATCAATAATTCCAGATAATTCAGTTACACCTTCCATTGGAAAAGCCTTAATAATTTCGGCTAAATCAATCGTTCCTTTGACCTTTGTATCAATGTTTGGATCGGAGATTGGAGTCGTTAATTTGAACCTTCCTTCAAATGGTTTTCCGCCCATCGCAAACTTAAAATCAGGAATGTCGATTTTCATTTTATCCAAATTTGAACTTGGACTTTCGACATTTAATTTGGCAAAAATATTATTGAACCCTGTAGGCAAATCTGGATATTGGAAACTTCCTTGATCTACATTTAAGCTAATTTTAAACGCAGGAAGCATTTCTTTTTGACCATTATAAATTCCTTTTACATATCCATTGAAAGCCATTTTTCCATCAGCTTTCACTTCTGAAAAATCACTCGTATATGCGCTCGGAATTAAGGACAATAAATTTTTAAAATCATTTTTAGGTGCATCAAACGTGAAGTCTATATTAATATTTTCGTTCTCTTGCAATTGCACAAAACCATCAGCTAATAACTTCATCGCATTGATTTGTAAGCTATTATCTTTTAACGTATATGTATTGTTAGGAAGATCAATGTTGAAAGTGGCATCTAACGATGTGTTGGCTTTTTTGAGGTAACGAACGCCGCCACTTGATGCCGACAATTGTTCGATATTAGTTTTAGTCACGAGGTCAAAAACATCTTGAGTGAAGTCTCCTCGACCTTGGTGATTTAGATTTTTTAATTCCAAAAACATATTCCCAGCACGGTCATCGTAGGTAAAGTTTCCTTCGTTGATGGAATATTTTTTTAACTGAATTAGAAAATCATATTCCGCTGTTTCTTCAGCAGGTTCGCTCGACTTGACAATATCATAATTGGCTTGACCATTTTTCAAAACCAAAATATTGATTTCAGGTTGATCAAAAGTAATGGTTTGAATTTCGATCGGTCGGTCAGATTTAATTACCGACATCAAATCTAAAGTGAAATCAATATTCTCAGCTTTGACTAAATTAATGCCTTCAAATTTGTCAATTCCTACGATACTTAATTGATCCATTTGGAAACTGAAATCAGGAAAACTTCGCAAAAGAGAAAGATTAACATCTGCAAAATCAACTTCAGCATTTAAAGTATTATTGGCTTCCTCTTTTATTTTTACTAAAATTTCATCTTTGAAAAAATAAGGGATAGCTATCGCAACCGCAATAATTAAAATGACTAAGACGAGAACTGTCGAGAATATTCGTTTGACAACTTTTGATAACTTCATTGTATTTCGGTATTTATAAAAGTGACGCTATTTGTTTAACTATTTAATACGTTTAGATTAACGGATTGTTTTAAATTTACTTTTCAAGTATTTTAAAAGTAACTAATGTGTCTGATTTTGTTATAATTCCACAATCAATATATTCTTTTTTGCAAAGATGACTATATTGCGCTCATTGGTTAAAGAAGTATCAGTTTTAATGTTATTTTAACAAAAAAATATTTGATAAAAAAAGTTGAGAATCATCTTATTTTCAATCCCTAAAACTGCTAATTTCTTTAATTAAAGTACAATATAACAAACGTTTTTTTCTTAAAAACATTATGTTATTGATCTAAACCAAACAAGTAAAAAACGCTTATTTTGAATAACCTTTTTTTAATATAAAAATTGAATGTCCCAAGAAAAATTGAATTACACCCTCATTGAAACCAAGGAAGGCGTGCAAGCCTTTTTAAATGAAAACCAAAATATAGAATGGATGGGTTTTGACACCGAGTTTATTGGTGAAAGACGATTTCATACTTTGCTATGTTTAGTACAATTAGCTACCGAAAATGGTTACTATTTATTAGATACGATAAAATTAAAATCATTTGAGGGAATATTGGATTTGTTTACTGATCCGAAAATTTTAAAGTTAACGCATGCAGGAGAAAATGATTATCGGATTTTTTATCATCAATTTGGAATCATTCCTGTCAATGTTTTTGATACTCAGTTAGCTGCAGGTTTTGTAGGTTATAAATATCCGACCTCTTTCCAAAAATTGGTAGATAAAGAATTAGGAGTTTTTGTTCCCAAAGGATATACTGTTTCGGATTGGGAAGCACGTCCTTTTTCTCAGAAACAAATTAGTTACGCACTAAATGATGTGATTTATTTGAGAGGATTGTGGAAATCTTTAACTGCGAAATTGAAGGAAATGAATCGCGAATCTTGGTCACAGGAAGAGTGCGATAAAATAGCGACAGCAGAATATTATTATATCAATCCACATCGAGATGCTTTTCGGAATAGTGCGATTTCAAATTTGAAAACGCAGGAGCAGATGTTTATGATTCGATTATATGATTGGCGAAAAAATGAAGCGGAGCGAAAGAATTATTCAAGAGAAATGATTTTGCCAAAAAAATTAATTACTCCGATTGTCAAAAATATGAATTCGGGAAAAAATGCTTTGCTCAAAGATCGAAGACTTCCGACCAATACGATTTCAAGGCATTGGAATACTTTTAATGAATTGTTTAATCGAAAAATTTCGGAAGAGGATCGAGCCATTTTGAAATCTATTCCTGACCAAAAAGAATCTCCTGATCCGATGGAAAATACGATGTTGGAAATGTTGTATTCTATCGTGGAGTATATATGTCAAAATAATCAAGTAGATCCAACTTTGGTTTTGAGTCGAACTAATTTTAAATTGATGAAAGCAGAACCAAGCTATTTTGATGAGTCGATTGCGAATGGTTGGCGAGCAGATTTGTTGGGCGAAGATTTGTTGCTTTGGTTGAGAGAACGGAAACAATTAATTATCGAAATGGTGGATGGGAAATGTGTGATTCGGATGGAGGAGTGATCTGACTATTTTGAAAGTGGAAGCCCATCTGAAAATTTATTTTTTGGATGGGCTTTTTCTTTTTTTGAAAAAAAACAATACAATTACATTTTTTGGGAAACTTAAAAATCTATGTTTTTTTCCATTCCTTCCTTTTTGTTTTTTCTTAAAAATTCATCAATTTCTACAATCATTCCAAAGGTAGTGACCGCCTCAACCACACCAAGTTGATTTAGTTTAGCACTTTGACTTATTCCCGAAACAGACAAAACCAATCGTATATGGTTGAATCCAAAATTTAGTCGGAATGAATGTTCTAGCAAATTAAAATTATTGTTGGATTCCAAATAATCAATAACGTAGGAACTAGAAGAAGATGGTTTTCCAGATATTATCGCTTCGGAATAGTTTAGTTTTCCAATTAGTGTAGCCAGATCAAAACCGATTGATTTACTAGTCCAATGAATTCCAAATTGGATATAATTTTTCTGAAACTTTAATTGAGTCATTCCACCGGTATCGTATAGATTATTTACAGAACCTTTACTTCTTCCAAAATAAATATCCATAAGTATTCCTGCAGGATGAAAAAGGTGCTGGTTTCTAAGAATTTTTTTACTTCTTTTACTATCTCTTTTTGAAAGTCCCTTTGAAATTAATGGTTGAAAAAAGTAAGCTCCGATGGCTGCGTTCCAGATTTTTCCATTTCCTCTTACTGGTGGATTTTGGGTTTTTTTCCATTGATTATATTTAAAATAGCTGCCTGCAAAACCAAGATGTTTGATGGGACTATATCCGAGTTGAACATTGGAAGATTGTTTCGACTTACTACCAATATCTGTTGTTCCTGAAAGATGAACATCATGTTTCTTTTTTAATACAACGAGATCAGCGTCATTGGGTGCATAATATTTATGACCACAAGATGAATTCAAACAAAGCAGGATAATTAAATAAAGGATTGGGAGAATAGAGAGTTTAAATTTCATTTTTCACTTTTATAATTAGCAGCGGCAAATAATATATTTGATCTTGTCGAGTAAATTTAGAAATTTAAAATTGACTATTTTACAATATTTCTATATTAAGTCTTATCTTAAGTGCCAAGCGTTAATTAATCAGGTAAATTTAGAAGCTAGATTTACCCGATTAATTAACGCTTGGCACTTATCACTTCCATTTTTTATTAACAAAAAACCATAATATGAATAAAGTAAATGTTGACCTTGGAAAAGGTTCTTTCCAACTTCGTAAAAGTGCCAAGTTCATTGGCGTTCAACTCAACGACCAATCTATCAATGCCAAGATTCCTAGATTTTTATCTGCCAAAAAAATAACTAATCAATGGCTCGGCGGTTTCCGTATATATAGTATCGGAGGAGGAATGAAAAAATTAAATGAGTTCTTGGACAAAGCTAGAAAGCATAAAGATATTGCTATTGGAACACATGTTTATTTTAGAGCAGGAGGCAAAATTCCGATGGTGCCTACTGGCAAAATATTACTCACTTTTGTTCCAAGTTCCACCATCAAATCTCGCAACCAAATCTTAAAAGATTTAAAACTAAAGTTGGTTAAGAAAAAAGATAAAAACTTGTGGGTCGTTTCTATTTCTAAAAATTCTCCCAACCCGATGAAGGCAGCTGACTTGCTCAAAAAGACTGCTGAAATTTCGCATGCTGTACCTTTCTTTGATTCGCCGCTGACTTTCCACGAAGAGGTAGATGCACCTTTGAACAGTCTATTTTTAGATCAATGGTATTTGAGAAACAAAGGTGGAAACGTAAAAGATCCAAAAGGGAAATTCGTTCGAGGATCAGATATGAATGTTCCTGCTGCCTGGAAATTATTAGGTAATCGAGGTTCCGCTAAAATTAAATTAGCTGTAGTTGATTTAGGTTTTGATGTGGCGCATCCTGACTTCCAAGGGAAAATTATTGCGCCCTTTAGCTTATATAATTCAGAACGATTTCCTGTGCAAGGAATTGATACACATGGAACGGCTTGCGCTGGTTTGGCGATTGCAAAATCAAATGGTGTTGGCATAATTGGAGTAGCACCCAATGCTAAATTTTTGCCTGTGGAAGGAACAACTCATAGTGCAGATTCTCTCGAATTTGTATTGAATCATTGCATGGATAATGGTGCAGATATTATCAGTTGTAGTTGGGGATCCATCCAACCAGAACATGAATTGACTGCGGAACATATTTCAGTAATTGCCAATGCTGCAAAAAAAGGTCGTAAGGGAAAAGGCTGCGTGATTCTATTTTCTGTCGGTAACGAAAATGCAGAACATATTAATCATTACTCCAATCATCCAGATGTGATTGCGGTGGCGGCGAGTACAAGTGCCGATGAACATTTGACGGTTTCGAACAGAGGAAGAGGTATTTCAGTTTGCGCTCCTGGTGGAAATTTTGCTTTGGTAACGACTCGTGCAAGTTGGGATATTGGTAAACAGTTGTCTCACGGATTGTCAGATAGTTTTAGATTTTGGGATGATGGAAAGGAAAGAGGAAATGGAGGATTGTACAAACATTTTGAAGGTACATCTGCTTCTTGTCCTTTGGTGGCAGGAGTGTGTGCATTGGTTTTATCTGCCAATTCAAAATTAAAAGCAAATGAAGTCAGAGAAATTATCGAAACTACAGCTGATAAAATTGGTGGTAAAAATGAATACACCGATGGCTATTCTTTACGATTTGGATACGGTAGAGTGAATGCTGAAAAAGCAGTTGCCGAAGCACTTCGTAGAAAAAATCCATCGGCAGGGAGTTCGACTCTATCAAAAGAAAAAGTGATGACTGGACTCTTTCATTTTTCGGTAGAGTCAAGAGTTAAGAAAAACTATGGAGTAGATATTGGAAATTATAAAAGTTATAAAGAGGTGGTCGAATTGACTGAAAAATTAGAAAAGCAATTTGGGAATTCTGTCAATGTGAGAATTTCTCAAAGAAATAATCAGGTTACTTTTAAAGTAATTGTGGGATATTTTTCGAGAAAGAAAAAGGTAGAACCCGTTTTGCAAAAATTGAAAAAAGCAGGGATCAATGGACAAATTATCGCTTACTCGAAATTGTAATTGGTTTAGTGGGTAATCAAACCACTAGCACTAGCACTAGGTTTTCTGCGTGCATTATTTGTTACCTATTCCCTTATGTCAATGACATTGTCCCTTAGCGGTAAGTCAAGTTAATTATGATGAGTTGGGAAGAGAGAATTTTTTGTCTGTTTCCTGTCGGCAGGCAAGTTTCTAAAAAATCATTGCATAGTCTATGAATTATTTTTTAGGAGAAACAGGCGAAAAATAATCCTTTCCAACTTATCATAATTCTCATTCCTTAATTATTTTTGTTTTTTTCTTCTTGGCACTTATACTAAATCTTGCTGTGGGCATCGCCTTCAATCTAGCTTCGCTAATTAGTTTACCTGTTTTTTCACAAATACCATACGTTCCATTTTCAATTCTCGCTAAAGCTGCTTTGTATTTTTTGTTTTTACGTTTCATCCGAGTGACCATCGAATTCATGAAGGCTCGATTTTCAAACCGTCGGCTATCATCGCTAAAACTCATGTCAGCTTGTGCAATATATTTTTTTTGATCGAGGCGTAATCCCTTCATGGATTTTAATTCCGAACCTGATCTTTTTAGCTTTTTCTGAATTAATTTTTTAAACTTTTTCAATTTTTTTGCGCTGTAAGTATTTTTCTTTTTCTTTTTCATTATTTTATGGTGATTTTTTTATTTAAATATTTAATATTTACGATGTCTCTAAAAAAATATAAAAAGAGAATTTGTTCAACCATTAGGTAGAAATTCTCGTTTTCCTAATAAACCAATTTTCTAATTACCTGATAAACTATTCAATTCAGAACGAATATTTTCCACCGCTTTTTTCTCAAAATTTTCTTTGAAAAAATCAGTCAAAAAGATATAATCGCCAGCAATGAATTTTTCTAAAACTGATTTCCTACCCGCCTGATAAAGTTCATCTGTAAAAATGCTAAACTCTTTTCTAATTGCAGCAGTATATTGAAGATAAACTGTTGGTTCAGTAGCCAAGACAGACATATCTAAATCTAAAAAAAGTTCATTGTCATGATCCTTCAAAATAGGAGTGTGCTTGATGGTACTCAGAATCATTTGTTTTAAATTTTCCAAAAATGATTCTGCTAAAAATGGTGACAATAATTCCAAAGCTCGTTCCGCACTTTTCTCTTCATTATCATTTCTACTTGGATCATAAATCAAATCATGGAACCAAATAGATAACTCAAACAATACAGGATTTTCAATAAAATCATAATACTCCTCTGCCATCATCAACATACTATATATATGTGATAAATTGTGATAAGATCGATGTGGTTCTGAATATTTTGAAATGACTTCTTCAAGGATTTTGTGTGAATCCACTTTGGGGATACTTAATTGGTAGGAAAGCATATCCCAAACTTCTTTGATGAATCCTAATTTGGAATCATCTAATTTTTCTTCGATTATTTTGATAGGTAGCATTGATAGATTTAATGTTTTACGCGCCAAAGATACTCTTTTTTGTCAAACGCAAAATCTATATCTTATAGAAAAATTGTAATTTTGATTTTCATTTTAGTTCTACTTTTATACCCTAGAGGTTATTAAGTTATTTGGTTAAGATGATTCTTTAGATGAAATTGAAAAGTCATTTGCAGGCGGATTTTTTGGTTTAATTCAACATAAAAATAATGAAATCATTGGTACTTTTAGTTTGTTTAAATTAAGTGAAACCAATTGCGAGATTCGTAAAATGTATTTTTTACCCAAAGCAAGAGGTAAAGGTTTGGGAAAATGGATGGTGAATTTTTTAATTGAAAAAGCAAAAAAGTTAGGTTATCAAAAAATAGAATTAGATACAGCTAGTGTACTTTTGGAAGCAATCGAATTATATAAAAAAATGGGTTTTAAAGAGGTGCAAGCATGCAATGATTCACCAAGATGTGATCGAGCTTTTGAGATGAATATTTAAATTGGTGGATTATTTATGCCTATCCCTTAGCTTGACTTACCACTTAGGAATGAGAATCAAATTACTACAGGTGCTTTGTTGTTTCTTATGTCCTCATTTTTCTCTTAAAATCAGTCATAGTATCAACAATACTCTTTCTTTTAAAAGAAAACTGAGAACGAAATAAACTACC
>Ga0114957_1004103_pt1 | contig 12728 bp, 14 predicted proteins | sample BantaG_FD_87175 | JGI IMG/M metagenome (GOLD analysis project Ga0114957, IMG submission 87175) | Marine algal microbial communities from Bantry Bay, Ireland - BantryBay_4 metaG | ecosystem: Host-associated > Algae > Red algae > Unclassified | place: Bantry Bay, Ireland | collected 2014-11-21 | reverse complement strand
GGCGTGCCCGCGCTTTGCGCGGGCGCCGGCCACGGTGCCGTGGCCGGATTGCATGTCGCTGCGGCGAGGGCGCTTTGTGCGGTGCGGTGGGGGTTGTGTAGGGGTGGATTGCCCGTGCTGTGTGCGGGCGCCGGCGGCGGTGACGCCCCCCTTCCAGGCCAGGGACGGATCGACGTCACCGTCGTTGCTCCGCGCCGCCGCCGCCGAGTGGCACGGCGTGTCGGGGGTGCCGGCGCCGCGGCGTGGTCGGCGGACGTGTGAGGCTCGCGCTTGGCCCTCCAAGCCGCCGCCGTGTGGTCGTATGTGGCGGTGCTGCGGGCCGTTGGCGCGCGGGGGGGGTGAGGGGGGGGGGGGACCCTGCGTTTCGGCCCCGCCGCCCGCGGCTCGGCGGCGGCGGCACCAGTGGGTGTGCCGCCGCTGCCGCCGCCGCCGTCGCGCGTCAATGTTGAGGCGGAGGGGGGTCTGTGGGGGAGCCGCTTCATGTGATGGGGACGTGTCGGCGCCCGCCATCCCCGTGTGCCCCCTGGTGTTTTTTTTTTCAACGCTGCCTCACCGACGTGGGTGCATCCGCTTGTTTTTTCCTTTCTTCTTGTGCGTGTGTGTGTGTGGCCTGTCTCCCATTCGCGCGTCGCTTTTGTTGTTGCGTATGTTTGATTCCCGCTGGTGTTTGGGCGCGCCACGGCTGCAGGGGCGCGCCGCCACCGCCGCACCGCCCTCGCGTGGAGCCGTGGGGTGGTGCGTCTTAGGGCCCGCTTGTGTGTTTCTTTTTTACGGCGTTGCGGTACGCCCGCTGACGCCCGGTGCAGGCGGCGGGCGGGTCGGCGCGCGCCCACTCTTAGTCCCCCTGTACTTTTACTTGACCGCGCTGTCCGCGCCATCCTTTGAAATCAACCAGCCTGGTGTTTTTTTTTCCGCCTTAGCCGCCGTCGCTTCCAGAGCTTGCGTGCCGCGCCGCGCCGCAACAGCTTCCCTGCTGCGATGGGCGACCGTGACGGAGGGCGGGCCGGCATCGGCGGCAGCGGCGGGGGCGACGCCCGCGCCACGCGTCGCAGACCCGTTGGCGCCGTGCAGAGCGGCCGTTGTTGCCAGCGCCGGTGCCGCTGTCGCAGGCGGCGCTGTCGTAGCCGTCGCCGCCACACGCGTGGACTGGTGTGGCGCGTGTGAAATTGATTTTCCTTCGTGGAATCCAGCCTGAGCAGTGCGGCCTCTTCACGTAGCGGCCGTCTGAGATCAGCCACGCCTCGGAAGCCGTCCACCTATCTTCGAAATACAGCAAACGAAACAGCATGCAAGATGAGGTTGTCTAGATCCAATGCTAGCGTTTTTGCTTGACTACTCAGCGGCGCCCGAGAACGCCGGTGTTGAGAGGCAGCGTGAAAGGGAGTTGGGGCACGCGGGTCTGCTCGATCATGCACAAGAGAAAAATACTCGACGCAGGACAGTGAACACCTTTCCCAGACCTCCTCCTGCCGGATGTTCAAGCGGGCCAACCCCGCTACAACACACAAAAACGACATCCTCCTCAGTAGGGCTCGGTTGACCCCCGACCTCGCCGGCGTCCCCTCGGGCCCGTGGTGGTGGTGGGACGCACCCGAGTCAGGATACCCTGACGCGGTCCAGGCGGAGCGACGACAAAGCCAGCAGCTCAAGGAGCATCTGTCACGCTGTTGCTAGTCCAGGGGAAGAACGAATTCGTGAAGAAACGCTGCTCTTGGCGCTCCCGAGAAGAGTCGGGGACTGCAGTCGGGGTCGCCATCATCCCTCATCGCTCAGCCAGGTCCTCAAAGTCCGGGACAACGTGCTCCAGCCGCAACACGTCCGCCAGAGGAACAAGGGCCAACTCAGGAAGACCTGTGCCGGAGTGGATGACCCACTTCTTCCTGCGACAGTTGAAAGCAGTCAAAACGCAGCCAGAGCGCGCATCTGCGTCCTCCAAACGCTGGACGACAACCAAGTCGCAGCGCCGCCCATCGACGGCACGTACCAGCAGGCGCGCAAGCCCAAGCGCGGGCTGAGCGCCGGCACGAGCGCCGGGCACTCGGTAGAGAACGTGGTCCCACCACGGCTTGTGGTAGAGATCGTGGGTGGCGCGCAACAGCTGCGCGACTGGCCGCGCACGCCACTCCAAGCGCGCGTCGAACTTAAACGTGTTTGCAATAATGAGCTGCGAAGACGCCATGCATCCCGCGAGGTCGGGGTGGCTCTGCAACAGGCTTGGTAGCAGCCGCAAACGGCCGCCGTCCGCTGCTGCCGCCTGACCGACGGTCGCACGCCTCCCCGAGATGCGCACTCGCCGGTGGACTTGGGGAGGCTGGGAGGCGTTGGCGCGTGAGAGATCACCGTCCACGTCAATGCGCTCGTTCTGCTCACTCGGCGACCCGTCAAGCACGGCGTCAAAGGCGGAAATCGCGGCGAGGTCGTCGAAGACGCTCAGCAAGTCGAGCTCAGGGCTCCCTTGTCGTTTTTCCGTCTGGTGTAGGTCGTTGTCGTCAGCATCAGCCAATTCGTCCTCCAAGGAGCCGCCATGGTTGTCGGCATGAAAAGAGCCGTCCTCCGATCCGCCCGTCCCAGCGTGAGCCGCACTGCCAGCTGCACCATTGCCAATCTTCGAGCTGCCGTCGCCGCCGGACTGCTGCCAGTCAATAGCGTCCGTCTCGGTGATGTGCGCGAGCGTTTGCTCCGCACGCAGCATCTGCAGCAACACAGTCGAGGGTTGCTTGTTCGTGTTGTCCCACATGTTCTTGACGAGCTTGTGAAGCGCCTCGTTCAACGACGTGTCGGCCTCGACGACGTTGCCACGGAGCAGCAGCTCAGCAAGGAGGTGGTACGCCAAGGCGTGAAACTTGGTTGTGTGTACGGCGCCGAAAAGCGCCGCTACGTACTTTGTGACGAACTCGAACGCCTCCTCCGACAGAACCTTCGACTCCGCCTCGCTCATCGTGTACCCCTCCTCCTTGTTGTCTCCGCATAGCTTGGCCATGATAGCCGCGGCGCGACAAACGACCTCGAGCACAGCATCGTGAGTCGGCTTCGTCCCAAAGACAGCCTTGTACTCAGCGCTGGTGGTGACGAGCTCGGGCACCGGCGCGGTGTCCTCTGCCTCCTCCCCCGCCGACATTGTTTGGTCCGTGCCTGCGTCGCTGTAGGTGTCGTTGCTGCCGATTGTGGAAGCTTCCTCCGAACACTCGCCCGACGTGTGTGCCGAACCGGCGCTGGAGCCGTTGGCGACGGACGAGGAGCTTGCGGACTCGCCGGCGGGCCGGGTTGTTGAAGCAGGCGATGCGGCACGGCGAGGGCGCGTGCTGCGGCACTGCGGTGAGGCCTGCCGTGTCCTCTTCCTTCCCAAGTCAAGTGCTTCTGTTGAACCGGGCTGGCGGCGAGACACCATGCCGGCCACCATGAACATCAGCACCATCAGACCGTGCCTCCACGATTTGCCCGTGAAGGTCGCTTGCTTGACGCCTTTGGTCACTAGATAGCTGCCGTCACAGAACAGAAGAACAGGAGCGCAATGTGCAGAACAATGGTTAGCGTCTGGTCGAGAACCGAGGTGCTATTGGTGCTTCCCCGCGACAGTGCATGGTGAACTCGCGCAGCTGCACGTCACTCGTGCGTATACTTTCGGCAGCAGCAGAGTCGAAGCCTGGGTGCTCTCAACGGGTTGACCATAACAACCCCACATGCAACACGCAGAAAAAGAGCACGTACCCAGGAGCTGTGGTAGAAGCGTCTGGCAGGCGGCCCACGTGCAGAGCGCGCTCGGCCATCGCCACAATTGCCTTCCGCCAGAGGCCAAACCGAGACAAGCCCCCCTTACACAGCACCTGAAGCAGAGCGGGTATCTTCAAAGCAAGCACCCGAACGACCCCGATTTTCATGACCTGTGAGGAGCCAACCAGGTGGAATTAACAACAAACGTAAACAGCGCATGCTATAATAGTGAGCATAGGCGTCAGAGAGCATGGGCGTCACGGGCCAGAAACTCCACGACGCCGGACACATGGGCATTGCTGACCATAGGGACAACACACACGGAGCCAGTGGCACTCAGAAACAGGGCAGTTCGGCATACAAAGGAGAGCAAAAAGGGGGCGCGAACACGTACATGGAGTTGGTCGAAACCAAAGACGTCGTACAAGGCCAAGGTACCCGTGCCGAGCCCGTGGACAGCCGCCAGCAAAGGTACAATGGGAACGATTGACGTTAATGCGGACAGTTGCTCGAGCCGGGAGGCACCGACACCGCACTTAAACAACGTGGCCGAGAGCAGCTGCGCCTCGACGTTGTCCAGTACCTCGCGCCGGGGTGGGTCGCTGTGAGGATACCCCGACTGGTGCTTGTCCAGCATGCAGTGGCTACACTGGTACTTACACCCGCTCAGCTTGAGTCCGAGAAGGTGCCGCTCCTCCGGCTGGTCGGCGGCATACAGAACAACGCGCGGGACAACCCACACCGGTCCCTCACCGGGCAGGTCCCACAGGACCCCTGTCTCGCTGGCGGCGATAAAGTCATGTAGTAGGACAGCCAAACAGCGCTGGAGCACCTCATCCCGTAGCATCCTGACGCGGACCTTCTCCTCATCGCCTTGGTCTTTTGGCTTGATGATCGGGATGAAGCCGACAATCATCCACTCTATCTTGCCTGTGACGATGTTTGGAAAGCGTACTCGGATAGGATACACATATTGAGCTGCAAAAAGTCAAGGACATGTAGCATAAGAGAGAAGTGGTCCTCGTTAGTCGGGAGCAGGGACGCGTAGGGTCGGACCAGGGGCAAGTCAAAGGACCGCCACCTACTCATCAGAGCGATCGACAACAAGCGAGGTGGAATTTTCACGTACCCCCATTCTTGGACACCAGCGTCGCGTCTGAGAAGAACTGTGTTGCCATGGTGAACACCTTGAGAGGATTGCCATTAAGGAAGCGGCCGGCATGGATTCTGTCGACGTCATCCTGCTCACGAAGGTACAAGTCGCTGTCAAGCGACCCGGTCCGAAGGACCGACCCGTCTGCAGCGTATTTCCGCTGCCCACGCATGCAGCGTGACGTGGCGCGCTTGAAGGCCTCGAGCGCCACGAGCATCACATCGCGGCTGTAGAACGTGTAGACGTCATCTCCGTCGGTAACATCCGTCACCCTCCAACCCTGCTCCGACAAACAGCGGGCGGTCTCGCCCTTAAGCGAGTTGATAAATGAAGACTCAGTCGGAAATGCCGTCTCGAGCGGCCCGACGACGGCCTCCAGCTCCGATTGAGCGGCCATCACAGCCGCCTTGATGCGTTGGCGCAGGCTGGTCTTCTTCCGGGGCCGCACCGGCACCTCCCGAGCGGACAAATTGGCAGTCGACGCCGAGAGATGGGGGCCACCAGCCATCGGTGGCGCGGAGCGCGGACCGCCGGGGATGTCGTCGTCTGACGCGCCTCCTTGGTCCTCCGACAGCTCCCCCAAGACCTTACCAAGTGCGATCGCTTCGGCGCCTTGTTGTGCACGAAGGGCCGCCCTCTCCGCACGGACAGTGGTTTGATAATAGTCGGCCCTTGCCTTTTGGGACAGGCCCTTGCCACCGGCGGAGAGAGCAAACAACCGCATCTCCTTGAGCTCGTTGGTGTCAAACACTGACGACTCCGTCGATGTAGCCGGCACGAGCAGCCGTGTCCGCTGCATGTCGCCAAACGCCGCGTAGTAGCCGCGCACTTTCTCCGCGGTAGTGCCCAAGACCGGCACCGCGGACGCGGAGGTCGGGGGGGTCGGCGGGTTTGGCGTCAGGGAAGCGCCATGGACGCCAGCAGGTTGTCCAGTGTGCCCACCAACAGCATCGCGCCCGTCTACATGTTGATGAGACAACGAAAAGCTCATGGGGGTCGCCGGCGTGCCACCCATCTCGTGCGACGCACCAGTGGCCGATGGTGTGGCAAAAGGCACAACCGAGGGCACGCTGGCGGTAAAGCCCATCTCCTCTTGATGCTGGTTCACCAAGTGCTGGACGAGGTTTCCGTGCCGCACGAACTTTCGTGGGCAGTGGGGGCAACGGTTTTCTCCTTCATCGTCACAGTCAGCGTCCATTGCGAACGACGACGGGCCCACGTACCGGTAAAGGCAGCGGGTCACCCGTGTTCAGTTGTTGTCCTCAGCCGAGGGCCACGTCGTCGACGGCGCTGACGCGTCAGTGCCGCCCCTGCCACGGCAGAGGAGCTGAGGTAGGCGTGCAGCGGTTGACCACGCGCGCAGTCGCCGAGACTGTGGCGCTCGTTCGCTGCACGGCGCGCGTCGTGCGCAAGTGTGCCAGACTGTCTCGGCAGCTGTCTCCAGTCCCCGTCTGGTGGGCACGTTCGTTTTTTAACGGATAGCTTCTTACACCACACAAGAATATTTCCAGTACTTGTTGTCAATGGACTGACTGCGGTCTCGGAGCTAAGACCCCGAAGGAGATGCAAGTATCGTTCCTGAAAGGGAGAAGTTTAAGAAGAATGCTCACCGCGCACCTCCGCGCTGCCGCTCTTTCTCGCGCCACGCTTTCTCTTCGTCTTGCGCCGCATCTCTATTCGCCCCCCTGTCTGGGCGGGTCGTGTGCCCGCCTACCGAGCCGGGGCGCCCGTGACACGTGATGCCACATCGGCGCACAAATTCTGTGGCCGAGGCGGCTGTGGTGCGCGCGGCGTCTGCTTGGGCAGTCCCATGCGACTCGTCAATACACAGTTTCTTTGCATCTATGTACATCTCCACACCCACCTACTCGTCGCCCCATTGCTGCATATCCTCCTCACTCGTGGTCTGCACCCGAATGTCACGCGCAGCGCGCTAGCGCCGACTGGGCAGCAACAGGCGGCAAGTGCCCGGGCCTGCCGGGTGATCGGCTGGCGCAGTAGAGTACCACGCAAACGACTCGTCTACGACCATTGCGCGCAGGGAATCAGAAAACCCAACTCGCACACTCGCTGGCCAGTGTGCCGCCACGTGTTGGTGAAGGCGTCGAGCACAGTGCCAGCCAGAGTATAAAGGCAATACATCCTCATCTGTTGCTGGCTGCGATGTGGCTGATTGATGCCAAGAGAGCAGCACATGCGGGGAGGCCTCGTTGCTCAGTTGTTGGCCAGGGTAGGGGGTGAGGGGGGGGAGAGCTCGGCAGCGGCGGCCTGGTGCGAATCCTTATGAAGTCACTTGCAGGGGGGAGGAGCGTCGCTCGGACGTGGGGGATTGGGGAGGGGCGGTCGACGTGCCCGTCTCCTTCTGTATTCTCGGTCGGGTGCCGGCAGCGCTGGTCGCGAGCGCAAGCGCCTAAAATACACGGACGGTGGGCGGGTGTCGGCGCTGCGGCCGCTGCCACCCCAAATCAGGTGCCATTGTGTTTCTTGATTACGCCCGTGCCTCCCCCGCATACTGTCGTTCGCAGCGAGACGTCCTCGTCTGCACGGAGCTCGTAGACAACGGGTACATATGCTCACATGCCGGCCTTTGTAGCGACTATCAAGGAAGAGCAGGTGCCCATCTCTATTGGCCGAAAGAGAGGATGCATCCATGGTTCCATGTTCTCATTGTTCTCATAGTTTTCGACATTGTGCAGTGAGGTGCAAAAGTGTACATCATTAAGCGACTCAAGTGCGTCCTGCGCTCCAACGGACTGGGTCGCTAGGCCTTTCAAATTGAACACAGACTCTTCAAGTTGCAGGGAATTACCAAGGTTGATATCCGATTCGGCGCCGTCCAGCTGTCAGCCATGCCTCTTGACCACTCAGAGACCACGTTGGAGAAAACTCCCATCGCTGAAATGAGTGGACGTCCAGTGCTCGCGCGCAGCGTGCGGACGCACCCCTCTGCAGAGCGGCTGCTTGTGCCCGTCACGGTGTTGTGCCTGCCGCTCTTGCCTTTTCCGCTGGCCCCCACCGTTCCCCCGCGATCTGCAAGAGCCCTCTCTTGTTTGTGTGCTGACAAAATGAGCGCGCCCCCGTGAGTTCCTGACGTTGTTGTTGGCGCCCGCCGGTGTGTTGCCCACGCACCGCGGTCGCTGCCCGCTGGGCCCCAGTCCCCGCCTGTTTGCTGTGACCCGCCGGTCGAAAATGACACGGACGAGCGAGTTGTGCCAGCGTGGCTGTTGGCACGGCTCTCGGCGTGGGCGCCAGCCGAACGCGACGTCGGGTGCTGGTTGACGTACCGGCGGGTTCGACCAGCGGCTTGAACGGCTGGCAGTGGGATTGTGTGGACCGTATCCACGCGGGCGACGCGGCGTTGGGTGGTGACGTAGCGGCAGTTGTTGATGCGAGTTTGAGGAGGGAACTAGCTCGACTGGCCTGGCGGCGCCGCTTCGCTGGTACCTTATTTTCGCCATGGCTGACGGTGGGGCGACGCCAATGGCGGGTGCGGGTGACGACATGGCATCGTCTGCTTCACTTCCGCCTCGAGGCAACCTCTTGCCCGAGCCCAACAACCCCTTCCACTCTCACGCAGCCGCCAGCAAAGCGGCGGCCAAGACAAAGGCGACTGCAGCGGCGGCTGCCAAAAGACGGTCGGCAGCGGCGGCACGAGCAGACAAGGCCGAGAAGACCGCTCGTGATCGCGCAGCGGCAGGCTTGCCCCCACTACGTCGGCGGCCTTCTCGAAATGCTGTTTCTGCGCTCGCCGTCAACTCAGCTGCCAGTCACGCCGCGGGCCTCTCAACTGCTCTGGCACCAGCGGCAACCCCTCCGATGATGGCACCAACGACGCCGGTGACACTCCCTCTGGCGGCCTCGTCGACCGCTGGTGCCGTCTTGACACTCGCGCTAGCGCCAGTGGCAGCAACGGAGGCCCCTCCGCCGAGCCCTATCCCTGATGCCACGCACATCCTGTCGCCCACGCCCACGAACACTTTTGGGGCCTCGCCGGCGCCCGCCACGGTGGCAACATTCCCGCCGCCCGCCTGTGCGACGACCTCCACGCCCTTGCATGTGTCTGCAGCGGGCGCTACGGCGGCCAATACGCCTTGCTTGGCGCCTACCACCGCGTCCATCGTGTCGCCGTCGCCGATGCTCAACCTGGCGGGCGCTCTAGCGCCCACGTCGTGGGCGACAGCCGCTCTGCCGCGAGCAGCGCCTATTTCCCAAGCCGCTGTGACACCAGCGCTCTTATCTCCCTCCGCTCTCGTGCCAGTGCTCGAGGCGGCTGCGGCGGCCCCTCCGTCGCACGCGAGGCCCGCCACGTCGGTCACACGGTCGCTCTCGTTGGCCGCGGCCCCCATGATGCCGGCTGTGACTTCACTACGTGGAGATACGCGTCCCCTGACGGCTGCGCCATCGGGCCTTCGGGTGGGTGGCACAAGTGCGCGGCCGCCCTTGCAAGCTGCTGCCGCCCTGACCGCGGCTGCTGTTGGTGCTCGTGCGGCAGCCGCTGCTGCACGCCCCGACGCCAGTGCCCTTTCCGGCTCTGGCACCAGTGTCTCGTGCATGTGCTCGGACGGGCGCGGCATCAAACATCTTCTCAAGAGAATTGACGAGTTAGAGGCTGCGGGCAAGAAGCGCCGTGCCGCAACAAACATGCAGCTGAAGGACCTGAGTAAGCGACAGACAGCTGCGTCAGCTCACGCTGGCGACGCCAAGCGCATTCTTAGCGAGGTACTCAAGGCGGTCAACTACGTCGGTACTGCCATTGGGCATGGCGCCTCGGTTACGAAAGAACTCTGTCGAGCAGTCGACAACCAAGGCGTTGGTACCGCAGGCTCGGCCGGCCCTGCTCTGGCCGACCCAGCCACTGGCGTACTGCTTTCCCCAGCGTTGTTGGACACACCGCGAAAGGCGCCGTGGGCGAAGGATATGATGGTAAGTCGCGCGCTCCCCTTCTTCTTTTTTTGTCCAGCTATCGAGGGAGCCGCGTGACACGTCTGCCTGAGTACTCTCGTCGTGCTGACATGATTGTTTTCCTCCTCTCCCTGTGTGAGTGTTCTTGACGCTCTGATGTGCTATTCCCACGACTTGGACATGTACAGAATGCCATCCGCCTCGAAACTGCCATGGCGTTTAAGGATAAGACGGCCGATGCCGTCCCGTGGCCGTCGACGAACGCCAATCGGGAGATGGCGGCCCGGCACTTGCAAGACAAGTTCCACTTCCCCGGCGGAATGCCTGAGGCACGTCGGGCGCTGTCAAAGACAGTATTGGCGCCGTGCCTGCCCAAGAATAACGAGGGCAAGCATTTCAAGGAGGAGACGGTGTTGACCGTGCTACGCCGTGGCATCCCCCGCTTTCATCGAGCGGTGCTCGAGGCGGCGTCGGAGGGCTTCCTGGAGCGCGCCGCAGTTTTGCTCAACGTGCCTCTGAACGGTCCGAAGCGCAACAGACGCATGACGGCCGCCAACGCACAGAGGTGCCTGGATGGTCACTGGCTGTTTGCTGATCAGTTCGGCCAGGAGGCCATGCTCTCGGGTCTTCACCGGGCTCTTGCCAGGATTAAGGGCCTTCGCGGCACCATGTTCGAGGTTGGGGAAACAAAGCGCAAGATCTACCAAGTGCGATATGGCCTCTACGTGTCCATTGTGACAAAGGTACGTCATCCTATCTCGGTCTGCCTGTGCTTTGTTTATGGAGCCGTCCAGTGCATGTCAGAGAGTGATTTTTTATCCGTGCGCGCTTACATGTACGTCTAAGGGCGCAGAATGATATGAGGCTGACTGTGCGGTTGTCTCTTGGCACGAACAGGTCTTTGTGACGCTATGTGAAATGGCGGGCTACGAGCGCTTCACGACCGGTGCTGCCAATGTGGACGAGTGCTACCTTAAGGTCTGGGCAGTGCTTCTGGACCTCGTCCACGAGCACCTCGCGCAAAACAACCAGGAGCACAAGGGCCTCCAGCTCATAGACGGCGACGACCCGCAGCGCATGGTCGCTCCCGGATTTTCTGACTCCCGTCTGTGGAGCACCCGGGCGCGAGTATTGGCGACTGCTGGTGAAAGATCCCTCGGCCAGTCACCCTCGACGCGTGCGCGCGCTTCCTCTGCTAGACTGGAGTCTGCCTCTCCCTCTGGCGCGCCGCCTGCCGTTCCGCCTGTCATCGTGCCGGCCGCTTTGACTTCCACCCCGCCTGCTGCCCTGCCTCCTGCTGCGGCTGCTGCTTCGCCTTCTGACCTGCCTGCTGCTGCGCCTGCTATTGCGCCTGCTCCTTCGCTTGTTGCTCTGCCTGCCGCCCTGCCTTCTGCACCGCCTGTTACTCTGCCTGTATCCTTACCAACTGCGACGGCTGCTGTATGGCGCAGTGGGGCGCCACCTGCGGTTGCCACTCTTGGTCTTCCTGCGGCGACGCCGGTTCTGCCGCCCAGTACGGCACGCGCCGGGCCTCATGCGGCACTTCCCGGCGCAGCATCTGCTGCCACTGTTGTCTTGGCGACCCCGGTCGCTACCCCGTCTGTCGCTGCCGCTGAAGCAGCTGCTGCTGCCGCTTCGGTCTCTCTCGCGGCGGTCAACCGTGCTGCTGCAGCTGCTGCAGCCGCCGACGCGGAAGCCGCAAAGGACAACGGTGCTGTCAGTGACCGGGACGAGTTCCTTGACGGGCTTGAGGACGATTCGGACGACTACGAAGAGGATACCTGAGAAGAGCTGCCGTGCGTTCTGTATTCATTGGTGGTGCCGTGTGACCATCTGCTAGTTGTTGTCTTGGGTTGAGGGGAGTCGAAGATGTGCTTGCGTGCACCACGAGAGTGTCGACCTTTTGCCTGTATAGTGTTGCGTGTGAGGTGATCTTCTCCTTGTGTTTTGCTGTGATTTCCTCTGCCTCTTGTCTGGTTGTGCGATCACGCGCGGAGGGGTACAGGGACTGGCGCTCAAGGCAACGGACAGGCGTCGGACATGCACATAAGGACGGTGACTGTGACGGGGCGCGAGAACAAGTGAGCTGCGGCGAGCGCCAATTTCCGGATCGACCGCTGCCGTTGCTCGGCTGGGCTCCGTGCGCTGGGTAGTGCAGCGCGGCAGACGAAGATCGGTCGGGGAATACAACCACATGACAAGAACTGGGCCAGTAGCGGTGGGCGCTCTACCATTGTCGTGCCGGCCATCATACGTCCTGCCGGCAAGACCGTCTCGCCGTGGACCACACGAGCACCGGGAGCTCTACGACGCCGGTCGTGTGGGACCGGCACGCCGACGTCGATGCGACTGGCGATCTGCTGACACCTGCCCTACTAGTGTGCCTTTGTTATGTGATTAAGCTGAAATTAACAGTACCTCGTACACACATATATAAATACGAGTGGCGCTGTCAGACACCCCAAGGAGGAACTGTCAGCAGGGCTGTCAGTACTCAATATCTTCTTGGACTCAGACATTGGAGACCCCTTTCCTGGGGCCATTGCGGCGCACAACGTTCCTCACGACGAAAGGGCTTTCGTCTGCTGTGCGTTGTGCCAAACGACTGCCGATCGCTGCGACTGATGAATGTCGATTCGTCCGGGTGATGTGCCCCCAACGACAAACTGACGAAATAATGCGTTCGTTCGCGGGCACCCGATGTCCGACGATGCTCGCCAGAGGTGCTACGTGGACACTTTTTCGACATCTGATTGGTCGGTCGGCTCGGGTTGTTTGACCCTGGGAGAGCCCAAGTTGGCAACTGCACGTCTTGGCCGCGGTAGCTCGTCATCGGCGAACAGATCTGTTCCGTACCGTGGTTGCCTTCGTCGTCGTTGTCTGTCGGGCATGAGGCTGTTTGAACTGCCTGCCCACCGTGTGAGACATGTCAGGTATATCTTTGTGTCGCTTTTCGGGGGGG
>Ga0114957_1004101_pt1 | contig 12737 bp, 10 predicted proteins | sample BantaG_FD_87175 | JGI IMG/M metagenome (GOLD analysis project Ga0114957, IMG submission 87175) | Marine algal microbial communities from Bantry Bay, Ireland - BantryBay_4 metaG | ecosystem: Host-associated > Algae > Red algae > Unclassified | place: Bantry Bay, Ireland | collected 2014-11-21 | reverse complement strand
TAACTCTAACTCTACACGCTACTCCACCATCAACTTCTTAACCCCACTCCACTCCTCATTCCACATTTTCACATAATAAATTCCCGTAGACCAATCCGCTGGGATGGAGATATTGATATTTTCAGAACGAGTATTTACCTGGTCGGTGTAGACTTTCTGCCCTTGAACATTATATATTTCTAATTTGAAATTTTCTGGAGCGAAAGCAAAATTCAAAAGAAATTCCTTTTTTGCAGGATTCGGTTGTAGCATTATTTGCTGACTAAAATCTGGTAGATTGGTACCAACAATAAATTCTACAGAAGCAGGAGTACCAGCACTTAAGTTTAGATAACTTCCACTAGCCGTAGTTTCCAGGACAACGGTTCGAACCAGATAATAATAGAGGGCATTACCTGGAGGTGTATCGAGATAGGTAGTTCCATCAATCGGGGTATCATTTATCAGTTCGTAATCTCCAAATTGATCGGTTGAACGATAAATATTATATCCCTCAATATTCAATCCTCCTGCGGGATTCCAGTTGATGCGGACAGCTGCCGCTTCGTCCACCTGCGCAAAAGCAGAAGCTGGTGCAATAGCCATATGCATACGCAGTGTCGGATCTCCCATGAGCGCTACGTGTACCAGCTGTGGTCCGTTGTCCAGGTATACGCCACCATTGGATCGACTATTTTGTGTAGCCAATATCGAAGTTCCGATGGGTGCGCCAAGCGACATATGGTGAAAAGTCCACGGCGGACTTCCCGCCCAGCAATTGGTCAGTGTCAAACCAGAAGCCAATGGTGCTCTTAGAAAATTATTTGTATTGTCCCAATCTCCAAACTGACTGCCAAATAGCATGGTAAAAACAGAATTCAATTCAGCATTAGCAAAGTCCTGCGTCGTCCCGATTCCTTCGGCGCTAATGTGCGAACCACTGCCACAGCCGTAAGACCAAAGATATCCAGCAGTAGTAGACAACGTTGAAAAGTAATCTGCTACTAATATATTTTCGGCACCAAACATAGTAGAAAAATTACGCCAACCGCTCGCCGCAGGTGCAGCGAAGGTATTGCCAAAATTATCATCAATTAACGCTCGACGTGGAATGTTGTAAAACGCGTTTCGGTAGAGATGATTTTTTTGAAAATACTTTTTTAACAATTCAACTTCAGAATCCGAAAAAGCGGGCATATCAAAAAAGTCTACGCGTCCTACTGCTAGTTCAACGGCCGTTGGAATAGAGTCCTGATCAAATTTTCCATCACCCGGAACGTTGTGGTTATAGGTAAATTGCGCGGAGGTATTGGTAACAACCGAATCCGTCCAGGTTCCATTTAATTCTCCGTAATAGACATCGGCGGCCCAGGCACCTTCGTGGTTTTCAAAATGTGTATCCGGCGCAATTTCTCCAGCGTAAGGAACGGTAACATGGCCAATAATAAAGAGTGAATTAATTTCCGGATTTTGTTGATGTAGCGCCTGAATTCTTGAACGAATATCGGTGACTGGCTCGGTGGTGGTGGCCGTTTCAATATACGTTTTCCAGCCATCTCGAACCAAATCCAGTTGTAAGCGATCAATCTCGGGAGCGATCGGTAAACGTACCGACTCCTCGATAAGCAAGATAATTCCACCCCGTTTATGTACTGGAGGTAATCGATTGCCCGCGTAGATATATCCATACGCTGGATTTTGTGCGATCAGCGTTCCAGGCTCGCCGGAAGTAAGGTAGATCGAATCAGTCGTTACTTCCCGAAGAACGTAAGAAGTGGATTGTGGGAACATATCCTGCTTGATGGTCAAGGTGAGTGTTTCAGTCTCTTCGCCATTATCACAAACCGTAAATTGAGTAATGTCTGAATTTCCAAAATCATCTCCGTACGCCAACTCCTGACCACAACCCGATAACCGATAATAGCCAAATCCAAAATCGCAACAAAGTCCGATATTGAATATGTCCGCAAATTCCAAAACAAAATCTGAACCAGCAGGAACCTCCACGGTTTGGACGATCAGGTCAAATTCATATTTAAAGACACCAAACTCTTTTGCTGTACCGGGAAATAGTTCTACGTCGTCAAAACGGGTGGCATCACCGGGTAGAATTGCGATGGGTTCACCCCAGGTAGTATCATTCAATTCTTTTTGGTAAATCCGGTATTCGGGAGCATCATTGTCTGCTGTCCATTTTAGGTAGAAATCACCGTTTTCGTTGACCAATTCCAGTTCAACGGAACGGTCCCGGGCATCTTGAGTGGATTGAGATAATAAAATAGTGGAATAAAAGCAGAGGAAAAGCAAGATGGAATAAGTACGCGTCATGGAATATCAATTTATTTATAATACCTCATTCCTAAGCAACGGTAATAAAGTATTCTTTTAATAATTCTACATAGCAAGTTAATACTAATTTTATTGAAAGGACAACAGTTAGGATCATTAAAAGAATAACTTATAACATTTGGCTGCTTAATTTGCTCCTACTCTTCATTGGTGAAAAACTCATTATGCTACGGCATAAATCGCATTCTGACATTTTTCTGAAAAAAGGATTTAATTTGTTTTCTGAAATAAAGGGCAATTCTTATCAAGATCGTTACCCAGGCAAGGCGAACCGCCTGAAAGGTCCATTCGATTATTTTTGCGGTAAGTACGAGTGCAAATTCAAGATTGTGCGTAATGCTGTGACAGTTGATCCGATGTCTTGTTATATGTTGGCCAGCATCCAAATTTGCGAACGAGCGTACATCACAATCAAAATCAAAGCGCGTTACAATCGCGGGTCTCCCGTCTGTAAAAGAGGTGGTAATTTGTCTTTTCCCAAAAAGAAAAGCGATGCCTTGGCCAAATTTTCGGAGTCCTTCCCGAATTTCACGATAGAGCAGGAGTACAAAATTTCGTAGCAGCCGATAGATAAATTTTAAGCCTTTGACAATGAGTTGAATTAGTCTCGCCATTCCCCTTACAATTGAGCGCGCCAAACTCCGTACTCCAAAATAAACACGTCGCATTTTATTATTTACGCGATTTTTGTTTATTTCTTTAATTGTTTTATTTAATTCCTGGTCAATCCGTCTTTTCTGATTTTGAATATTAGGGTTATTGGCAATTTCCAATTCGTATTTTTGGACTACGGTTTCGAAATCATCTTGTTCTTTAAAGGCATCCAGAGAGTCAATCATTTCTGCAAAAAGATAGCGAATATTAAGTAACCAGGTACCGGATTGGGGATTGAGTTGGTAGAGGACAAAACGAAGTTTTAATACTTTTATATCTTTGTCAATCTCGCGAATTGAACGAAAAGTTCTACGCCCTAAATTACTGTCAATCACACCATTATAATAACCATTGGTCCATTGATGCAATTGTAACAAGCGTACTAAAAACTGGTTGTAAGGATGATTGAGGGTTTCTGAAAAAAGCGAAGCGTTTTCCCGATCTAATAATTCCCGGCGTACTTTTTCGTAAAATTCAGGTGCTAGATATTCTTTTAGTTCTCTCCGGAATCTACGGGGTATTTTCTCCAGTTTTTTCAGTAAGTGCTGATACCGCTTCGCCACCTTTTTCAGCTTTTGTTGTTCCTCTACCATATCATCATCAAACGCATCTACTATCGCTCTTTGTTTTTTTAATAAAATAGTCAAACCGTTTTCAATCCGCGTAACATGGCTTTTAAATTCTGGCGTGGTGGCTTCTTTCTCTTTTATTTCTTTATCAATATCGACCCGATCCGCCAGTCTGTTTTTGTTCCGTTTAATCGCTTCTTCCCTTTCAAAATATTTCTTTAGTAGATCTATTTTTTTCTTCGCACTGGAGATGGGTTTATCAAATTTATGCTGGAGGTGATCCGGTGCATCAGACTGCACCTCCAGAAGTTTCCGAAGCGATGATAACTGAAAAACAAGTTGACGTTCCAACTCCAGATTACCAGAAAATAAATCCTGCAAATCTCTCTTTGCTCTTTTACTTTTTCTACGAAGTCTCTTGTTTTCCCTTTCTAGCTCCTCCAGAAATTTACGCGTTTTCCTTAATTGTTTGATATCCACTTTATGATGCGCCAGGACGAGCTGTGCTTTTCGCAATTCTTCCCTTGCTGCGAGAATAACTGGTTGAAATTCGTTACTCGCCTGATGTCTCTGATTCAGGGCATCTCGCATTTGCTCAACAACGGTATTTATCTCTATTCGGAGTACCTCCACTTCGGACTGACGGCGTCGATTTTTCCGGGTAGTGGCGGCACGTGGTTCTACATCAGCTATGGCAATTCGTTTACCCTTCAGTTCTGTCAACGTAGATTTTATTTCTTCCAGTTCAACAGATTCCACTGCTATTTTCTGATCGGTTTCTTTGACAATTTCATTACGAAAACTTTCTTTAAAAGCGGTACGAGGACGATATTTAAAACAGACAATTTGCTGATCCAACTGACCGTGATCGTAAGTATTACGAATTAATTCTGGAATATCTCCCAATAGGTTGATCCATTGCAGAGGGGAAATTTGTAGCGGAATCCAACTGTTCAATTTGGCGATCGCAATATCCAGAATAGCAGGATCAAAGCGTTGCGGTTCGTCACCAGGTTTCCAAAATCCGTGCAACCGCAGCCGATAATAAATGACCCGAGAAGAGATATTCAGGCTACCCCACTCTGGCAATTTTGTGATTTGAAAGTCACCATCCATATCGACCAGCAGGTGTAATAATTTTATTTCTAAACTGTCCAGTTCGTCGGACGGAGGAATGGATGGTTCGAGGCCATTTTCTTTTTTTGACAACCAACTGAGTTCATGACAAGCTACTCGAAACTCGGTTAGCGCAGACTGTACCGCAGACCGATTTTCTGTTTGTGAAAAACGAAGAAAACCCAGATCTACCAGTGGCTGGAGATAATCAAGCGGACGGCCTTCGAGGTAGGGCTCATATTGTTCACGCGGGATAAGTTGGTCGAGATCGGTGATCATTTTTTATTGTTGAAACGTGTTGTTTATTTTTAATCAATAATTTCTTTTAAAAAATGCAGAAAGGCCAACCGGGAGACACGAGCGGCAGCGAGCATTTCCAGATGGAGTTGAAATATTTCGCGTTCTTCGGGTGTCATATCTTTTTTGGTAAATAAAAGGGTGTCCTGATCAAAAGACGTGTGGGTATGAGCAATTACCTGGATTTCGCCCTGAACGGTGATATTTCCGGCCATAAAATCGTTTACTTTGTCTACGTCAAATTTTCCTTTTACGTCGATGAATTGGGAAATTTCTCCGTTTAGAGTGGTGACTTCGAGACTGGAAAAGTCTACGGCACCTTCTTTAATGGTTTCTACCATTTTGCGAAGTTTATCTTTGAATACAGACATAATTTTCTAGTTTTAAAAAGAAGTCACTGAAAAACTTCTAACTATTTGTTTTTCATTTCTTAAAGGTAAGAAAGTATATCCTCATAACTGACACTTTAGAAGGAAAAACTACGTAAATATACCAGTGTCCTGGGAACTAAGGAATTAGTTAAAAATAACTTTACACTTTTAACTGCTTTTTTTCAGCAACATTTTTGCTCTAAATATCATTTGACTACCAGTAAGATTTTCTAAAACAGTATTCCAATCATGGATGAAAAATTATTTATAAAAAAATTATACGACCAACACCGAAGTACCAAGCCAGGTATCCACCTGAGTACAGTTGGTGAATTGGCAGATGGGTTGATGAAATTGTTATTTCCTACGTTATGCGATAAAACGTATGAAAATCAGGATGACTTTGCCGTTGATTTTTTAAAATTAAAAACACATTTATTTCAATTGCTCAAAAAACTACCTAATCCGGAAGTTCCCATTGAAGAAATTCAAAGTAAATTTATAGACAGTTTGCCAGAATTAATGGAAGCCATGGAGGCGGATGCAGATGCGATCTTAAAGGGTGATCCGGCAGCGGTAGACCGGGTGGAAGTAATTAGAACTTATCCGGGATTTTATGCAATTGCGATCTATCGGATTGCGCATCGATTTTGCTCTTTGGGGACAGATTATATTCCCAGAATGCTGACGGAATATGCACATACCAAAACGGGCATTGATATTCATCCCAGCGCTAAAATTGGTCCTCGTTTTTGTATTGATCACGGAACGGGCGTGGTGATTGGTGAGACGGTAGAGATTGGTGCAGACGTAAAATTATATCAAGGTGTTACTTTGGGTGCCTTGAGTGTCAGTAAAGGGATGGCCAAAATAAAACGTCATCCGACCATCGGTGATCGGGTACTAATTTATGCCAATGCTACTATTTTGGGTGGAGATACCCGGATTGGCTCGGACAGTATTATTGGTGGAAATGTCTGGATTACGAAAAGTGTACCAGATGGTTCGCGGGTGTATTATCGGGAGGGGAAGAAAATGGTGGTCGTGGAAGAAAAAAGCAGGGGGTGAAGGTTGGCGTTAAATTTAATCTTTTGCTATTGAAGTTCCTTAAAGTAAGATTGACCAGATGTTTTTAATGGAACCTCCAGTGCTTCAGCAATCGTGGCGGCTATGTCGGCGAAAGAATTTCTAACACCAATATTTTTTCCTACGGAGATCTTTGGTGTGTAGGTTAAAACAGGAATGTATTCTCTGGTGTGATCTGTGCCGGGCGCCGATGGGTCGTTGCCATGGTCAGCGGTGATGATGAGTAGATCGTCAGGATGTAGAGCGGTAGTGATCTCCGGTAGACGGGCGTCAAATTCCATCAGAGAATTAGCGTAGCCGGTAACATCCCTTCGATGTCCAAAGAGCATGTCAAAATCAACTAAATTTGTAAAAATCAATCCGGTGGTCTCTTTTTTAATAGCCTGAATCGTCTGATTGATGCCTTCCTGATTGTTGGCCGTCTTGACATATTTGGTAATGCCTTTTCCCGCAAAGATATCCACTATTTTTCCGATGGCAAATACTTCTTTCTTTTGACTAACAATAGCATCTAAAATATTATCGGGTGGCAATACAGCAAAATCTTTTCGCCGACTGGTACGGCTATATGTTCCATTAAATCCTACAAAAGGCCGGGCGATCACGCGTCCTACTTCCATGTCTCCGGAAAGCATCTCCCGAGCTATTTTACAAATTTCATATTGTTCTTCAATTGGAAAAACATCTTCGTGCATCGCAATTTGAAAGACACTGTCAGCGGAGGTATAAACGATAGGTTGACGGGTTTTTACGTGCTCGTCTCCCAGTTCGTTGATGATGGTCGTTCCGGAAGCAGCTTTATTACCGATGGTTTTATGGCCTATTTTTTTTTCAAATTCGGTCATAAAATCAGCGGGAAATCCATCCAAAAAAGTTGGAAAAGGCTTTTCTAAAATTAAGCCGGATATTTCCCAGTGTCCGGTGGTGGTATCTTTTCCAGCCGATTGTTCGTTGGCTTTTCCGTAGGCAGCGGTGGGATTGGGGGTGGTTGGAATTTCGTTATTCGGATCAATATTTCCCAGGCCCATCGCAACCAAATTGGGAATAAAAAAATCTGGATGTAATCGCGCGATGTTGCCGAGGGTGTTACTTCCGGTATCATTATATTCTGCTGCGTCGGGTAGTTCTCCGATGCCTACGCTGTCGAGCACGATGAGAATGACTCTTTTGATCTTGTGCATTGTATAATTAGACTTTATTCAAAATGGAAAGTTAGGCAAAAAACGGGAATTGGGTTAAGGGGGAAGAAGTTTTGAGTTGGGGAGTTTTGAGTTGGTGCTCTCGGGTCAAGAAATTGCTTAACAATTCTACACTAAAAAAGTGCCTACAAACGGGGATACCGCCTGTAAGCACTTTGAAGATTTGGTTTTGGTTTTTATTTTTACTCGATCGTTGCCCGGACCATTTTTATATTGTCGTTGACCACGAGCGTTAATTCTTCTGGAATGGGATTTCCGTGGAGATTGACACAGTTATAGTACCAATCATCGTTTTTCAGATCTAGTCTGAATATTTTTTTAAATTTGGAAATAAACTCTGGAATTACGGCAATTTGATTGTGGCGCAAATCAAGAGAGGCTAAATTAGCCAGGCCAGCTAAAGCGTTGGGCACTTCCGTTAGTTGATTATTGCTGATGGATATTTCGCAAAGATGGAGCAGGCAGCCCGTAAAATCCGGAATGTTCCTTAACTTATTGCCACCCAAATCGAGAGACTTCAGGTTTTGAATCTGTAAAAGGCTTGGCGGAAATTCGGAAAAATTATTCTTGTAAAAAGAAATAGAATTTAGCTTATTGAACCGTTCTTTAAAGTCGGGTAACAGTGTAATCTGATTATGATTCAGATTCAGCGATTGTAAATTAAACAAACTGGACAAGCAAGTTGGAAATTCAGTAATCTGATTGTCTTCCAGGTCCAATTGATACAATTCCTGTAATTTGCTAAAGCCATCCGGTAAGGTAGTGAGTTGGTTATTTTTTAATTTTAAAACGCCCAATTCTTTTAGCTCTTCCATTTTTTCTGGTAACCGGGCGATCAGATTATTAGATAAATCGAGCACCCGCAAATTGGGGAGGTCGAATACCTCATTAGGGATCGTTGTCAATTCCAGACTACTCAGATCAAGGTAATCAGTATCTGAATAATGGTAATTTTGAATTTGCTGGGTTACTTTTTGTAACTTCATCTTTCGTTCTTTTGATATAATGGACTCATTGTATCAGTCACTGATCTGGCTGTTTTACCTCATCAGCTCTGACAGAAAAAGTCTGGTCATAGAAATGGTCCGGAATTTTGAATCCAAACAGTAATTTAGGAAATAGGAGGATTCGAAATAGCTTACGCAAAACCTTTCTTTTGGTTCCCCGTTTTGGCTATTTTAGAGCGAATATTGTTTAATTTTTATTTTCATAATATGACAAAATTACCTATCCAGCTACACAAACCACTCGTGAAACCAGAAGCTGATTTTGTGTTAGTACTAAAAAATAAATTTATATTATTTACTGATAGTCAATTGATTGAACGTTCTTATAGCGAAAACATCTGGCAACAAATTTTTACCGCACACAACGTTTCCTCCCGTGCCTATCACAATCTAAGTCACCTCTACTCCATCACGGAAATTTTTGACCAATTTCTAATTTCAGACTTGAATCAGCCCATTTTATACTGGACAACTTTTTTTCACGACTATATATATAAGGCTACCCGAAAGGACAATGAGACCAAAAGTGCGCTCATTGCAAAAAAAGTATTGACTCCTATTCTATCCACAGATTTGGTACAAACGATTACGACCATTATCGAAAGTACCGCTCAGCATAAGCCGTTAATGGACATCCCCGAGCAATTGGCTTTTTTAGATGCTGATCTGGCCATGCTGGCTACCAATGAAAATCTTTATGATCAATATACAGAAGCTATTCGTCGGGAGTACTGGATGTACCCCGACTTGTTGTATCGTCCCGGGCGTAAAAAGGTGTTACAGCATTTTTTGGAAAGAACACATATATACTATACCCCGATTTTTATGGAGTACGAAGCACAGGCACGCGCTAACTTACAGAGAGAAATGGCTGGCCTTCTGTAGAAAATCAGGTAAAATTGTATGTTGCTGGATATTTCTTCCAATTATACCCTTAGAAATGAATTAAAATAAGTGTTTTTGCGACTATTCAAAGTGAATATTGCTTAAAAAGTAATAAAAGTGTAATTATTCAATTTTATTTTAAATATATTATTTTATAAAAAATATACAAATCATTAAACATCAGCAATTAAAATAATTAATTATTTATCAATACTAATATTACCGTTAATAGGGTATGTATTCCAACCTCTGATTGCCTTAAATTTGAATCATCAAACGTACTTACTTACAACTTATAAAAAAGGCTTAGGAAACAGCCACTACAATTTTTGACAACTTACAACTTACAAAAAAAGGCTTAGGAAATAGCCACTACAATTTTTGACAACTTACAACTTACAAAAAAAGGCTTAGGAAATAGCCATTACAACTTTTGACAACTTACAACTTACAAAAAAAGGCTTAGGAAACGGCCACCACAATTTTGATAACTGAACGCTTACATTCCCTCCTTAGCTTTCATTCTCCCGAGCAAAACGATATTACAAAATATCCAACTTACAAAAAAATACAAAAAATAAAGTTTCACAAAACTTAAGAATTAGGTGATTGTGTGTTAAACAAAAGCTGTTTTAAGTTATTTAAAATCAGTTTTTGGGACGGCCTCTCGTTGCTTTGGTAATGGGGGGCTTTTGTATTTTCAGGACATACCTATACTATAACAAAGTCCCTATCATAAAAGCGGCGACGTAAATATAATTACAAGGTGCACCCGCTTGGTCGATCGACCTGTTTTATGTACTTTCGTGGCATAAAACAAACCATCAATAACCATGAGTAAAACTTTGCCCGTAGTGGGAATTTTAGGCGGAGGCCAGTTAGGAAAAATGCTAGCGCTCGCGGCGCATCCCTGGGACCTACCCATCTATATGCTCGACCAATCGCCGGATTATCCGGGTGGTCCGGTGAGTACCAAATTTTTTACTGGAGATTTTAATAATTACGATGACGTGGTGGCTTTTGGCCAGCAGGCGGATGTAATTACCGTAGAAATAGAGCATGTCAATATTGCTGCTTTGAAAACCTTAAAGACGGCTGGAAAAACCATTCATCCCGATCCCGACATTTTGGAAATCATCAAAGATAAGGGGTTACAAAAGCAGTTTTACGAAAAAAATAGTTTGCCTACGGCCCCCTTCCATTTGTATAAAAATATCGATGAACTACAAGCAGCGATTGATCGTGGCGCAGTCTCCTACCCTTTTGTTCAAAAATCAAGAGAAGCAGGTTACGATGGAAAAGGGGTAGTCGTCATTAAAGATGCCGGAATGATGGATCAGTGCTTACCAGGTGGTTGTGTAATTGAACCATTGGTACCCATTGATAAAGAAATCGCGGTCGTCGTCGCACGAAATCCCGACGGAGATTGTCAGACTTTTGAACCAGTAGAAATGCAGTTTCATCCAACTGCTAATTTAGTAGAACTCTTGTTTTGTCCCGCAGCACTATCACCGGAACAAGCCAGTGAAGTGACCCAAATGGCCCGTCAGGTCATCGAAGCCTATCAACTCTGTGGACTACTCGCAGTAGAATTTTTTCTTACCAAAGAAGGAAAATGGCTGATCAACGAAGTAGCACCACGCCCTCATAACAGTGGGCACCATACCATTGACAGTTGTGTTACTTCTCAGTTCCAACAACACCTGCGCGCGATCCTCAACTGGCCCCTCGGCGATACCACCGAACGACAACCCGCTGCGATGATCAACTTGCTCGGAGCCGATGGACATACTGGTCCCGTCGCATACGAAGGGATGGCGGATTGCCTGAATTTACCGGATTGTCATTTACACCTTTACGGAAAAACACACACCCGACCTTTCCGAAAAATGGGTCACGCGACTGCGTTGGCAGAAGATGTGGCAACCGCGATTGAAAAAGTTAGAACTATTAAAAACACCTTAAAAATTGTTAGTCATGTCCAAAAAGAAAGTTAATCCCCCTACTCCACTCGTCAGTATCATCATGGGTTCTGATTCGGATTTACCCGTTATGCAACAATCTGCGGACATCCTTACGCAATTGGAGGTACCCTTTGAAATGACGATTGTTTCGGCGCACCGTACGCCCAAACGCTTATATAAATTTGCCGAAAAGGCCCACCAACGAGGAATTAAAGTCGTGATCGCCGGGGCCGGTGGTGCCGCGCATTTGCCGGGGATGGTGGCCTCGCTCTCTCCGCTACCGGTGATTGGGGTGCCGATCAAATCGCGTAATTCGATTGATGGCTGGGATTCGGTGTTGTCGATTTTGCAGATGCCGGGAGGGGTGCCGGTCGCGACGGTCGCGCTGGACGGGGCGAAGAATGCGGGATTGTTGGCGGCGCAGATTTTAGGGACGGCGGATAAGCAGTTGATGAAAAGGATGGTCGGTTATAAGAAAGAATTGATGGAGGCGGTGATGGTGAAGGTGGAGAAGATGGGGTGACGATGGGCTTTTTTCTCTGCTAATAATGTGTTTGGCGGACGATGGGCGGACGATGGGCTTTCTTTTATCGGTGAGCACTTCAATCGGTGAGGATGGACGATGGCTCTTAAATGTTAGGGTTGCTATTTTAATAAAAATAGTATTTAGTGTATTAAACTCGATGCGTGTATTTAAGTGTCAATTGAATTTGATCTAAATTATTTTCATTCTAATGATAGAGACAGACGATAAGATAATTGAAACCGATGCGGATACGCTAGCTGAGGATAATTATTCTGATGATGGAGGATTATATCCTTATGATCCTGCTTATACTGATATTGAAATCGGGGAAGCACCGTTTTCAATATTTGAATATCTTAGACAGCTAAAAAAAGGTAAAATTTGATAGAACGCTCCAACCTAAATATCAAGCAACTAAACTAATACTGTTACTATTTCAATCCATATCAGAACGTTTAAAACGTTATCACAAAAGGAAAATATCTTTTTTTACGGTTTTCTAAAAACAGATATAAGAGGCGCACTCATTTTAAAATTAAAATTATAATCATTAAAAAAAATAGCCACCCCAATCACTCAGGGCAGCTATCTTTCTATTTTCTAAATACACCAATGGCTTACTTCGCTGTCACTTTCGGTCCCGCCCCCGTAATCGCTTCCGACGCCTTATCGCTGTACTTTTTAAAATTCTCTTCGAAGCGGCTGGCCAGGTCATTGGCCACCTGATCATACTCC
>Ga0114957_1004100_pt1 | contig 12742 bp, 9 predicted proteins | sample BantaG_FD_87175 | JGI IMG/M metagenome (GOLD analysis project Ga0114957, IMG submission 87175) | Marine algal microbial communities from Bantry Bay, Ireland - BantryBay_4 metaG | ecosystem: Host-associated > Algae > Red algae > Unclassified | place: Bantry Bay, Ireland | collected 2014-11-21 | reverse complement strand
TGATAAAAAAACGGGCAAGGCTAGTGGCGTACGAGTTAAGGATGCAAATACAGGAGAAACTCATGAATTTTTTGCACGCATTATTTTTTGTAATGCAAGTACCGTAGGTACTGCTGCCATCTTACTCAATAGTCGTTCTGAAACTTTCCCTGATGGGCTTGGAAATAGTAGTGGCGAATTGGGACACAACTTGATGGATCATCATTATGGAATGGGAATATCAGGTGTGCTACCAGGATTTGAAGATACCTATTATAAAGGTCGTCGTCCCAATGGTGGTTTTTATATTCCTAGGTTTAGAAACTTGGATAAAGAAACTAAGCAAAAAGATTACCTCCGTGGTTTTGGTTATCAAGGTGGTGCACAACGTGTAAAAAGTAATGGCAATGGAAAGATAGGTATAGATCTCAAAAAAGAAATTTTCCAACCTGGTCCATACCATATTTGGATGACTTGTTTTGGAGAGCTACTACCCTACCATGACAATAAGATGTTTCTTAATTTTGAGAAATTGGATAAACATGGAATGCCTATCATTACTTTTGATGCGGAGTTGGGAGAAAATGAAAGAAAGCTTCGAATAGATGGTGTCAAATGTGGAGAAGAAATTTTAGAAGCTGCTGGTTGTACTGATATTACTTCTTATAATGATCCTACTGCGCCAGGTGCTTGTATCCATGAAATGGGAACGGCTCGTATGGGACATAGTAAAAAAACAAGTGTACTCAATAAATGGAATCAACTCCATGATGTTCCAAATGTATTTGTAACAGATGGGGCATGTATGACTAGTTCAGGTACGCAAAATCCAAGTATCACTTATATGGCTTTGACTGCACGAGCTGTAGACTATGCTCATAAACAAGTAAATGCTGGAAAATTGTAAAAAAAGGAAGGGTGCAACCGCACGTTGAAATCTCTGCCTGTAAGTAGTTTTTGGAATAAACTAGGATTCAAAAACATAACATACGTATGTTCAAACCCCAAGCAAAGTCTCTGCATTCAACGATATCATTTACTATCCAAAACAATCTAAACGTAATATGAGAAAGCTATCCAATCTAGGTAATGCTTTAAGGCGTAGTAAAATAATCACACCACTTCCGTAATTCTTCGTAGACCGCTTCGCTGTCAGAGGTGAGACCGTTGCCTGTGGCAGCGAAGCGGTCTATTAAATATGTAACTTCAACTTTTTGAAAGTTAACTCGGGTTGAAATTGTTTTTTATTGTTTGGGAAATTTAGATCACTATTATTTTCAATATTTTTTGGAATAGAAAAGAAGAATTTACTACCAGGTTCATCATCGTTTGTCTCTAACCAAATTTCACCCTTATGATTGGTAACAATCTTTTTACAAACCGCTAAACCTACTCCCAATCCACTCGAACCTTTTGAATTATTAGTTTTACTAAATACATCAAAAACTGATTTTCGGTAAGCCTTTGAAATTCCTACTCCATTATCTTCAACTTTAAAGACCCAACGATTATCTTGATCCTCTGCTGAAATTCTGATGAATGTTTTTTGCTCACCACTAAACTTTAAAGCATTTTCAACCAAGCTTTTAAGCAAATGCTTTATTTGTAAAAAGTCAGCTTGAATCTTTGGTAAATCAGAAAAATATATTTTTGCGTCGTTGTCTTTTAATTGATGATGTAAAACATGTTCCACTTCCTTTACTGCTTTTTCTATATCTACATTTCTTAACTTAAATTTCTCTGCTCTAACATTTGAAAAAGAAGAAATATCTTCTATCATTCTGGTCATGCTATCAGCCCCATCAATTGTGTATTGTAAAAACTCTTTCCCTTCATTATCTAATACTTCAGAATATCGATGTTGAATTAATTGAGAATAACTTGAAATATTTCTCAACGGTTCTTTCAAATCATATGAAGACATTAAATCTACAATTTCTTCATATTCAGAAGTCTTTGAATCGTTTCTTTCAATAAATTGTTCCAAACTTTTTTGGTACTGTTCAAGAGCTATTTTCTTTTCTTTTTCAGTAGTAACATCCCGTAAGTTTAATACTACAATTTCCATTTCATTGGATTCATCTACCTTAACATCACCCTTCATATTTATCCATAAAATGTCTCCATTTCTTTTTATCATTCTTAGCGTAGTCGTAAATGTCCGATTAAGCCTTAAATGATTTTGATTTAGAATATTATAAAATTCAAACCGATCTGCTGGATGAATAAATGATAAATCATACTGACTTAAAACGGATGATTTATCATAACCTAGCAATTTTTTTATGCTGGGACTTGCATACTTGAATCGCCCATCTCTAATTCTAAAAACTAAAAACAAATCCGTAGAATTAGAAATAACCATACGATTGTATTCATCTTCTTTTTTTCCACTTGCCTTGAGGTAAAAAATATTTGACATCACAAAACCTGCAAGGAATAACCCTAATCCTGTAAACAAAGAAAACATGTAATCAGGATTTAGAATCGCCATGAGAAAGGCCACTATAAATACTAGAATAAAAAATAGCATTACAATGGGCCGTACTTTAATTATTCTTAGAGAAAACAAATCCAATTTAAGTATTGAAAAAGTCTTCTGTTTTAAAGAATCAGTCTGGGATTTAGTATTTATCATGTGTTTTAAATTAGGTAAAAAAATACTCAAACGTGGATTCATAATTGATGCTTCAAATATGAAAATACGCTAAAGCTTACCATCTAACTTAGGTTGCTTTTCCACTCAATAGAGTAATGGCAATCACCTTTCGCCAATACCTATTGAATGACAATAATGTTAAAAACACGGGATTATAAAGTGTGATATGATGTTTTTGGGATAGGATGTATTGATATGTTCAAAAAAAATCAATTATGATTTTTTATAATATAACTATTTCAAATACCTTGCCAATGAATGTTAATACAGATTAGAAATGTATATAAATAATAAATATGTGACATGCCTTTAAAAGCTAAATTTATTATTTTTGGCAATATTGAAACATTAACTTTTAATCTAACTTATAGTATATCAAGGAGTTATAATTATTTTGCCAAAACAACCTTTCTCCATATTTGTGTTATTACTTTTTTTAAATTTTTATGGATTTTTTTTTAGATTCTTATATTAGAGTTAATTTTGAATTATAAATTTTGAATTTTGAATATGTCGAAAACCTTGTATGCCTTATAAAAATAGAGTGTATTCAAATTATTCGACAACAATCTCACAATTTTTCAATCTCACAATCATTTTTAAACAATATCAATATGTTAGTAAAATATATTTTGGTTTGTTGTTCGCTCCTAACCTACTTCACTTCTATTGCTCAAACCATAGATTTAGAACATATCCAAGACATTCACTTTAAAACAAAGCAAGATTATATTGATTTTGAGGAGGACTTACTCCTTTATTTAGATTGGTTGGAGAATAACGATATAGATCATCAAGATCGAATTAAAGTCAATGCGCTTGTATTAAAATGGGCTGAAGGAACAGCAAATGTTACCATTAGTATTGAATCCTATCTTATGGATTGTGTTGAAAAGAATCCTGCATTTTTAGTCTTATTTATTGGAGGATGGTCTAAGTTTGTTTTACAAAATCCTGAACTTAAAGATGACCATTTAAAATGCAATATGGCTGGTGTGAATTCTTTTTTAGATTTTTATAAAAAAGGAAAAGACTTTGGGGTAGTAAAGGATAAAAAGGTAGGAAAACTTTTAAAGAAAAGAGAAGCTGGAAAATTAGAGCAATGGATTCAAAAAAAGATTTAAGTAACGTGACTCTCCGAGTCGCGACCTTATTCGACAAACAAAATTTTAATCGCAATTGTCGAATAAGACGACTCTCCTTGACAGACAAAATTATGTTTGTCGAATAAGGTCGCAACTCGGAGAGTCACGTTACTTCTTAAAACCAATTCGTTTTTTATTGAAAATAAAATCGTTCGTATCTAATTTAAAGTTTTGCAAATCTTCAACAATCAAAACAGATTCCTCATCCAACTTACGATCCGCTTCAGGAATTTCAGCTAATCTCAAATTCATATTCTTAATGGCTTCCGTTACTACTTTTCGAACCTCTCTAGCGTTACCAAAATATTTATCTCGATACTCATAAAGGAATCCTAAATACTTATCTAAAAATTCTTCTGCATTTTGAGTCACCAGCACCCCTTGTTCTTGTAACATTAGTTTTGCAATTTTTGTCAAATCTTTCGGAGCGTAATCCTCAAATTTTAAAATCTTATCAAAACGAGAATTCAACCCTGGATTGGCTTTAAGGAAAGTCTCCATATTATCAGGATAGCCCGCTGCAAAAATAAAAAATTCACCACGGTTGTCTTCCATTCTTTTTAGAATCGTTTGGACAGATTCATCTCCAAAATCTCCATGGGCACCTCCTGTTTTTTGAGTCAAGGCATAAGCCTCATCAATAAATAAAACGCCACCCATTGCTTCATCAATTTTCTCTGCAGTCTTAATTGCTGTTTGTCCAACAAATCCTGCCACCAATCCTTGACGATCCGTTTCGATCATTTGACCTCTTTCTAAAATCCCCAATGACTTATAGATTTTTGTCAAAATCCTAGCAACTGTAGTTTTTCCTGTTCCCGGATTTCCTACAAAAACAGTATGTAGCGAAAATGAATTTAAAACATCCTTTCCTGTCTCTCGGAAATATTTTACCAGTTGAACCATCTCTTTAATTTGAACTTTGATGGCATCCATTCCTATCAAACTATTCAATTCAACAAGCGCTTCCTCTAGCAAATTTTTATCAACAGGGATATAAGGAATTTCTTTTTTCTTATCAATTTTAATAGAAGCAACATCTTGAAATTCAATCACACTTAAATCTTCCACATCCAAGCCTCTTGGATTGGAGGATTCCATTATTCGAAGTCCTAAATTAATCTTTGCTTGTTCAACTAAATCATTCACAAACCTAGCATTACCAAAGGTTTTATCCCTATTTCGAAAAGCATCAATAATTAATTCATTGACTTTTTCTTTAGCTTCCAAGGTGAATTTTACACCTTTATCTCTTGATACATATTTTGCAATTTGAGAAAGCTCTTGAGGTAAGTAATCAGAAAAATCAAAATATATTTTAAACCTTGATTTCAACCCAGGATTGGAATCCATAAAATGTTGCATCTCCTTCGGATATCCCGCTACAATAATAGCAATGTCTCCTTTTCCATTTGACATTTCTTTTACCAAAATTTCCACTACCTCTCGTCCAAAATCTTTACTATCATCATTCGACCTTGCCAAAGAATAGGCCTCATCAATAAAGAGCACCCCTCCTCTTGCTTTTTCAATTGCTTCTTTTACTTTGGGAGCAGTTTGTCCAATATATTCTCCTACTAAATCCACACGATCGACCTCATGTACATGACCTTTGGAAAGTAATCCCATTTTTTCATATAAACGCCCCATCATTTTTGCTACCGTAGTTTTACCCGTTCCAGGATTCCCCATAAAGACAGAATGAACATTTATCTCCTCTTTCTCTTCAAATCCTTTGTCCTTTCTCAATTGCAAAAACTGAATATATTGAGCGTGATCTCTAACTTGTTTTTTGATATCCGTTAACCCAATCAGGTTATCCATTCTTCCCATTACATCCTCAAAAGTTTTTCCATAATCATCTTGTTCCGCCAACATAACCGGGCTTCTATGATGTGGTAACAATACTCCTGCAATTCCCTCTTCAAAATCATCTGCTATTTCAAATGGAATGGTAGCCAACATTTTATCCATAAAAACTAACTCCGCCGTATATTGATCTCTTCGCCAAGAACCTTTGACATTTGATCCCCAGCCAGCGGTCATTTTTATAAATTCATCTTTCTTCTCCACCCGCTGTAATCGAACCACTTGACCTTTGAGTTCTCTTGCATTATTATATAATTTTGAAAACAACTCACATTGCCAATTCTTCTCCGGATGTTCATTTTTTAATAAAATCTCTACATATATATATCTTGTTTCTTCACTACTAAAAGTATGTAGATATTTTCGATCATCTTCATTCACATCATCATAAGGCCCTTCATATAACTTCAAAGAATGCACACTCAAGTAGCCATTGCCACCCAACATATCATCTGTTCCCGCATCTTCGACGTAAAAATATTTAGTGGCAACTTTTTCACCTTCCACCCATGCTTCCCAATAATAGGTTCCTTTTTTCCAAAAGACCCCTTCTTTTTTATTGCCCCATCCTTCCCGTATATATACCATAGGGTCGTACTTGCTTACCTTTCGTTTGAAGGGTAAAGAACATAATTCTTTCCTGCCTTTTTTTAGGGAAAAACACTTGAGTTCTATATCAATCTCCCAGTCCTCAGCATCAAATAATTTATTAAAAAAAGAAAGCTCAGCATATACATAAGTGATTTCGAAACGGTCAAAAACTTGACGATATTTCTTTTTATTATCTGCTAACCACTCGGTAGAAGCGTAGACTTTTAACTCTCTAAACTTAAAATTATTAGACTTTGGATATTTATAACCTTCTGCCATTCTGTTCCTGTAATTTTCTGTTTAAAAATTCAAATTTTGAATATCTCTATTTTGTTTTTCATATCATAAAAATTTATTATTCAAAATTTAAAAATATTCTATTCAAAGGTGGATATAAACTTATCAATTTTATTCGTTTCAACCAATTTTTTTAATTGTTTTTATTAATTTCAACTCTTTAATTTAGATTAAGTCTCTACAGGTCAGACATCTGACAGTAAAACGGTCTGGCAACAAAGTGGTCTGACCTCTAAAGTCTTGTAATTCCCATAACCAAAAATCAAATACCTTCTTAATGGATATAGTACCTTTAGATTTAAAATTTCCTGTTCACGTCAGTCTGACAAAAATTGATGGTAAAGAAGTTTACCAATTAAAACCTTTGTTTTTTACTTATACAACTATCGTACATAGAAGATTTGAAAGTGCCATATCAAAATTTAGTAGTAACATCCAAAATACTTTAAAAGGATGGGAATTAGAAGATAGTAGCATCGATGAAGTAACATGGTTTATGATGAATCCTAAAATTGATTTTCAATTCCTCCATTTAACTATTCCTCTAAAAAATAAATCGACCAAAACTGGAAGGTTTGGTTTTGCGATTTTTGAAGTACGTAATTTAACATTTGCATGTTTGCCGCATTTTAACAACTTCATTTTTATGATGAAGAAAAATGCAAAAGGGAAATTTGATATTGCGGAACAAGCAATTCCTATTATCGGGAAATTATTACAAAGATTTGAAGAGCAAGATGGTGAAAATTATGACTTTTCCAATCATCTTTCCTCTTCAAAAGAATTTATAGCAGAAGTAGGTGCTACGGTACAAGTCCAACATGTTGAATTCAATTTTAAAAGTACTAATGCCTTTTTTCCATTTGGAAATTTGATCCATGATGAAAAGGAAATGAGTGGAGCTAACGAAATTTGGAAAGTCAGTAAAAACTTAAATAATTTATATCCATCTGGAATTGGTCGTGCTTTTTTTCAAGAGAAAATGGTGGATCGAATCAGCAATCTTTTATATAAAGTACCTTTTAAAAATACGCCCATCGCAATTATTGGAAAAGAAGGAATTGGGAAAAGAAGTATTATCCATGAATCCCTTTTTCAATACCTTTCTAAATCGCATAAACACACACGAAACGTTTGGTATATTGATCCTACTCGCATTATTACGGGGATGAGTATTGTTGGCCGATGGCAAAAAAGAATGGAAGCCATTTTATCTTTTTTGAAAAATCCCTATCAAGCTAACAAAGGTGCAGATATCATGTTGGTTGACAATGCAGTTGCCATGTTACACATCGGAAAATCTGCCCAAAATAACATGACCGTCAATGATGTTTTAAAACCTTATTTGGAAAAAAGAGAACTCCAAATGGTCATTATTGCCACTCCTCAAGAATGGAAAATTGTTCAAGAAAAAGATAGAAGGTTTGCTGACTTATTTCAAACAATAAGATTACAGGAACCTGAATTGGAAGCGGCAGTAAAAATGACTTTGGAAAATCGAAAAATTTTAGAATCAACAAATAATTGCCAAATTACGGTTAAGGCCGTTCAATCCGTTTTTGATTTTCGAAGAAATTATCTAAAGCGAAAAGCCCTGCCAGGTAGTGTCATTAAAGTCATTAGACAACTGGCCATAAAATACCGAGGTAAAAAAATAGATGTTCCTGAAGTACGCGCTGAGTTTGAATTGCTTAGTGGTTTAAATCAAGATATTTTTGATGCGCCTAGTCCAGTCGAACAGCATGAAATAAGTGAAAAATTAAGTGAAGAATTAGTTGGACAACCCAAAGCGGTAAAGACTTTGGCTGACGTAATTCATACCATCAAAGCGAGATTAACTGCCAATAACAAACCTCTTGGATCCTTTATGTTTATTGGCCCAACGGGTGTAGGAAAAACTCAGGCGGCTAAAGTATTGGCTAAATATTTAACTGGAAGTGAGGAAAGTTTGATGCAGTTTGACATGAACGAATTCATTGATTACACCGCTGTCCAAAGACTGATAGGAAATGCTCAAAATCCTGAAGGACAATTGACAGGAAAGGTTCGATATCGTCCTTTTGGAATTGTATTGTTAGATGAAATTGAAAAAGCTAATCCAAAGGTTTTAGATTTATTATTACAAATTTTGGATGATGCAAGACTGACGGATAGTTTGGGAAGAACCATTGATTTTTCCAATATCATTATCATCATGACTTCCAATGTGGGCGCAAGTCAAGTTTCTTCTCAAGCAGGATTTAAAACTGCTAAACATGATGAAAGTTCTATTTATTCCAAAGCTGTAGAAAATAGATTCCGTCCTGAATTTATCAATCGAATTGATGAAATCGTAATTTTCAATCCATTGGAAATTAACCATATCATGGATATTGCTTGGTTACAAATTAAGGAATTATTATCCCGTGATGGCTTTGTTAGAAGAACTACTATTTTAAATATTTCTCCAGATGCATTGGAATGGGTCGCTCGAAGAGGTTTTAATGCTCGAATGGGTGGCCGAGCTTTAAAGCGACAAATTGAAAAAGATTTAACCGCTTTAACTGCTGCCCAACTGGTCGCCAATTATACCACTAGTCCAATTTTATTTGAAATATTTTTAGAAAAAAATCGGTTAGTTCCTAAAGTTCGGACACTTGAATTTGTTGCAGCTATTGAAGAAGATTGGTTTCCTGATTTGCCAGAGGCTGTAAAAGGAAAAGGATTTTATATTCGTCTGATTCGAACTTTGGAAGCCATTGAAAGAAGAATTCAAAGAATGGAAAGTAAGGAACTTGACCACACTTCAATTGTAGATCCTTCGAAGAGTTATCATTATTCTTTTAAAGAAAAAATTGCGGAGACCAAAGAAAGAATGACTCACCTTTCATTAGGATTTAGAGATCGGAAATTTCATATGGAACCAGCGATACCTTTGCGGTTAAAACGAAGTTCGTATTTAGGAGATTCTGATAAATTAATTAAAGCTAATTTCAATGATTATTTTTTCCAGCAAGAAGGATTGACTGAAATAAGTGAAATTTACCATAGAGCTAAAATTCAATATAACAGTATAGAAACGGAATTTCTAAATAGCTTTTTAATGGTTTCTTTTTTAAAGTTATTCTCAACTGGTTTTTTAAGAGGGGAACTAGAAAAAGCAACACTCCGTTTTGAAAGTTCTGTCAATAATGCGGGTCAATCTCAAATTGAATTGCTTTGTAATTTATATGATAAATTGCTCACCTACCTCGACATCGAAACTGAAGTAGATGAAGAAAAACAATATATTCACATAGAAGGTTATTCCCTTACACAACTTTTTAAAGGAGAAGAAGGAATTCATCTTTTTCATATTCCTTATAAAAATCCTATCCCGATTAAAGTGATTTTGGATACGGGGAAAAAGACCAAAAAACTATCTCAAAATACAATTATTAGAGTTTATGACCACCCGAATACTTTAACAGATTTTAGAACTAATTTCACCAATGCTTCTAATATTACGGTGGAGGAGTTTTCACTTTTAGTTTATGCGGGGTTGAATGAAAAAATTCGGAGTAGATTGATTTTACCACCAAGGAAATAAGGATGAGAAAGACAACTATTTAAAACCATTCCAAACAATAACCTAAATAACTTGTTTACTTATTGATTAAAAATTACATTTGCAACGATTTTTAGAACATTTAAAATAATAAATCAATGGCGACGGTAAAATTTACCTTCGAGGATGAAAATATAAAACCCGTAAAGGTGGACAATGTAGAATCAGGTTTCACTATCCTAGAGGTAGCAGAAGACAATGATGTGCATTTAAATCATAATTGCGGTGAAGTTTGTGCATGTAGTACTTGCCACGTTTATATAGAAAAAGGCGAGGAAGCTTTGGAAGAAATTTCTGAAAAAGAAGAAGATTTCATTGATCGTGCAATCAATCCTCGAATAGAATCTCGATTAGGTTGTCAATGTGTCATTTTAAAAGATGATGCGGAGATCGAAGTCCAAATTCCAGATCAAAAAAGAATTATTGGACACGAACATTAATTGAATTTTGAATGACAAATTTTGAATTTTGAATTTATTAAAATTCTTATTCATCATTTTTTGGATCATTCAAAATTCAAAATTCATTATTCAAAATTAATTACAAATATGAGTTTTAAAGATATTGACGATTTTCCAATCGCTTGGCCTGACCACGAAGACATTGCCATGAAATTATATGATAAGTTTGGCGATGATTTTACAGAACAAAAAATCTATAGAATTCGATTTACTGATTTGATTGATTGGATTTTAAGTATCCCCAATTTTGAAGGTACCCGTGAAGAATGTAGCGAGGGGCACTTGGAACAAATTCAAGCAAAGTGGGTTTATGAATGGCGAGATAATCAATAATTTTTCTTAGTGATAAACTATGAGTGATAAGTATTAAAAATCACTCATAGTTTATCACTCATCACTTTTCACTCCTTTCCCTCCAACATGAATTATTTAGAAAAATTCAAGGATATTCACACTTTCATTTTTGATGTAGATGGCGTATTGACCAATAGCGAAATTATCGTTTTGGAAAGTGGTAAGCTATTACGCAAAATGAGTATTCGAGATGGTTATGCTATCAAGCATGCTGTAAGAAATGGTTATAAAGTTATTATTATTACTGGTGGAAAATCAGAAGGCGTAGTCAAAAGATTGAAAGGCTTAGGAGTAGAAGATGTTTATTATGGCATAAGTGATAAAGTAGATGCTTACCAAGAAGTAGTTTATAATTACGATTTAAATCCCACTCAAATTTTATATATGGGTGATGATTTTCCAGATATTGAAGTGATGCACAAAGTAGGCATCGCAGCTTGTCCAAAAGATGCTGCTCATGAAGTCATCGAAATTGCAGATTATATCTCACCCATTAATGGTGGAAAAGGATGTGTGAGAGATGTTATTGAAAAGGTTATGCGCTTGCATGGAAAATGGATGCCTGAAAATGTTTAGAGTTTTTTAGCCGCAGATTTACGCTGATTTTTTATGATTCTTTAACACGATTTTCGATAAAAAAAAATCAGCGTAAATCTGCGGCTAAAAAAACTTCATATAAAACAAATCATTTTGCCATTCTTAAAATTAATACGATTTCCTAATCTTATTATCGTTGTATTGACTCAATACTTATTGCAGTATTTGATTTTGATTCCAGCATTTGAAAAAGGAGGACTCTCCCCTCTCCTCGACCATTTTCATTTTTTTCTTTTAGTACTTTCTACCTTAATCATTGCTGCAGGTGGTTATATCATCAATGATTTGGAAGACTATGAAATTGATTTATTAAACAAACCCGAAAAAGTAATTATCAATAAATTTATTTCTGCAAAAAATGCCCGTCAGCTGTATTGGGGGATTTCTATTTTTGGTTTTTTGATTTCGTTATATCTAGCCTTTTATGTTGACAATATTCCGTTGATTCTCATTTATCCTATCGCAGTTTTTTTACTTTATTTATATTCTAAGTCCTTGAAAAAGAGCGTTTTATGGGGAAATTTAATAGTTTCTATTTTTTGTGCTTTTGTGGCAGGCTTAATCATTTTTGCGGAGCGTGAAAATGTTTTTCAACTAAATATTAAAAATCCAGAATACGGAAGTACGGTGTTAGAAATTTTTATTTTCTATTTACTATTCGCTTTTTTTGCGACGATGTTTCGAGAAATTGTAAAGGATATTGAAGATGTGGATGGGGATAAAAAATTAGGCTGTAGTACCATGCCGATTGCTTGGGGAATTCCTGCGGCCAAAGGAGTTGCTTTATTTTTTGCAATGGTATTTTTAGGAATATTAGGAGATTGGATTTATTCTGTGGAAAAATTGGAGGTGAATGCGGGAGTGGTCTATTTAGTTTTGGGAGTTATCGTTCCACTACTTTTTGCTATGTTGAAATTATTGAAAGCTACAACTAAAAAGGAATTTCATTTCATCAGTCAATTGGCAAAATATATTATGCTTTCAGGGATTTTATATTTGTTGGTTTGGAGTTTTTTATAGTGATTCACCGCAAAATTTACAAAAGAAGGACAAAAGTTTTTTCACATAATATTGTGAAAAAACTTTTGTCCTTCTTTTGTAAATTTTGTGGTGAATCACCTTTTAATTTTTATCCTTAATCTCTTGATTAATCTTCTTTAATTTCTCTTCGGCATCTTTAATCTGTTTTTGTAATTGCTCATAC
>Ga0114957_1004099_pt1 | contig 12747 bp, 14 predicted proteins | sample BantaG_FD_87175 | JGI IMG/M metagenome (GOLD analysis project Ga0114957, IMG submission 87175) | Marine algal microbial communities from Bantry Bay, Ireland - BantryBay_4 metaG | ecosystem: Host-associated > Algae > Red algae > Unclassified | place: Bantry Bay, Ireland | collected 2014-11-21 | reverse complement strand
CGCAACTCGCCTCCCGCCCCCCGCATCCCGATGATCATCCCCGACATCATCAAAGCCAAACTCCAGGAACTCCCGGACAAGCCCGGCGTGTATCTGATGCGCGACCGCAATCGCAAGGTGATCTACGTGGGCAAAGCGAAGTCGCTGCGTTCGCGGGTGCGCAGTTATTTTCAGAAGGGAACGTTGCGTAGCGCCGACCCGAAGATCCGCGGCTTGATCAAGAGCATTGCCGACTTCGACACCATGGTGGTGCACAACGAGGCCGAGGCGACCTTGTCGGAGGGGCGGTTGATCAAAGAGTACCGGCCGCGCTACAACACCTCGTTCAAGGATGACAAACGCTTCCTGCTGTTGCGCCTACATGCCAAGGCGCCGGTGCCGCGGCTGACGCTGGTGCGGATTCGCAAGAACGACGGCGCGCGCTACTTCGGACCCTATGCCTCCGCCGCGTCCGCGCGGGCCGCGAAAGATTTCGCCGAACGCCGCTACGGCCTGCGCAAGTGCCAAGCGCGTTCACCCGGCGCCACCGACCACAAACACTGCATGGCCGAGATCCTGCGCAAGTGCACCGCGCCCTGTATCGGAAAAATCACCAAGGACGACTACGCCGAACGCGTGGACGAGGCTTGTGCCTTCTTGCGCGGCGAGCGCCGCGAAGTGCTCGAAGAGCTGCAGTCCGAAATGGAAGGCTTTGCCGAGAAAATGGACTTCGAACGCGCCGCCGTTCTGCGCGACACCCTCTATCTACTGCGCCGCGCCATCAAACAACGCGCCGCCGGTCGATCGACCCCGGACCAAAAACGCGACGTCGCCAAGGCCGGTGTCGCCGCGCTGTCTGAAGAACTCGCGCGGCACGATATTCTCGCCACGCCCGACACGCTGCCGAAGGTGATCGAGTGTTTTGATATTTCCAACATCAGCGGCACCTATGCGGTGGCGAGCATGGTGGTCAGTGTTGACGGTCTGCCGCGACCGCAGCGCTATCGTCAGTTCCGGATCAAAACGATTGAGGGGGCGAACGATCCGGCGATGATGGCCGAGGCGGTTCGGCGCCGTTACAAACGCTTGCTCGACGAGGACAAACCGTTGCCCGACCTGATTGTGGTCGATGGCGGGATCACCCAACTGCGCGCGGCGCGGGTCGAACTCGACGCGCTCGGCCTGACCGAGCAGCCCTGTGTTGGCCTGGCCAAGCAGTTCGAAGAGATCGTGTGGGATGTCGCCAACCGCGAACTGCCGATCCGTCTGCCGAATAATAGTCCGGCGTTGCATGTGATGACTCGGATTCGCGATGAGGCCCATCGCTTTGCGCTCACTTTTCATCGCAAGATCCGCGCTAAACGGATTCGCGCGTCCCAGTTGGACGAGATCGAAGGGGTAGGGGAGAAGCGTAAGCAGTTGCTGCTCCGGCACTTCGGTTCGGTGAACCAGATCCGGGCGGCTTCGTTGGAGGATCTGCAGGCGGTGAAAGGCATCGGCAAAGCCTTTGCGTCGCTCATTTGGAGTTCCCTCCACGATGAAGGTGCCAATCCAAGGTGATTGACCACTTGCTTACTATTTTGGCGTTTTTTTCTAACCATGGCGTTTGACATGACTGCCAGTAGAGTTATCAACAGCCCATGGATCTCAACTCCCGATACAAACTGTGTGAGCGTGACGTCGCAGAGCGCGAAGTCAGTGGGTCCACTCTGCTCGTTCCGGTGAAAGAGGCCGCCGGTATCTTCGAGTTGAATGAGATGTCATCGCGCATTTGGCAGGAAATAAAGCAACACACCGTCCTGCAAAACGCCTGTGACGTACTTGTCGCGGAGATCGAGGCGGTAGATGATGATTCCTCGATCGAACAGGCCGCCGATGGTGACGAAGCCTACTCCCGGGCCGCGTTCCAAGAGGATGTCCTGTTGATCGCCAGCAAGCTACAAGAAATCGGAGCCATCGAGATCGTTCAAGACTGACTAGCTATCATGGCCTGCTCCGACTGCATTTCGAACGCCAAGGATCTCAATGCCCTCATTGAGATGGTGCAGCCTGGTGGCGAAAACCCCAATCTGCTGCCGTACTCCGGCAGCATCGAACTCACCCTCCGCTGCAACGTTCGTTGCCGTCACTGCTACATTCTTTACCCCGGCGCGACCGACGGCGAGATGGACACGCAACAGGCGAAGGCGGTCTTACAAAAGCTCGCCGACGGCGGCTGCATCTTCCTGCTGATGACCGGCGGCGAAATTCTCGCCCGTCCTGATTTCAAAGAATTGTACCTGCACGCCAAGCAACTCGGCATGTTGCTCTCGGTCTACACCAACGCGACTTTGGTCAACGAGGACATCGTTGCGTTCTGGAAAGACAACCCGCCGCGCCGGATCGAAGTCACCATTTACGGTCACACCGAAGAAACCTACGAGAAGGTCACCAATACCCGCGGCTCGTTCAAGCGCTTCCGCCGTGGCGTCGAACTGATGCTCGACGCCGGTTTGCCGGTGCATCTCAAGATGATGGTGATGAAGTCGAACGTGCACGAGTTCGCGCAAGTTCGGGATTGGGTGCACAATCTCACCGGCGATTTCCTGTTCGACAAGGACATCACCCCGATGCTCGACGGCAGCACCGAGGTGCTGAAAGAAAGAATTTCGCCCGAACAATATGTTCTACTCGATCAGGAAGCCCCGGACTTCAGCCAAGAATACCGGGCCAAAGCCGACGCGGTCGCATTGACCACACAAGGCGACGAACTCTTCACCTGCGGTGCCGGCATCCGCACTTTTCATGTCGATCCCACCGGTACCCTGCACTCCTGTATGTTGTGGCGTGAGACCGGATATGACTTATTGAACCACGACCTGTCGGGGTGGTCCGAACATTTGCAATCCGCCCAGCGGAGCCGAACCACCACCGCGATCGGCTGCAATTCGTGCAGTAGCCGCGACCATTGCGGTCGTTGTTCGGCCGCAGCTTCCTTGGAAATGGGTGATGCCAGCAGCAGTATTCCCTACCATTGCGAGATCACGCAGGAACGAAAACGAGTTTTCGGCGAGCCAAATCGCTTGACTTTAGAAATAGTTTAACCTTTTTTCTCGGAACCAAAAAGACGAGGACTCAAACACACATATGAAAACTTACCAGAAACCCACGATCACGAACATTCTTCTTGAGGACACCTCCAAGGCGTCCATGCAATCCACCGGTCTTTGCATCGGTCGTGATGCCCGCGCTACTGGCGGAATGCCCTGCGGCTCCACAACTTCCCCTAGTGGCCTGACTTTCACGCTTACTCCGATCACTGGTTGCGACGGTGCCACCATCTTCCCTGGTCCGTCTTTCATCCAAGCGGTGATTCTTGACACCACCGGTGGACTTGAAACCGAACTTCGGAAAGGTTTCTCCTTCCCGGAAGTTGCAGCGACCTACGCCGATCCGGCTGGTTGCGCTGGTTCCACCTGCACCCCGCAAGTTTAAGACCCCCACTCATATACCGAGTCAATTTGTCTGGCTCCTCCCTCACCGGAGGAGCTTCTTTTTTGCCATGGCAAAAAAGGAGGGCATGGCAAAAGGGCTCAAAAGTTCCACCGATGGCCTCTGCTCAACTCTGCTTTCAAATCGCCGGTCGCACCTTTCGATTTAAACTCGATTACCCGCATCCTGGCGAGATCCACACCGGCCACCGCTTTGGTAATTATCAGATTGATCCCGCCGGTCAGACCTTTGATGGCGGTGAATACCATGTCCGCACGGACGTTCTGGCCGTCGACATTCCAGAAGACCAACGAATCCTCTCCGAAGACGGCTTTCACATCGGACGCGATCCAGAAACGAACGCCATCCGCATGGCCAGCTATTGCCTTCAGCTAAAAGGCTGGCAACTCGTCGCAGATCTTTCCGCAGATTTTTCCTCCGGTACCCTGTACCTGCGTCAAGAAATCGACGAGTTGAACCCGAACCCGCTGCATTACCCAATGCGCGACCACTTGTTCCACAACCGCTTCGCGGCGCTCGATATCGCGATTTGCCACGGCAGCCACGTGGATTACGACGGTCGCTCGCTGATCTTTATCGCCAAGTCCGGCACCGGCAAAACCACCACCGGCCTGCTCTGGCAGGATGCCGGTTACCGCCTGCTCAACGACGAGAAAAATCTGCTGTTTGTGCGCGATGACACCGCCCTCGCCTCCACCTCGTTCTGGCACGGCAGTTATCCGATAACCACGCCGGGCGAACAGCCGCTGGCCGGGATCTTCCTGCTCGCCCAAGCTCCCGAAAACAAAATGATTGCCGTCCCGCCCGCGCGCGCCGTCGCCCGCCTGCTGGCCAACACCTTTTCCGAACGCTACCACAAAGAGAATTTTCAGCGGGTCATCGCGGCTTATGCCGAGGTCGTCGAACGCGTGCCCGTGTTCGAACTCCACTGTACGCCCGATCAACGCGCGGTCGAAATAGTCAAACGCGAACTGGCACTCTCCCCGCAGGATTGATAGACCCGCCGCTCACAGACCACGACTGAACAGTCCCGACAGGCCACATCCACTGACCAAAAGCCCGAAGGGCCACTGATAACTGATCACTTCTCCCGCACCGCATGAACGCCATTGAACTGCAAGGCATCCATAAAATTTTCAAGCCGCACAAACGGCCGATCGTCAACGCCCTCACCGACGTCGACCTCACCGTGGCCACCGGCGACGCGGTCGCGCTTACCGGCCACAACGGTGCCGGCAAAACGACCCTACTGAAAATTTGCGCCACCGTGATCACGCCGAACCAAGGCACCGGCAAAGTCTGCGGTTTTCCGTTCAAGAAACATCACGACATCCGCAAACACATTGGGCTGCTCGCCGCCGACGAACGTAGTTTTTACTGGCGCCTCACCGGTCGCCAGAACCTGCACTTCTTTGGCGCGCTGCAAAACATGTCGCGGCGCAAAGTGAATGAACGCCTCGAAGAACTCGCGGATCAGTTCGAAGTCGACTACCTCGACCGCCGCTTCGATCAATGCTCCACCGGGATGAAGCAACACATTGGATTGATCCGCTGCCTGATGCACAAACCCCAACTTCTGTTGCTCGACGAGCCCACGCGGAGCCTCGACATCGAGGCCACCGAACGCTTCCAGCGCAACATGCACGATCTCGTCAAGAAGGAGGGGCACACTCTGCTCATCGTCACCCACAACCACACGCTGGCACACATTCTCTGCCGCCGCGTGATCATGGTCGAGGAAGGCCGGATTGTCGACGAACGCGCGTCCGAATCCGTTGGTGTCGGCACCGCCCCTCGTTTCGTTATCACCACCGACGCGCTCAGCCCGCTCGAACTACGCACCTTGAAAGGTTCGATCGAAGTCGAAAACATACTGCAAGAACCACGCAAAGGCCGCGCGCTCGTGACCACCACCAATCAACCTTTCGCCCTTGGTACCACCCTCGAACGCATCGCCGGGCTACGCGTCCCCGTGTACGATTGCCGACCGGTCGAACCAGAAACTGCGGCCGTTACAACCGCCGCGAACGAAACGCTGCCAGCATCGGACGGCGGTTCATCAATGGAGGCCGGATTATGATCGCCTTATTGCGCATGATGCGCGCCCTCTTTCTGCGCGGCTGGTACACCATGCTTAGCTACCGCTTCGCTCTGTATTTACGCTACGTTGGTGTCGCCTTCCAACTGGTCTTGTTCTATTTTACCTATCAGATTTTCCGCGACTTGCAGGGCGGTCAGATGGTGCATATTGCCGCGGCGGTAAACTCCAATAACTATCTCGACTACGCGGTCACCGGCGGACTCGCCATCTCCCTGCTCAGCGCAGCCACCGGTTCGATGATGGCCGACATTCGTGCCGGTCAAGTGATGGGAACGCTCGAGACCATTCTGGCATCACCGATGAGCGTTGCATTGCTCCTAGCCGCGAACTGGACGTATACCTTTACCCGCGCGTTCGTGGGGCTCGGGATCGCCTTATTTATCTTCGTCTGGTTGATGGATTTTAAGTGGGAGAACATGAACTTCCTGACCATGATCGTTGCGTTCATCGCGATGGTGGTCGCCTTTACGCCGCTTGGGATCTTGTCCACCGGCTTTACTCTCGCGTTCAAGCGCGGCGACCCGGTGGCGATGGTGATGGGCGCCCTGTTCGCCATGTTCGGTGGTGTGGTGTTCCCGCCCTCGGTGCTGCCGACATGGCTGCAGCCGGTGGCCGACTACGTGCCGCTGTTCTACGCGACCACGCTCATCCGTGAGTCCATGCTCAAGGCCGCGACCATCGCTCAGGTCTCCACCGAGTTGATGGTGCTGTTCGGGTTTGGTTTGGTGCTGTTCCCGATTTCGCTCTGGGTATTTACTTGGGGGCTCAACAAGGCTCGCAAGGATGGTTCGCTGTCGCAGTACTAAAGCGTAGGGCCAAATCTGTTCGGACATGCCTCGATGAACGTTCTTTGGATCGGCTCGACCTGGCCCGAACACCGCAAGAGCGCCGCTGGGGTTCGCGCTAGACAACTGATCGACTGGCTCGCGGGTGCGGGCTGGGATGTCACCGTCAGCAGCACCGCCCGCGAAACCGACGCGACCCAAGACCTGCGTGCATCCGGCCGGACTTGTGAGCGCATCGTCCTGAACGATCCCTCCTTTGACGCATTTCTTCTCGAACGCCGGCCGGATCTCGTGGTGTTCGACCGGTTCATGATCGAGGAAGCTTTTGCTTGGCGGGTTCGCCAACAGCTCCCGGACGCCTTGCGCGTTCTGGACACGATCGATCTACACGGCCTGCGCGAGTTTCGCCGGACCCAGTTCGAGGCGGGCAAACCTATGGATCTCGAGGCAATCCCGTCCACGGGGTCGGAAACCTGGCTGCGTGAGTTGGCTGCGATTCATCGGAGCGACTTGGCTCTGTTGGTGTCCGAGGCCGAAGTCCGCATCCTCGAACGCGCTGGCATGGCCGCGTCTCAAATCGCTCACCTCCCACTCGCCGCCGACCGGCTGGCGGATCCAGCCCCCTTCACAAAGCGCCGCGGCTTCGTCAGCATCGGTAACTTTCGCCATCCGCCGAACGTGGACAGCGTAGCCGAGTTGGTACGGCTTTGGCCCGCGCTGAGGGAAACGTTGCCCGAAGCAACGATGCATCTGTATGGCGCCTTTCCACCTAAAGCCGTCATGGACGAACACGCGCCGGACACCGGATTTCATGTGCACGGCCAAGTGGGCGACGCCCATATGGCGCTGGCGCAACACCGCGTTCTGCTCGCGCCATTGCGCTTTGGTGCGGGCTTGAAGGGCAAGATTTTAGACGCGTGGTCCACTGGAACTCCCGTGGTCGCCACGCCGGTCGGAGCCGAGGGTATGAGCCATGACGGTCGCTTCGGCGGCGTCGTTGCCGCGTCCGACGAGGCATTCATCGAGGCCGCTGTCCGATTGGATCAGAACGAGAAAGACTGGCAGGCCGCGCAGCGGGATGCAGAGTGTATCCTCGAACGCGCCTTCGACCCGCAGGCCGTTCGGGCCGCGTTCCTGAATCAGATCGATGTGGCGGTAACGCAGAAAATTCCGCGCCGCGAATCCAATCGAACCGGGGCCATGCTCTGGTTGCAGACGCTTCGAAGTACCGAGTACTTCGCTCGCTATTTGGAGGAAAAATCCAAGCGTCGCTAAGTTCGCGAAACGCGGCGGTTTTATCTGATGATGGCTCGACGAAATGTCGTCAATCCGAGAGCATCTTCAATCATCCACTCCGTTGGCCTCCTTCTGAGGCCGTCGCTATCGGGAGTCCGATTGCAATGGATTCCGGCAACGCCAACGCGACGGTGATTGGAGACAGGCATTACGTTTCGTTCTATTCAGGCAACGCGCCTGACACCTCGGTCCTCGTATCCGAGGTCCCTGCACCGTCGGGCAAATAACCCAAGCGATGAACATCGACGCGGTTGCTAGATTTCAGGCGTGGCTAAGCGAACACCACGGTCTTGTTGCTGTACTCGATCACGCGGTGGTCGGTGTGCAGATACACCGCGCGGGCGAGCACCACTTTTTCCACGTCTTTGCCTTGCCGGATGAAATCCTGAAGGCTTTCCCGGTGGCTCACCCGTTGCACATCTTGGGCGATAATCGGACCCTCGTCCAAATCTTCAGTGGCGTAGTGCGCGGTGGCACCGATGATTTTCACCCCGCGCTTGAACGCCGAATGGTAGGGCTTGGCGCCAGCAAATGCCGGTAGAAAACTGTGGTGGATATTGATCACGCGGTTGGGAAAGGCCGCGATGAAATCCCCCGAGAGAATTTGCATGTAACGCGCCATGACCACGAGGTCGATGTCATGCTTACGGAGGAGTTCGATCTCGGCGGCTTCCTGCGCGGGCTTGGTCGCCTTGGTGATCGGGAACATATAGTAGGCAATACCGAAGCGCTCGGCGACAGCTTTCAGATCAGGGTGGTTGCTGATGATCAGAGGAATCTCGACGTTGAGTTCGCCGGCCTCGTAGCGGGCGAGCAAGTCGTATAGGCAGTGGGATTCTTTGCTGACGAAGATGGCCATGCGTAGCGGTTCGTCGGAAAAGTGCAGCGACCACCACATGCCGTAGGGCAGGGCGAGCGTGTCGAGCCGCTCACGCAGGGTGGCGCGTTCGAGATCGAAGCCTTCCATCTCCCATTCTAGGCGCATCAGAAACTGATCCTGAGTCTCATCCACGTGCTGGTCGAGGTTCACGATGTTGCCGTTGTGGTCGCGGATAAATTGGGTCACCGCTACGACCAGGCCTTTTCGGTCGGGACAGCAGATACGGAGCGTCGCGGTGGTCTTCTTTTTCTTCATGTGTTTAGCGATTGTTTAATCCGTGCAAGCGCGATTACAAGAGCACCGGATGACTGAATTTCTCAATAGCCGGATTGTTCCGGTTGGCACCTTGGACGACCCCAAGCTCGCTGTGCCGCTCGCCGAAGCCTTGCTCGCGGGTGGGATCCAGACCTTTGAAATCACCTTGCGCAATGAACATACCTTGCCGGCCATCGCGGCTATCGCGGCCAACGTGCCGGACATGCAAATTGGCGTCGGCACGGTGCTCACCCCCGTCCAGCTGTCCCAGGCACGTGATGCCGGCGCGCAGTTCGGCGTCGCTCCAGGGACGAATCCGCGGGTGATCCGTGCTGCGACCGACCTGAGTATGCCGTTCATCCCCGGCGTGGCTACTGCCACCGACATCGAGATCGCGCTCGAACTCGGCTGCACCCTGCTCAAATTTTTTCCGGCCACCCATCTCGGCGGTCCCTCGGCCCTCAAGTCCTTGGCCGCGCCCTATCTCCACACCGGGGTCCGCTTTCTGCCACTCGGCGGCGTTCGACTCGATGCCGCCGCCGACTGGCTCGGTCTCGAGGCGGTCGGCGCCATTGGTGGTTCCTGGTTGGTCGCCCGCGATCTTGTGAACGCCGAAGATTGGGATGCCATCACCGGACTCGCGCGGGCCGCAGTCGAACTCGAAGAAGAACGAACATGAGTGAAGAAACCGAACCGTCCGAAGACGTAGAAACTGTAGCCGATGAACAGGCGCTCGCTCCGGCCGAGGAGGTCGCCGCCGCGCCGCCGCCCATTCTGGTCAATGGAATCGAAGTCGCGCCGGCGACCATCGACGAGGAAGAGCGCGAACTCCGCCGTCGCTATCAGGAGGCTGGCGAAGAAAAATCGGACGAAGACATCCTTGAGGACGCCACCCAGAACGCGATCGAGCGCGTGCTCCTCCGGCAGGAAGCCTCAAAGACGGTCGGTCGGATTCCGCGCAATGAGGTCGACAAGGCCTTCAACAAAGTCCTGCGCGAACATGGCGGCCGCAAAGCGTTCTACGCGCGCTATCCCCTCACTGAGGAAGACGAGGAAAACGTGCGTGAAGATCTGGCTAACCGGATCCGGGTCGAACGCTTCATCGGACAGATCACTGCTGATATTCCTGCCCCGAGCGAGGAGGAGATCGCCGCGTTCTACGAGAAGAACGAAACTTTTTTTGTCGAACCCGAGGCGGTGCACGCCGGGCATATCATGCTGGCCACCAAAACCGGTCCAGCCGACCAGTTGATGCTCGCCCTGCTTAATCTGCGTGCGACCATTTTGGAACAGGATAATTTCGCTGAAATCGCGCGTCGCCATGCCGGCGACGAGAGTTGGGATCTCGGGTGGATTACCCGCGGCATGATTTTGCCGGCGTTCGAAGAGGCGGTGTTCGCCTTGCAGCCGGGCGAGATCAGCGACGTGTTCAAGACCAGTTCCGGACTTCACATCGCCACGGCCATCGAAATCCGCGATGCCAAGCCGATCTCACTAGCGAGTGCGCGCAAAGACATCCGCGAGCGCCTGTGGAACCAGACGAAGAATGATGTCGTGGGAATCTTGGTCGACAAACTGCGCGAAAGCGCCGAGATTGTTCGGCCTTAGTGCGTTCAAAATCCAAGGTCCGTCCCTCTTTTGCCCCTCTTTTGCCCAAGGTCCGTCCCTTGTTTGCCTCTCTTTTGCCCGCTCTGCCCCCTCGCGCCCTCTTTTGGCCAAGGTCCGTCCCTCTTTCTCGTTCTAACTAAAGTCCGTCCCTGTTTTTTGTTGTTTTAAATACTGTACAAATAGTCACATTGTATGAGTATATAGTGGTACCATGCGCACTGCTCGACTCAAACTGCCCTTTCCGGGGCTCTTTCATTGTATCAACCGGACGGTGAACCGGGAGTTCCTCTTTGAAGACAAGGAGAAGGAACACTTTATCTGGTTGATGCGGCGGGTGGAGGCTTTTACCGGGTGTACGGTCATCACCTTCGTGGTGATGGGGAACCATTTCCACATTCTGTTGGCTGAAAACGAGTCGGAGGTTCTAGACGACGAGGCCTTGCTGGCTCGTATGGAGGCCTTGTACGGAGCTGACAACACGACCTTCAAGGAAGACAAGGCCAAGCTGTTGAAATTCCGTGCAGACGATTCGCATGCCGCGGCGGAGGCACTTCGTCAGCGGTATTTGCGCCGCATGAACAATTGCTCGGAGTTCATGCGCACCCTGAACCAACGCTTTGCCCAGTGGATCAATAAGACGCAGGAGCGTACCGGCCATCTCTGGCAACAGCGCTACAAACGTGTCCTCGTAGAACCGGGTAGTGAGGCGCTCAGCGCGATGGCTTGCTATATCGACATGAACCCCGTTCGGGCTGGAATCGTGGACGATCCTAAAAAATACCCTTGGTCGGGATATGGACAAGCGGTGGCGGGCGTCCATACGGCCCGCCAAGGCTTTGTCCGCCTCTACAATGCAGACAGCCGCTTGGCCTTGGGAAGCGGGCCGGGTGGGGCGACATGCTGGGAGGATGTCGCCCAGCGTTACCGAATGCTAATCTATGAGACCGGCGTTCAGAAAGATGACGGTTACGGCAATACCCTGCGTCCCGGATTCTCGGCCAAGGAGATCCAAGATGTTCTCGCAAGCGGAGGGCGCTTGAGCTTCGGCCAGCTGATGCGATGTCGCGTGTCTTACTTCAGCTCGTGTGTGGTGCTCGGAAGCTTTAAGTTTGTGGCCGATCTCGAACCGAACTTCAGAAAGGCCATGGGGCTAAAGTTTGAGCGTAAACCCGGCGAAATCGAAGAAGCCGACATTGGCTTCCATGTCTTCCGACGAAGATCAGGCAAGGTCCGGGCTTGCGATTGACGAACGCTCGGCTGTTCGTTCCTCTACTGTCTTCCAAAAAGCTCGCTAACGGCGTATTGGCTCACACAAACAAGGGCAGCGGCGTGCCGTCGCAAATCGCCAGCGGCCGACCGTCGGCGCTGTGAATACGGAAATCCGGATCAATGCCAAGCGCGTGAAAGATGGTGGCGTGCAGATCCGCCGGACGCAGGCGTATTCGGCCGGGTCATGTCCGATCGCGTTCGACGCGCCATAGACTTGGCCGCCGCCAATGCCCGCACCGGCGAAGGCGACCGAATAGCAAGAGGGGAAGCGGTCGCGTCCGGCGGCTTTGTTGATTTTCGGGGTGCGGCCGAACTCGGTGAGCTAAACGATCAGCCGGTCGTCTAAGCGTCCGGTGAATGCCAGATCTTCGATCAGGGGCTTTGAGGCTTGGTCCAACGGCGGTAACATGTCGCGTTTGAGACGGTTGAAATTATCGGCGTGCGTGTTGAGATGGGCGCCTTTGATCCCAGCCGAGTCCGAGGAAGCCGCCATCTTGCCCGTTCGCGCGGCCGCCGTCTTCCATACGGTAGGGAAGGGCGACCGAACTCGGCATGGCCCCGTTGTTCGCACGCATCGCTCGCGGATCCTTCATCTCCAACCAGGGGGCCGCAACCATGCTGTTCAGCGACGGCCAATCCTTACGGGTGACCGGCCAGTTGCCGCCGAGGTTGGGCGGTTCGTGGCCGGTCAAATTCCAGTAGGCCCCCGAACGGTGTGAGGGCGCGTTGTGGAACACACTGCGCACCACCGCGAGGTGGTGCATCACCGAGGCGATTTTGGGCGGGTGTTCGCGGTGCGGATTTGACGCCGGTTCCGATCTGCCATGTCTCGCCGCCGTCCTTCGAACTGATGATCGTGGAGTAAGGCATTTTTACATGGTCCTTGAACTGGGCCGGCATGACCAGCGTGCCGTCACGCAGTGGGATGCCGCGTCCGGGGCCTTGCAGAACGAAGTGCCACGCAGGGTCCTTGATCTGCTTGGTGATGTTGATCGGTTCGGACCAGGCCCGTCCCTCATCCTCGGTCCCTCATCCTCGCGCGTCGTCCCTCTTGGCCGGATGCGACGAGGGACGCTTTGGTT
>Ga0114957_1004098_pt1 | contig 12749 bp, 15 predicted proteins | sample BantaG_FD_87175 | JGI IMG/M metagenome (GOLD analysis project Ga0114957, IMG submission 87175) | Marine algal microbial communities from Bantry Bay, Ireland - BantryBay_4 metaG | ecosystem: Host-associated > Algae > Red algae > Unclassified | place: Bantry Bay, Ireland | collected 2014-11-21 | reverse complement strand
GCCGTGCGGCAGGCGCCCCGCCCACCTGCATCACGGCAGCGTGGCGCGGAAACGGTCACCCTTCGGATTGGGTGGTGCGGCGTCCGCCACTCATCGAAGTAAGGGAGGTGGACCAGATGCGAGGGGGGGTGACAGTGGGAGGCGGGAGGGAGTGGAGGCCGGACGAGCCCGCACGGAGTCGTGGACGCAAGGGGGGGTGGTCAACAGTACCGCATCGACCACCTTCCCCCCATTGCGAAGAGGCCTCTACGCTGTTAAAGGCCTCCTCCAGGGGCGCCGTCACATCGGGCGGCGCCGCGAGTGACGCTCGAGACGTGGCCTCGAACTGCGTAGGGGCAGAGAAACGCTAGGGGGAAAAAGGCGGGAGGCATCCAAACGGCCATGGCAGGGCGGCAAGGACGAGCACAACGGGTGAGGTGCTTCCGCGGGGTGCGTAGGAGGCAAGGGGGGTGTGGCAATGACAAAAAAGGCGGCGAAAAAGCGCGCGCAGATGTCAGAAGCCTGAAGGAAGCGTGCCAACGGCTCCTTGTCCTACACGGCGGCGCGCATTGGTCCGTCGGCCGGGACGCGCATCCCCAAGTCGCACACAGGGGATGTCCGGGTCCCGCGCGCATCTCCCGCGTGCGCCAACAGACCGGAGGTGGGCGGATCCAGTTCAAGTCCAAAGCCGCCGTCGAGCGGCACGACCCTCAGAGACGTCAGACTGCTCGCTCAAGAGCGGTCGGCGGCGGGCGTACCCGCAAACGGTCGGCGGTGCGCCCGAAGGAACCTCAATTCGCCGGGCGCAGGCAGCGCGCGGACACGTACCAAAGACCGCAGCATCGAAGAGTGGACGTCTCATCGAAGCACAGACAACCGGGTGCCCCGCAGCGGCGGGAGAGAGCGAAAGATGCGGGCACAAGCAGCTCGAGCTCACAGGCCGCGAAGGTCGGGCCGAGAGTGTTTCCAGACACCGCCGCCCAAGGCGGGGTAAAGAGCGGCGCCAGGACAGCCAGTCGTGTTTGCGTTCCAGATCTGAAAAAAGTAGCCATATTTGCCGATGTGCTGGTGGCCCGGAAGTACATCACTTGTTTTCACGGGCGGCTTACAGCGGCTCTGCGGCATTAGAGTGGATGTAGTCCGACAGCTGACAGACGTCGTGAGCTGCATTTCCGAGATCCTCAAACCGACTTACTGGCCAACTGCGCTGCGCTCTCGTACTCGACGTGCCTATGCTTGCAGGTGTTGGCTCCCCCGGTTGCATGCACCTCGAGCGCCCATCAGGTGATGGGGCTTGAGCGGATGGACCGGCGTCGCACTCGGGCTGCTGCCCCTGCCCTTGCATGCCTGCCCCAATTGATCGGCGCTGCCTCTACTCCCGTCGCTGCGCCTTTCACGAGGGCCCTCTTGAGAGTTTTTATTGGACCTCTGCGTCTCAAGAGGTGGGGCTCGCCCCGCGGTGCCGCACTGACACCGCCTCCTGCGGTGATTCGGAGCACCGCCCCACTCCTTCTCCTCAACGGATGCCCTTCTCTCCGGTGCTGTGCCCCTCCGCCCCCAATCGCTGTCTTGAGTCGTCTGCCAGGAGGGCTTGCGTGAGCGTCTGGCGCGGACGTGCGTCACGCGCCTCCATGCGCGAGGTTATGCGGCTACTCCGGCGCCAGGTGCGCTCCTGTGGCCCGTTGTGAAGCTGAGTGAGCTGGAGGACTGGAAAGAAACGCAACGCACGGCCTCCCCACCGATGAATGTGAGGTTCCCGGCGGCCAGCGCCGATGGCATGCCAAGCGGCTGGGGGTCACGAGCAGCCCTTTGTGGCTGTCCGAGCATCGCGGCCGACGCCGGCGTGACACGAGTTTCTCACGTTCCGGAGCCCCCCTCGTCTTGTATGCGGCTCTGGTCTGTTGTATAAGAGAGAGCTCGCCTTTGGATGTCGCCTGTTTTTTTCTGGGACCAAGCAGAAGTCTTGACCACCTTCGGTAGTCGCTCTTGTCTTTGTGGGAACGCGCTCTCATCCAGCCTCCTGCTCCTGTCGTGCCGCCATGCCATCTTGCTAGTGGTATGTGTGCATTGTTTGCTTTGTGCGCGTGGTCGCTTGGGAAGGGTCTGCTTTGGTGGGCTCGCAACTGGGTCCGTTCGCCAACGACTTATCCGCAGTATGATGCAGGGGTTGTCAGGATAAATCTCCGATATCCGGGGCTACTGTAATTGCAAACAAAACGACTACATCCGACATCATGTTGCCCGAGCAGCTCGGGATATTGACTTAGTGGCGTCCAGAGCATCCCATAGGTGGTATTTTTTTCTTCAATGGACAATCATGGACGAATATTCTGCGACATATTCTGGATTATATCCGTATTCTGGCCGGGATACGGCCAAAAAACCGTATTCTGACAACCCCTGGTATGAAGGTGGGGAGCGGACCTGAAATTTTGTGCCTGTTATCCAACCGCTGCTCAGCTGGCTGCCGATGTTTTTCTCTCTCCTACCCAACCTACCCCCATCATGCCAGGGGAGACGCCGCCCGCCCGAAAGACGGTGGCGTGTAGCTGCGGCTGCAAGACGTACGTGCTTTCTGGACTGCGCGTGCATCAGCGGAGTGCCCATCGCGGGGCAGGCGGTGACGGACTTCCTGTCGACCTCAAGCGGCCGCGTGCAGCGGAGGTCAATAGGGGGGCTTCCCACAACCACGGCCCCCCCGGTCAACACGTTGGCAGTGACGGCACCGCGCCTGCCGCGGCCAGCGTGACGGGCGAGTCGCCGCCCATATCAGACGGCGGCCCGCACTCGGACGCGTCCAACTTTTCGACGGGCTCGGCCGCCATGGAGGCGCGGCTCCGCAGGCTCTATGAGATGACGCGCACGGCGATTTCCAGAGACGACGCTGAAGGCGCCAGCCAGGGCACGGAGGCCACAACAATGCAGCCCGTGTACTCCTACTCGTCCGTAGCCACGCACATTAGGGATATCTACGAGGACATGCAGGAAATGCAGCGGTCGATCCCGCTCGTCGAGCCCCGCCGCAAACGCCCCCACACGGGCAGGTTCAACTCTTTTCGGTTGCGGGCACTCCAAAACTTTGTCCTGAGCGTCGGTGGCACGGGCCTGTCGCTGCCGGAGCAGGAGCGCCTCTTCAACTTCCTAGATGCGTGGGACCGCACTCAGCCGGGGATGCCGGCCGACGACGGGCACAGAAAGACGCTGCGTGACGCCTTCGACAATGCAAACGAGTTCAAAAACACCATCGCGAACGACCTCGACGTGGCTGTAAACGACGCGCGGTGGCGAAAGGTGATGCTGGAGGAGGACGGAACCCAGTACGAGGCGTACTCTCGGTCCGCGATGGGCGTCGTGCGGGACATGGTGGGATAGACTGAGACGCATCTCATGCACTGGTGGAGCGGCGGCTCCGCGCCGGCACCAGCGAGTGACCGCCGGGAATCGCCAATGGATGGGGACGTGTTCCGCGAGTATGAGTCCGAGGTGAAGAGCGGGGGGCGCGTCAACAATGCCGTGCTGGGCATCCACATCTACAGTGATACTAGTCAGCTCTCATGGTCTGGAGGTATGTGACGTGCGGTGTGCAGGAGCGCGCGGCCCGCAGAGTGCCCGTCGAGGGAGCTCGGTCGATTGTATGACTCTATCCAAGGGCAGTTTTTGTAGTTTTGGTCATCTCCTAACCGTTGTGTGCTGTATGTATCGCTTCTTGTCCGTGCCCTTTGTGCCCGACAGCTCATAAGTTGTACCCTGTCAGGATCCGGGTGGTGAACATCCAGGGGGAGGTGGTGTGGATGACAGTAGCTTACGTTCGGATGGTGCGAAAGCTGCAGGAGCGGGCCGCCGACGAGCGGGCCCAGATTAGGCGTTGCGGGGTGCTGCAACGTACCCTGTACGCTGCCTTCAGGAAGTTCATCGGCTTCAGCCACTCGGGCCTCAAGGTGCCCCTGGAGGGGCGCATCTTGCGCGTCTTCACGCGCGTGCTGCTATACCTGGCGGACCGCCCAGAGGAGCGTGCAGTGCTCTGTCTCAAGGCCGGACAGTGCCAGATGCCGTGCAGCACGTGCACGGTCTCTTAAGAAGACCTCGGCACCGCACTCACAGCCAAGGACCGCATCGTCGTGGACTCGCTGGACAACCAGGTGGAGGCGGTTGAGCACCACCGCCGGCAGCGGCTCAACAAGCGGCGAGTGGCGCTCGAGGCAGCACGTCCAGCCTGGTTCCGGCGCTCGCAGGGACAGCAGGGCTCGGCACCCCGCCTCGAATTTTGTACCGCATGATCGGCTTTGATATCCTGCACGTACGTTCCCGCGTATGTCTTTGTGTTGTTCGGTTCTCTCGCGCGCCCCGGTTACTGGCCTCTTGCTGCATTCTGTTGCAACAGGCGAGGATTTGTCCTGACATTCGCGGTACTTCTGTTGCTCCGCGATCCTTGGCTGTCTCTGGCATTGCGCAAGTGCAGGTGCTGGACTTGGGTGTGACTAGTGTCTATTCTACTGCTCCCGAGGCTCAAATGAGGCTCAGATGAGGCTCAAATGAGGCTCCCTCTCATATGGCCTGGAAAGGCGCCCTTTTTGGGGAGTCTGGGGCACCCCCTCCGAGTTTTCATCGTACACAGCCGCCGAGTTGGCCCATAGGTGAGTGGACTGCGCCGAGTCCAGATCTGTTCTCAGAAAGAGCAGCCGAGGCCGGGAACATGGTCACAGAGAGGCATCGAAAACAGCCTCAAATGAGGGGAATCGGCTCAAATGAGGCAGCCAGTAGAATAGACACTAGGATGATGATGCATCGCCTCGTAGCCATTTTTCCGTACATGTGCGCCCCACACAAGACGTTGGCAGACTCCGATGCCGCCACCAGGCGCGCGGGAAACAAGCGCTTCAAGCACATGCACCGCCGAAGCAGAGCGAGCAAGATTGCACCAGAGTGAGTTTCGGCGACTGCCACTGATTACTCTTGGAAAGCGGACGGTTGTGCTGCCCCTTTGCACCGCGTGAGAGCGTGTAACTGACCGCACTCGCTCCCCATCGAATCATGCTTCATATGCACTGGCTCCCTCGCCCCTCTCACCACAAGTACCTTAGATACTTTGTCTCAGCGAAGGAGAAGCAGGCGACTTTCACAGCCAGGGAACAGCGCAACGCGGTAGCAGACTTCCCCTTCACCGCGGTTAAGCTCTTCGGGCGTGCCCTGGCTGCCCTCGAAGCCTCAACGGGCGGTGACACGGACGACGACGACGGGCTCGTCGGCCCTGACACCACAGCAGCCGGCGCGCTCGCCGAGGCGGAAGATGCGAGGGGCTACCAAACGGACGGAGAGGACGACGTTGCCAAGGTCCGAAAAGGCTATCAGTTCGACTGGAATGCCTACCGCGCCGTCTGGGGTGTCACGCCCATCCACGTGGCCGTGACGGCAATGTTCGCGAAGTATGCCCAGCTGTACGCGATGATCTCTGGGCAGACCACCTCCGTCCTGCGGCCGGACATGACCCTGACCGAGGGGACCGCCATCGGCAAGAAGGAAACAGCGTTTGTGCGGGACTACCTCACCTCTATCCTCGGCCCGATGCTGAGCACGAAAGTGCACAAACTGCTCTGCCACGTCGTCGACGCCATCAAGGCGCACGGCAACATCGAAAACGGAAACACGGCGGCAAACGAGAGTGGCCACAAAGACCATAAGCCGTACTACGCGTGCAAAAACAAGGTGATCGACACCTTCACGAGGCAGTTGGTGCGGCACGCGCACGGCGCGCGGGCGCTAATGAAGCGGAATGCGGCCGATGACGCCGAGTGTCGCGCCGCCCACGCAAGACGTCTCGAGGAGGAGCGCGTCAGGGACGTGGCCAGTGGGGTGGCGACAGCCGAGGCGCAAGCGCTCAGCGACACCACCACGGCCAGCGGCGGCTTGACGAAGGCGGCAGCTCACAGTGTCGTGGCACGTAGCGCGGTAGGAGGCATGGCCGTCGGGGATGCAGCAGGCACAGGGAAAACGCAGTAACACCCTTCGATCAAGCGGGTCGGCAAACTTGCTAAGCGGCCGGGGCTGAGGAACGTCGCCGCCGTTCTCGGATTGACCAACGATGACCGGGTGCGCGTCACCACGCGGCTGGACATTGCGGCGCGGTTTGAGTGCAGTGGCGTCCGCAAGCAGCGTATTTACGCGACCGAGGACGACCGTGCCTCACCTTGGTTCGACCATGTCTTCTTCCATCCCGCTGGTCAATCCGATGGTCGGTGGCTTGGGCAGGTGCGTGCGTTTTTACGGCGCGAAGACGGGGACCACGCCATTGTTCGCCTGCTGCAACCAGTTTTTAAGGACCTGCAGTGCCCGCTGCAAGTCCGCGGCTGCACGCACCTGCTATGGAACTTGCAGGTCGGGGCATCAGACGTGTCGCTGTGCTCTGTTCCGCTGTCCTCGGTGCTGAGACTGGCACAAGTCGTTCCCGACCTTGCGGACCTGGCCACGCGCCTTGGTTACGACGCCGAGCCGGCTGCGCTGGGAGCACCACTCGAGGACCACAAGGCTATGCGCATCTACCTCAATGCATTCTATGCGTGGGACGTTTGTTGAGGTTTTCGCGTCAGTGCCTCTTCAAAATAAACGGTAGGCCATTCGTGCTTCGCTCCGTGGCCACGCATTTTCATCTGTATCGAGTGGCATGCCCTTGGAGCCTGCTTGCCAGCTGGCTCCACGTGCTATTCCCCGGGCTGTTAGCAACGAAGGCGGCAGCGGTCCACATGGGTGCACTGGCACCAGAGGACGTGCAAGAGCACACCAAAGTGCCGCACGGAAAATGAAAGCGGGGCGTCCGGTCTACACGTCATCTCCCCACCTCAAATTGTCACCTGCTGTGGCACACAGGGCCTGATATCGTGCATCTTCCATCACCTCCATCCTGCTGCCTGCCTCCACAGTGAGGTGGGTGGACGTACACGAGCAAACGAGGAGAGACCAGGACAAAGCCCAGACAGGATGGGGTCACGCACACAGTTCTTTACATCAGCCCAACGGCGCGCGGCACCCACCCAACACGGTGGCTACTTTCAATCTGCTCGTGCAGCACCCAGCTACCTACAGCCGAACGTATACCGGCAGCGTCGAAGACGCCGTCGTAGAAGGGGGCAAGCTCCCTACCCAGCTCGTCAAGGTCGAAAATCATGGCAATGACAACGTCCATTGCCATGAGATGGTTCATCATCCCCATCCGCGTGCGCTCCGATGCCAGCGGATGGCACGCCGCCAGCGGGTACTCGCGGTGTAGAAAGTCCAAGAGGGCGTCCGCGGCTTCGGCAGCAGCCGCCGCAGGCCGGTCAGGAAAGCGAATGGCATACGCCGCCAGACGCCGGGCTTCCATGCCGTGCAGCGACGACGGGGGCGGAGGACAAGAGGTGCAGAGAGGAGGGGGGGGGGGCCAGTTGGGGGATACCCAGCCAACAATGCGCTTCCGGGCAGACGGCGGGGTGGAAAACGAGCATAACAAAGCAAGCGGTGCGGCAGTGGTGACACCGGCGCGGCGGTCGGGCTGTCGGCTCTAAGGAAGCACTCGCAGGAACTGGCACAGTAAGGAACGGTCTGTGCCGAAGCACGCTCGCAAGACACACCAGCAGCAAGTCGTGAGCAATCACTGAATAGAAAAGGGCAGACTCGCGTGCAGGCCGCGAGACTAAAACGGGCGCGCGCGAGAACCTTGCAGCAGTCCCCATCAAGCCCCGGGCCGGGACTGCCATCGGCTGGTGGTGGTTGATGGAGATCAACAGTGGGTCGGAAACGCCAATCAGCTGAACACTCTGATGGGTGATGGGGCCCTGATGGGGCTCTGATGGGATTTGACCCAAAAGCTGACGATGGCGGCGGACCGCCAAGCGGGCGGGCGGCCAGGCGCTTCGGGCCGGCCGCCCGTCGTCGTCACGGCCCCCATGACGGGGAGACGCCTCCGCCGCGCCTCGTGGGAGTGACGAGGCCCGTGGGAGCGGGTGCCCCCTCGGCAGCGGCGGCGGGTGCGCGCGGCGGGCGAGGCGCCGACGCACGCGGCTGGCGCCGCCCCCGACGCCCGCCCGCGGCGGGGCGTGACGCGACACGGCGGGCGCGCCCGACGCGTGCCGTCGACGACCGGCCGGCCGCGGGCGGCACGAGCGTCCCGCCCCCTCGTTTCGTGGCGGCGCCCCCGCGGGGCTGCGCCCAGCGGTGGACGGGCTGCCCCCCTCCGTGCCACCCCGAGCTGCTCTGCGTCGCCTCCGCTGGCACTGCGCGCGCGCGTGTGGGCACTTTCTCCCCCCCTCGCATTCCCCCGAGCCGACGGTGACAACGGAGTGGCGGCCATGGGTGGACGCTCCCCCCTCCCCCCTCTCCCGCTGCCGCCACCGCCGCCACCGCGCGGTCGGCGGGGCGCTGCGGCCGCGCTGCTTGCCGTCTCTGCCGCCGCCGCCGCCGCCGCCGCCGCCGTCGCCGCCACCGCTACGGCCTTGGTTGTGGCGGGTCCCTCTCCCCCCCACAGTTTCCGCGCGTCGGCCGCGCTGCAGGCGGTCGGGCGGCAGCAAGCGGCCGACGTTACCCCGACGACCACCGGCGTGTACACCCTCGACGATGCGGCGCGAGCGCTCTGGAGTACGCCCCGCACCGTGGCCATCACCGCCTTCTCTATCGATTGGGGCCGCGGGGAGTGGCGCGTTGCACCCGCCAACCTCCGCATGGACAGCGTTGCGTGCACGGCGGACGCGCCCGACGGGAATCACCACGCCGTCTTTGAGCGCACGTACGACCTCGTGACGAGCGTGGAGACCAAGCCGGTCTACCCGCACCCGTCCTGCGCCAGCGCCTGGGTGCCGCAGGATAACTTGCGGTGCGGCGCGTTTGTGTGGCGCCAGGGAAAGGGGGAAGCCTTTCTCACCGTCGGTGGCGGCCGCACTCTCATCATGCCCGGCGGGCAGGCGTACACCAACCTCGCCTTTGGTGGCCGCGCGCCCGTGCCGGGCGCGGCGGTCGCCACGGGCGGCGTCTACACGCACGATGCCGGCGGGCGCGCCCCGCACCATTGCCATCACCGCCCTCTCCGTCGACGGGGGGCGCGAGGAGTGGAGCGTCCCCCCCGCCGAAGTCCGCGACGACGGCGCCGTGTGCGCGACCGACGCCCCGGACGGGATGCTCCTTGGCGTCTTTCGGGGGAAATGGGACAGTACGGTGCGGCCGCAGGATCAATCCAACTGCCCGCATCCGTCCCACACCATGGCGAGGACGGTCGGGAAGGCCTTTCGGTGCGGGGTGTTTGTGGGGGCAGGCCAAATCGGCCTTTTTGTCCACGCGGGAGGGCGGCGCACGCTGGTCATGCGCGGCGGGCAAGCGTACACGTACTTGGCACGGGGGGGTGGCAGCGGCGGCGGCGGTGGTGCGGGCGGCGGGAACCCGCCGCCGGTTCCCCGGTCGGCAGCAATTCCATCTAAATGTCAAGTCGAGCAGCGCGCCACGGAGCGGCGCGGCATGCAGATTACGCACATAAAAAAATGAAAAAAAAGGCGCGAACCGAACAGGATCGCACCCGTCGACAAGGGGCTAACGCCCACGCACGCATGACAGAGCCACCCAGGGCACGTCGTCTCCCGGCCCCCTTTCCGTCCACACACAAACTTTGAAAATTTGAAACAAACAAGTGGCCGGATATAAACCAGACAAAAATGTTGTCAGTACCCCAGAGTACGGTCAGATCAAGCGGATTTGGGCCTCGTCAAGGACTTGAAATCGGATAGGATTTCCGTCCATCACCTGAGTGCCATTCCAGCTACTATGTCCTTTTTCATGTATAAAGCTGTTCTCAAAATTTTCACACTCCAACTGTTGGACAACTGAGACAAATCGACCTCTACGACAGCGCGGAGGCCGGGTTGCCAGCGTTGTGGAAAACTGGAAGTGTGAGATTTCTCTGACCATCATGGTGCGAGTCAGTTTCAAAAATATTGCTGTGTGTTGGTCAAAATCAAGTAGTGAATCTTTGAACGTGGCTGCAGTGTTTTGTGCAGGGGTCATTTCTCCAACTTAGAATTACGCATGGCTGTGCCAATCATGTAAGCGTATGTTTTTCCCCAACAGGTTTGGCTGGTTTTCCCGCCACGACGGAGTAGGCCATCAACAACGAAGACACCCGCACACCCGCTGCTTGGTTCCTCCGTTACACACGGCAGCGAAAGCGATTAACTGTGTTCCTGTTCATGGACCCGCGCGGCGGCAACAGAGCTTGTTGTGCCAGCTGGCACAACGACGTGCTTCTCACCTGATGGTGGCAGACTGCGGTGAGAAGCACGTCGTTGGGGCGTTCATTGGGGGGGCGTGCAGCCCGCTCCTGCTTGCACGCGACTCTGGCGCTTCGCACCCCCACCCCCCCCGTTGACCCTTCCAGGCACATCCCTCGTGGGGGTTAGCGACTATCCAGCGGCGGGATCGCGAGGTGCCTGTTGACAGTGCATCTGCGATCGATCTCGGGAACAGTCCTTCCCATCAGAGCAAGTCTGTCTGTGGGCCATTGTGCTATCGCCGTCTGGCCATATTTTATGGCTATGGGCTATGGCCAAGATGTGGACCAATAGAACGACGAGCAACAGCGTCTCTCGAACGCGTCAGTTCGGACTTGTTGTGGCTACCTGACCAAAGGCCCTCTGTGCGCGGACTTCGAACCATGCAAGGCAATCATCTGTGCTGGAAGGTGCTTTGCGAGTCATCCGAGAGGTATGGGCCTCCAGTGGGGGGTGAGCAGCTGGAGTTGTATATATAGCACAAGAATTGACAGCGATGCTCTTGGCCATAGCCCATAGCCAAGAAACAAGGCCAGATGGCGATAGCACAATGGCCCACGGATAGACTTGCTCTGACCTCCCGATAGAGATGCCCTTGGCCATCGGATGGCAAAATGGCACATCGATTGACTTGATCTCAGCCATCGGGGGACAAAGGTAGCCCCGATGTGCTGCGTTTGTCTCCAAATACAGTAGTTTTAGTCTTCGCCGAGTCCAAGCTAAGTGGTTTTCCGTGTGCAGCCGGTCCGATGTCCCTATTGGTCGATCTGAGATGGGCTGTCGTCATGGCAAATCGACCAGCCACGACCCGGCAACGTGGGGCAGCGTAGGTGATCTCTGGGGAGGCCGTGCCCTGACCGCCGCCAGGGTTGAACGCCGTCGGCGGGACGACCGCTCCCTCTACCGGCCATACCAAAGATTGCATCGCACGCACGACACCCAAAGCTCTACGGCATCAACCCAACGCACGCCCTCGCCCCATTGTCATCCCCCGACCCGAAAAATGCACTAGTCAAAAGAGAGGGAACAAGCAAGAAAAAGAAAGAGCGATGCAGGCGCGCCCCTACACAGGAGGTGGACCCGATTCCCGCCCCTTCCCCTGTCGCTATCCCACGACGCAGGGGAAGAGGAAAAAGTGGTGCGCTGCTCCAAGGCACAGGTCGGCTGTCGCCGTCCTGCCCAGGAGGGCGCCTATACAAAGACTGCAATGCGACCCGGCAGTGAGTGATTCTCGGCCCAGTCGCGACGCCCCGCCGCACACATCGGACGCGCAACCCCAAAGCAGTGCATCTGCGCTGCGCCCCACCGGCTGACGGTTAATCCATGGATGGCGCGCTGCCGCTCCGTCGTGGCCAGCGCAACGTGCGTCCAGTGCAACCCGTGCGCACGCGCGGCCAGTGCCGCCCATTCCAAACGTTGCCGTGCTCGGTGCGTCACCCACGACTCCATGCACAGAGCAGAGCCACCGCCCGCACCAGGCTTCACAACCGAGGCGCACCACCGCTCTGCGCACGCGGCCGACACACGCATGCCCGGCGCGGCCGGCGCGACCAGAGGCTGCCCATCAGCGATAGCGGCTTGGCTCGCCAGCTGGTCCGAGCTCTGGCCCCCAGCCGCCATAGTACGGGGCCTTGGCTGGTTGCGTGGGACTCTCGTGCGGCGGCTGGGCGCCGCTGGCCGTCGTGCCGCCCCCTTGTAACACGGCGCCACCATATGGGTGGGTCCCAGCATGGGATAATGCGGCACCATGGGACGCGGCGCCGCTGGCGCCGCCCTCACTGTTGACAATCCATAACTCTGGCGTCGTCGCCCCGCCCGCCGCGGGCAGACCCCAGGCGCCTGGCGCGGCGGTGCCGCCACCCCACCCACCGCCGTCCGGCGGCGGCCGACCCCCGGTCGAGCTGTTGTGTGGAGCGGCAGCCACGGGGCCGCCACCACCGCCCCACGACCGCCGGCCGCCGTCTGGGTCGGCACCACCATCGCCCTGGGCTTCCGCGACGAGCGTGGTGGTGCCGGGGGCCCAGCCAGCGGCGGCCCCGTCGCCGGCGGCGGCAGCACCAAATGAGTCGCCACCCCCACCACCGTCGCCGCCCAAGCCCGCATTCATGAGACCACTGCCGAGGCTGCCGAGCGCCCCTGCGTCCAGACTCCCACCCACACCCCCGCCATAGGCGCCGACGAAGTCGCTGGCCAGTGCCCCGCCGCAACCGCCGCCACCATTCGCGGCGGCGGCGTAGCCGCCACCAGTGGTGCCGCCGCCGCTGCCATCGACACCACCACCTCCGCCACCGCCGCCGCTGCCATCGACACCACCACCTCCGCAACCGCCGCCACCACCGCCGCCACTCCACCCTCCGCTGGCAGCGTACACCCCTGCGCCGCTGCCACCGCTGCTTGCAGCCCAGCCGCTACCCCCCCCTCCTCCGAGCAGATCGCCGCTGGCGCCCATCCCCCCCCCCCCCCCACCCGCGCCCCCCTCGCCACCCTCCT
>Ga0114957_1004097_pt1 | contig 12751 bp, 13 predicted proteins | sample BantaG_FD_87175 | JGI IMG/M metagenome (GOLD analysis project Ga0114957, IMG submission 87175) | Marine algal microbial communities from Bantry Bay, Ireland - BantryBay_4 metaG | ecosystem: Host-associated > Algae > Red algae > Unclassified | place: Bantry Bay, Ireland | collected 2014-11-21 | reverse complement strand
TGTGGCGGGAGTGGCCGATCTGCCCACAGAACTCGCCGCGATCATGATGAAGGGCGATTCCGGCGGCTCGGGCGGTCATCGCGGCGAGGCGGGCGCGGCCCAGCACGGCGCTGCGGCAGGCATGGCCAGCCTGCTGAACCTCATCATGCCCTCCTCCGGCACCATGAGCACCACCATCGAGAAATTCAAGAAAGAGACTGTCGGCCAAGGCTCCACCGAACAGGTCGGCATCGCCAAGAACACCCTCGTCGGCAATGTCATGACCACCTCAGTCGGCAAGCTGATGAAGACCAAGGTCGGCGAGGATATCGATATCGAGGCCAAGAAATCGATCTTCGCCCGCACCGCGAAACACACCCTCCACGCCAAGGACAAATTCGTCATCGGCGGCCCCGGCGGCACCATCATCATCGACAAATCCGGTATTACGATCAAAGCCAAGTCGGTGAAGATCAAATCCCCTTCCGTCGACTTCTCATCCGGCTCTCCCGATCAAGTCGATGCGCTGAAATCGGACAAGCCCTTCGTGCAGGAATGTAAGGGGAAATAGCGATGGGTGTTGTGCCACAAGACGTTTGGAAGGCCCAGAAGGGCGGTCTGCGAAAAGCCTTGAAGCATTGCCGTACAAATCTGTGCCAATGTGTAGCCGAGTATATCCAGCGTCTAATGGAAGATCCTCATAATGGGCTTGTCAATCGCATTCGCCGAGGGCTCGCGCCGAATGCGGTATCCTCGCAAATCGAGCCGCATCAGAAACCGTATCGAGAAACCCAGGGTAGCCTTCGCCAGGCTGATGATTTCTATAAGAAGAACGGCTGTGGCGGAGGCGGGCCATCACATTCATTGGTTGATGAGTATCTGGAGCGTCCATTTCCGTCACAGGCTGATTGGGAGAAGGAAAATGGCAGGCCAATGCCGGAGTATTCGCCCGAATTTCCGCAACCAGTAATGGAGCGTGTGGGTAAGGCGGTCTGGAACGCTTTGCCATCGGCTGAAGCGGTTTGCATGGGGACCTTCACTGCGGGAGGCACCGCCATCGGCGGCGCAGGCGGATTCGTGGGGGGCGGCCTTGTTGGCGCTGGGGGTGGGACGCTTGTAGCTCCCGGTATTGGAACCGTAGCCGGGGGTGCCACATTCGCCGTTGAAGGCGCGGTGCTGGGCGGTACGGCGGGTACTGCCATAGGTTACGGCGTAGGAGATTACCTATGTCGCTGATTAAAAAAGAGCCGATTTCATGGCAACAAGCCACTTCGTGGTTAGCCCTCGATGTGCTGCACCCGGTTCGCTCTGTGATTGTAGAAACCCCCGATATACTGCAGAGAGCGTGTGTGTCGGCACTAGAGGGTGCTCGGCAAAGGCGGGGTCTCGACCTGTCGGCGCTGCACAGCTTCACGCTTTTGCCCACTGGCATGGGTTTGTACTCGTTCTTTGACCGCTTCGTCGTGTCCAACCCCTCCGATGAGGCGAGAAGGCTGATCTGGTTATTCTACCCTCTTGACGCTGAAGCGCGGAATTATCACGGTCATTTACAAGCGATGTTGGGCGTGGATACGCCAGTCTCTGAGGCTCTTAACCAATACGAGACAACGGAGCGGCTTATTTTCGACGCGGTGCGTTTAGTTGAGCAAGCATTGACGGGAGACGATGTGTCGGAGCGCGATATCGAGATTATCAGTGCAGCCCTAAAATTCGATATCAACCGAGATCAGACCTACCCGTTCTACACCGCCCTTCTGCACCATTTGCGGGAGGCCAGCATCGCACAGCTCGTCATCTCTCGCCCCGATTTTCCCGCCTTGTGGGGGCAATTCGCACAGGAAACAGGGTTGCGCCTCGATATAGAAGAAATTGTAAGGCCTGCCAGAACATGAGAGATCTATCGCATCGTCTGAAACAGTCCTCAGCGGGGTATGGCGACATTGCAGATGTGATCCTGCTGTTATCTCTCGGCAGTGTCTATAGGCTCGCCAGCCCTTTGGGTCTTCATTTGCAAAATCCCGAGGCCCTGCGCGCTGCCTGCCTGCGAGCCACGCGAGAGGTGGCGGATGCTTATTGGCACGAAAGTGCCCATGGCTGGGTCTATGATGGCACGCGCATCGAAGCACATTTCATCGAAACCGAATGCGCAGCGATCCCGGAACAAGACCAGAATGCCTTGTGCGTCTGGCTGGAAAACGGACGGTTCGGAAGTCTGAAACCGCATCCGCAGCGACATCTGTTGTTCGAAGCACTGACTTGGGCAGGCCATGCCGAGGTCTTGCCAGCTCATCTGCACGCCGAAGAATATAAATTCGTCATGACCTTCGTCCGCGAGTACGAGCAGGCAAAGCTGGACCCGGCCTATATCGACCTGCGCGAGGAGGTCTTCGAAACGCGCGGCGATGAGGCTGAACAGTTCCAGAAAACGAAATTCCACATAATCCTCGATCCGCCAGACGATACGTTTGATTTCTACATCAAGGATTGGTTCTTGGCTCTTGAAGGCCCACGAGATGGTGATCTGATGCAGCGAAAGCTGTCGCCTTATGGCAAGAACGGTCCCCCATCGGCCGCACTTGCCCTTGAAAAGACGGTTCAAGCCTACGTTGAGACCAGCATGCCTTCCGTAGCCGATTACCTGGACGGCATGCGGATTGACGCCCTGTTCGATTGGTCCGGCGATGCGTGAGCTTAGTTTAAGAATCCTCGCAAAGAAGGAAACGCGCGAGCGCTATGCCTTTATCGATGCAGCATTGGAGGCTTTCTTCGACCACCCGTGCTGCAAGATTGGGTCGCGGCACGGTTTTGGGTTTGATCTGATGAAGATCATTCGCAACCTGCAAGATGCCGATATCTACGAATTCGAAGATATCTGGCTGATGCTTGATATGATGTTTCGGGACGATTTGAGCGCCCTCACGCAATTGCAGGTGCACAAGATCATCCTCGACCCCAACATGGATGGCCTTCGTAAGATGCGCCACATCCGTACCATCCTCGCGGCCCCCGAGATCCCCTACCCCTTAGCAAGCAATGCCAACCAGGTTGCAGGAGAGAATTGCCATGGCTGATCTGCCTCCTTCATTGGTGCCGTCCCCCGAGCAAGAAGCTATGGAGCTTGCGCTTGATCACCTTATTTTCGATCCGCTTGAGCAGGACGCCGCCATCCGCGCCGAAGCCGGGGACGAGGAAACTCCGCCCTTGCGCGCCTATGCTTTGCTGGATGCATCGCAAAGTGCCGATATTCCAATTTGTCTCGACGGATTTTCAAATCCGGCGCGATGTCTATTTGATGGAGAAGTCAAGGAGGATTTGGGCGAAGTCGCACCTTGGCTCGTTGAACTCACTCGATACTCCGATATCTGGGATTGGTTTGTTGAGGAAGGCTACGGGAACAATTGGGGTATTCTCTTGCATTCACGGCTTGAACTCCCTCGCTTAAAATCGCAAATGAAGAAATTTCTCAAAATAGAGAACGAGCAAAGCGAGGTCTTTTTCTTCAAATTCTATCGACCAAACCATCTGAACACGCATCTGCCAGTATTTGAAGTGCCTGACCGTGCGCGATTCATGAACCAGATCGATGGTGTCTATGCCGAAGATGCGGCCACACCCTCGATTTTGTGGTGCCACACGACGGCCGAGGGTGACGCCGATATGTGCGTATCCGCCAATCTCATCGACATCGGCGATCCCTTGCGCATTCAACCCGCTTCACCGGAAGATGCAGCAGCGCTCGTCGCTTTGGCAAAGGCAGAATTTTGATGCGAATGACCGACAAGCAGATGATGGCCCCCATGTCGGAAAAAGCTTTTTCCGACTGGTATGTCGATGACATCATGCGAGCTTATCTGACGGATTTCTTCGAGGATTTGGGACCAAACGTCTGCAGGGCGTTTACGATAAACGGGATGTGCTATGCGAAACATTTCGGTTTCGAGCGCCCTGATCTTCAAGGGCAATTTGTGACGCTGATGTGGGACGTTGCCCCAAATTTTTTCATGTTTGCGGAGATGAAACCGATTCTGGACGCCGACCTGTCGGACGTCGACAAGATCGACGCACTCTACGATACAATCCAAAGCTTATCCGACACATATACCGACCGGATTGACCAGCGATATTGGTATCCGGAACTGGTCGAAGATAATATTCTGGGCGTTCCCTTTGAACGAGAGGAGACTCTCTGATGGGAAATGATCTTAACAATCCCCGGAAGCTAAACTCGCCCGAAATTGACCGGGCGGCGTTGGAAGTCGACCGACTGACCAATAAGCTCGGCGGATTGGCCAAGGAGGCGGCGCTTCTTGGGGCATCGAATATTCCGGTCGTTGGGACCGTGGTCGATGTGGGTCAGGCCGTCTGGAACATCTGGAGCGGTAACTGGGGTGCTGCGGCACTCGATATCGCAGGCGCTATTCCCGGCGCAGGCGATGCCGCGAAGACGGCCATTCGGGGTACGAAGATCGCGAAGGCGACCGCGCGAGCAGGCAAGTTGCTCGACACGGCAAAATCGCGGCTGACACTTGCCCGACGGCAAGCGGCCTCAAAGAAATACTTGAAGCGGGTTAAGAACCAGCGAGACGCGATCAAGAAAAAATACAAAGACTGTAAGAAAAAAGAATGCATGGACGCCAGAGACAAAGAGTTGCGCTCGAAAGATGGCGGCGCGGGCCTTCCAGCCAAGGAGAAGGGCGATTTTGTCGATCCGAAGACAGGCAAGCGTGTTCCCGCTGGCGAAGGTGTATTCGTCCCGAAAACGCCACCACCGCAGAACAATCTGCATGACGCTTTCACCAAACATCAAAAAAATGGCGAGCCGCTAGGTATTCCTTACAAGGATGGTCAACCCGATTTCACTGGTTTCCCCCCGAAAAACGCTAAAGGAGATTTGTATAATCCTCAATTAGGTAATCAAGCACCACAGGTGGATATCGAGCAGGCCATGGGTTCCAATGCGCGGAATAACAGGAAGCTTGACCGAAAGGCGGCTGAGGATGCTTATAAAGATAAGTATAAAACTGATACTTTGCCAGTGCGTGGTGAGTGGCATCATAATAAAAATGGAACAGGTATGGATTATGTAGATGAAGACTTACACACAGCATTGAGTCATAATGGCGCACAGAAAATGAACCAATCACCGGAGTTTTGAACGATGATAAAATGGAATTCAGAATGGCAACTTAGTAAAATCGAACCGATAATATCCAGTGAGGGAAAAGAATTTATATTCAAATACAATACAAGTGTTTCGTCTCTTCCCGCCGATTACCTAAGCTTCATTTCTACCGTTGATGGCGCTGTTATTTCCGGGGCGACGAAAAAATGTTGTTTTATTGTTCGCTTTGCAGAGGGATCGGAAATCTGGGAAATCATCGAGCTATACGGAGCGGAATCCGTGATTAATTTGACCGATGCCTCTCAGACAACGGTCTTTTACGAAGGCACGCACGCACGCACGCCCCCCGGATATGTCTGGATCGGGAAAAGCGATGATACGCATGTACTACTCTGCGCCCTTGAGGGCCATTCCGATTACGGCAAAATTTACGGTTGGATATTTTCGCAAGACCCTTGGATGGAGGGCACCAATACGGCAGGTCTTGGCCATATCGCGGATAGTTTCACCGAATTCATGAATAACCTGCAGGAAGAAGGTAATTTATGATTGATCGCAACCACCCTGTGTGGGGCACGGCATTTGAGTTTCTGCCGGAACGGCTTGAGCGATTTTTTCTGCCGTTTGATATCATCGATTTGACGCGGGACGATCTGCAAACCATCGGGGCAGCAACGCCGGGATCATCTTCAGATGCGGGATCGCGTGGATTCACGGATGATTTTATTCATGACTTGGAGGTTATCATTTCGGGATATCCAAAGGGTGCGCATGTGCGGCTGGGTTTGTGCAGCTTCAAGAAAGATACAGCACTGTACCCTATTAAAAATGCACAAGGTGCCCTGAATATGATAATGCTCCCCAATAGGCGGGTTGCGTCTATCGTGCAGTATTATGTCGCCTCGGGTATAGACGCGTCCTTGTTTGTTTTTCCTTGGCACAACACCCCCATATGGGGTGAATTCAGGCTTTTTGTTTATCAAGCATCCCTAGTCGGAGTTTCACAATATCGACATGGACCTATCTATGAGGAAATTGAACAGCATTGCTCTGAAATAGTGAATGTCATTCAAGATTTTTGTGAAAATTTCATTGATTTACTGCACTTAAAAAATGTTGTTATAGATATTTTTGTAGATAAAAAATCTGATGGAAATTTTACTGCAAATATAATTGAGCTAAATCCTTTCATTCATCGAACAGATCCTTGTCTTTTTACGTGGAAAAACGGCGGAGACTTTGATAGAACTTTCCGATTTAGAAAAAGTATTAAAAACCCATATCGCGATACTACCTTTCAAACCGTCCGTCAGGTCGATCTCGGCATCTTTCGCGAAATTGATTACAGTGCGAGCGCTTCAATATTTTGATTAAATATGCAGCAAGACACTTCTCTGTAATTCGATTCCTCATAATATCGGAGATGAGCTTTGGGAAAACCTCTTTCGATTCTTGGTAATATGCATGTTTGCCCGAAAGTCGATCCCGGTCCGCGGCCTCACATTGGTGGACCAATCGTTGATGCGGGTCAGAAGCATGTAAAGTTCAACAATATCCCGATTGCGGTCGAGGGCGGCAAATGCCTTTGCGCGGGGGTGCCTTGCTCGGATGGACTGACAAAAGGATCAAGTCACGTGCGGATCAATGGTAAAGGCATTATGCGGATTGGTGACAGCACGGCTCATGGTGGTAAGCTGGTGACTGGTGTGCCGAATATCCGGGTAAGCTAATCCCCACTTTGTCATAAAAGCGGGTGTTTGGCAAACAAGCGCCCTGCCCTCTTAGACTCTTGGTATACTGCGGTTTTCGTGAGGTGCGTCCTTGCTCTCGCTGCGAGCTCAGTTTGCAATATCCCCGCTTTCGAGTAGAATGGCGTTTTAGCAGGCGTAAAAATCACCCCCATGACCTCTCCCAAAAAACCCTGGAATCGCGGCAAAATCGTCGGACGAAAGATGCCCCTCACCCCGGAGCAGGTGGCGACGATCCGCACTCTCCTCTCCCAGGAAGGCAATCCCGCGACATCGCCATGTTTGCCCTCGCCATCGATTCCAGCCTGCGCGGGATCGATATCGTCGGTCTGAATGTTTCGGACATGATCCAGGGGGATGAGATCAGGGAACGCGTGACCATCGATCAGCGCAAGACCCATGAGCGCGTCACCTTCTCCCTGCGCGGCTATACCCGTGTCGCGCTGAAGGAGCTGATCGAGGCCGAGAATAAAGCCTATGGCGATCCCCTCTTCTCTTCCCAGAAGCGCAATAAGGGCCGACGTCTCAGCGTTGATCGCTACCGCCGCCTGGTGAAGGGTTGGATCGCGCTGGCCCGTCTCGACCCTGCCCTCTACGGCTCGCATTCCCTGCGCCGTACCCGTGTCGCCCATATCTACCGGAAAACAGCCAATCTCAAAGTCGCTCAGGTGCTCCTTGGGCATAAGAGCATCGAGAATACCGCCCGATACCTCGGCATTGAGGAGGAACAGGCTCTCGAGGTCGCGAGGCAGTTCGAGATTTAAGAATATCGCTCTTTGGTAACCGCAATTCACCAAAATGATACATTTTTGGATCTAAAGTAGAGAATTTCTACAATTTTTCCCAAATAGGGGCATTAATTCAATTTGATATGCCCGACTTATTATTGCAGTGTTCTTAGATGAACGCATGAGTTGGTAGTAAAATCATGAGATTTCCATTTTTCTGCGCAATTGCATTTTTTATCTTTTCTCCTCTTGGTACTCAAAGCCAAGAGTTACCGTTCGACTTCTCGATCAGTATTGACGAACAACCGCTAGGGCATTTTCGCGACACCAAGCCATTTTGGCTAGGCGTCGCGAAAATGCGTCAAAACAAGAATCTAGAGACATTGGAACGATCAAGGATCGTGGAAAAGGCTCTAATTTTAAACCAAAGTGGTAATCTGGGCAATTCTGAAGACTTTACTTGGCAACTAGAGAAGTTTGGAATCGAGGTGCCAGAGACCTCACCGAAGTCCATACTAGATTCTCTACAACCGCAAATCTTCGTACCTCATGGTACTATGTTTCCGCCCGATAGAATCAGTGATATTGATACCGAAAGAGATCGCATCCGCGGCATCGTGAACGATACGAGAAGGCCTGATCTTCCTAACTGGGCAGAATTAGACGTTACTATTCCAAACGTAGGCAATATCATAGCAACATTGCAGTACAATTCAGCAGCAAGTTGCTGTCATAATTGTTATTGCGGGGGTGAACCGACTCCCCCACTTCCATTCCCTATTATACCATTAGAAAATTTAGGACTGGCTCCCATTGAGGAAACCCATGCTCTCCCCGTTGAGGGGATTGATAATAACCCCATTGAAGAAATTTTCTTAACGCCCGGAAGGCGAAAAAATATTTCAATTGCAGATCAGTTTTCTCCGAAATCGTATCTCACAACTGTTGGTCTGCAAGATAAAAACGGAATTATTTTTTGCTCTGGAGTATTTGTTTCAACTGATAGTATTTTAACTGCTGCCCATTGTGTATGCAATGCTGAACCAATTTCGATTTTCGTTGGAAGTGATTTGTTTTCATCAAATCACAATGAGTTCAAAGCATCGCTAAGCTTGTCAACTGACATTGATTTCCTGAAACCTGAATTCTGCGAGGAAAGGCGTAAATTTAAGAATGGTGATTCCAAAGTCTATCCAGAGGGGGATATTGCCATGCTACATTTAGCAGAAGAATTGCCGAACAAACTCGCCCGCTTCATTACACCTATCTCGTCTACAACGGATATCGCAGAAAATTATAGTTATATTTACGGGGTTGGGTTTGGGCGTACCGATGGCATAGATGTTCCTGGGGCGAAGCATAGGGCACGTATCAGATTCGAAAGTAGGCGCTGCACGGACGCCGACGCTGAAACCTTTGGCTGCACCCTACACGTTGAGAACGTCACAATGGGCTTCGCAGATTCAAGTGCTGATTCCTGTTTGGGCGATAGCGGGGGACCGATATTCGCCCGGCACACATCAGACGAAACAATTATAGGAGGACATTCGGAAGCACCGCGCTTAATCGCAATCACATCAAGAGGTATTTACGAAAACGCTACCGGCTTTTGTGGTGCGGGCGCGATTAACACAAATATTGATCGTTATTGGGTTGCAATAAACGCGCGCAATTAATCCCATTAAGATGGAGGAAGAAAAGTGAAGTTATCAGTATTCTTTTCCGTGATCGCGATGACAGTCGCCATAGGAAACATCTCGGCATCAACTCAGGACAGAGAGCGTGCCGCAATTGATGGCAACGAGAGAATCGTTGGCGGAGAGGAAGTCGCCGTTGGCGATGGTCCGTGGGCGGTGCGTCTAAACATCACCCGAAGTGATGGCAATCAATACATCTGCGGTGCGTCTCTTGTGGCTCCGCGTGTATCCAGTAACCCGCTCGACACCTCGGTAACATGGCAAGGGGGCGTCGATGGCGCCCGGTGGCTGATTACGGCGGCACACTGCATCTGGGATAACGGGGCCGGAACCTACGTCCTGCCTAGTGCGGTGAAGGCGATTACAGGGCGGATTGATCTCAATGCCACTGGAGGAGAAGAACGCAGTATTATCGCCATGATCCCGCATTCGGACTACGCTACCAATCCGGATCACGATATTGCCCTGCTCATCATGAATGAGAGCTCCACCAGTCTCCCCGAAGCCCGTCGCAGAAGCATCCGCCTTCCTGCGTTGTTTGATGTTGGCTGGCTCGAAAACCCTTATCTCGCACTGATAACTCAAGGATGGGGAAAGACTGACGAGAGCGGTGCTACATCGCAGAATTTGTTGGAGGTCCGCGTCCCGCAAGTTGACCGCACTACCTGCGAGAATCGTTACGCTCCCTACGGCTATTCGATTCCTTCAGGGCAAATATGCGCTGGGTTTGTGTCAGGCGGGTTCGACTCATGCGGTGGGGATAGTGGCGGGCCGCTGCTATATCGTCCCGCGACCGACTCTACCGCCCTTATGTCTGGCAATCTCAGCCGAGACGAAGTGCTCGTCGGCGTTGTCAGTTGGGGCGTAGGTTGTGCTCGTCAGGATCTCTTTGGCGTCTACACCTCCGTTTCCCGCTACAGCGAATGGCTCCGCTCCTCAGTGATCCGATGTCTTCGGGATACAGCAACGTTGAATGACTGCTCCTAACTAGGAATCGACTGAGGTAATTAGTGAGCATTCTGCGCCCACCTGTTGGACAGTTTTTGCAAAACTGTTCAACAGGCACAATAAATAATCCCCGCTTTGCGGCATAAGCGGGGATAAGTTCAAGCTGTTGGTTGACGTGGTTGACAAACCAATTGGCACAAGGTTTTGAAATTGGCCAGCACACCAAACGATTGGAGCGCCAAGAGCGATGTAATGCCACGCGTTCCATGGCACCAGACCTAATATCACAAGTAGAGACTCCAAGGTGCCCAATCACGGAGTGGTGCGCGTTCCTGCATCATATGCCTTTGCGCTTTCTGAAGGGCTTTGGCGATCAGATGCGGATCCAGTGGCGACCCGTGGAGGGCGTTGTAGAATGCTTTCATGAACATGGCGGTGCCGGAATCACCAACTGGGATGACTGAAGACAGCGCACAGGCTGCGCCCGCAGTTTGCACGGCCCGGCGCAGGCCGTCCATGTTGTCGAAGCGGTGGCTCTCACCGATCATCGACCGACAGGCGGAAAGCGTGGCCAGCTTCGTGCCACGCAGGTCGAGTTTCGCGATGCGGCTCGCGCTCATCAACCCGGCACCATCACAGGGGGCGATGTTGGCGTCGGCCAAGGCCAGGACCGCCCGAAGCGAGCCTTCGTCATCGGGTAACAGGGCAGCATGGGTCGCGATATGCAACAATTCGGGGCCGTTAAGCGCGCCGAGCGCCTCGACCGTTACTGCCCTCCCCGTGTGGAGCGTCGCCTTCAGCTGGGCAGCCACATCGTTCCCTTCCTGCAACGCGCCGGTAAGAAACCCGAAAAGGTGGTCTTCTTTCAGGCCGAAAGCCGGGGCAGCAAAGACGGCGGGCGGGGTTTGCGGTGGGATCGGCACGCGCAGTAAATCACGGGCAGCAGCAACATAGCTGAGCACCTTGTCCAGCCCCAGCCAGACCGCGCCGGTCCACAGCGCCGCGAAGGGCAAGGCGCAAAGCGGGCCATCGGGGCACAGCACAAGATAGGCCGCGGTTCCGACATCGTCGGGCAGAAGTGCGGTGTGAAGACGCTCACCGATCTGCTTCATGGTGGCAATATCATTACCCCGCATCGCCCCCAGAAGTGCCTGCACATCATCGCGAATGCCGCTGGCATCGCCGATTATGCCAAAGGTAATGCGGCCCTCTGGTTCGACCGTAAAGGCCCCCATCCGGGCCAACCCGTCGCGGTCCGGCCAAATGACGAAATCGATCAGGATTTCCCCCTCCGACAGCACCGATGAGGGGTCGGCATCCTGCACCAGTTTTTGCAGAACCTCGATCGCCGGAATGTCCGCTATCTGATCCGCCGCGGCAGCCAGCCCTTTTCGAAATCGCACATGGCGATAGGCCGTTGCCGCCAGCGCCGCATCCGTCTCCATCGCAGGGGCAATCGCCTCCAGATATGCGTCGAGCACCTCCAGACCATCCAGCAGAATATGGCGGCGGGCGCGTGTTTGCGGGCTGACGGTCAATTCGGCGAGGATGCGCTCTTCGGCAAGGGCAATGGCCTCGAACTCGCCCACGGCGCGGGCCTGCTCGCCAATACCATACAAAAGCAGGGCGCGGCTGAACCGGGTTTTCAGGGTGCGCGGATAATCTGCCCCAAAAACATCCGTTTCGATGGCGAGCGCCCTGTCGAACAGGGCACGGGCGGCATCGGCATCATCGCGGCGCGCGCGGATCAAGCCGATATTGTGCAGGGTCGCGGCGACCGATGGATGCCGCGTGCCGTAGAACTGCTCTTTTTCCTTCAATGCCGTGCGATAATGCTCTTCCGCCTCTTCCTCCCGTCCCAGACCATCGAGGCAGGCGGCAAGATTGTGGAGCGTGTTGATTCGCAATGTCTCGACCGGCCCCGACAGAGACAGGGCCGTGCGATAGGCTTCGAGCGCCTCCTCCGCCCGGTCATCGGTGCGGAGCAACCCGCCCAGCAAGTTGAGCGTATTGGCCTGTTTTCGCTCCGCGTCCCGGGGCAAGTCTTTGGCGACTTGCAGCGCGCGGTGGCAATAGGCAATCGCCGCCTTAAAGTCCTTGTGAGTCCTGCACCATTGCGCGGCAGCATCGCACACCCCGACGGCCGCGACACTCGACCAGAGGTCATGCGTATCCAGCATCGCTTCGGTTTCCGTCAGCGTCTTTCGGGCGGCGATATAGGAACCGGCATCGGTCTGGGCCTTTGCCAGATTCGACAGCATCGACACCCGGTCATTGGGTTCCAGCATCGTGCCGGTGGCAAGCGTACGCTCGAACAGCGTGGCCGACCGTTCATACTCGCCAAGTGCGTAGAGCCTCTGCGCCAAACGGCTGCGTGCGAGGGCGTATTCGCGGGATGTTTCGGGGCACAACTCGCCGATCAATGCCAATGCGGCTTCGCTGGCCCGGGCCGCATCGCTCAACCGGCCTGCATCATGCAGGACATCGGCGTGATCGAAAGCAATCGTGTAGCAAGTCTGCGCCGACAAG
>Ga0114957_1004096_pt1 | contig 12752 bp, 8 predicted proteins | sample BantaG_FD_87175 | JGI IMG/M metagenome (GOLD analysis project Ga0114957, IMG submission 87175) | Marine algal microbial communities from Bantry Bay, Ireland - BantryBay_4 metaG | ecosystem: Host-associated > Algae > Red algae > Unclassified | place: Bantry Bay, Ireland | collected 2014-11-21 | reverse complement strand
CTGACCTGCTCATGGTGCAGCTGCATTTACGATTACAGTAAAAGAACAAGTTTTGGCATTTCCACAATTATCAGTAGCTATATAAGAGACTGTAGTTGTTCCAACCGGGAAGAAAGAACCTCTTGCAGGTCCTGCGGTACGGGAAATACTAACTGTACCGGGAACATTAGTTACCGGACATCTTTTTTCCATAATTCCTTCATAATCGTCATGACCTTGACGATCTTTCCACTTACCATCATTTCTTACTATGACGGTGTAGTCAGAATTATTATAGTTGTTAGGTTCACCACTTACCCAGTTGGTATAAGAAGCATTGGAACCACTTTCCCAAACGAAGTATCCTTCACTTGCTGAGTCGTTGTATCCGAGCCAAGCATAAGAAGCGATCATATTATTTCTGATAAAATTATTTTCTCCGCTGGAACTGATAGTAGCCATGAATCCACCACGGTTGTAGATTAAAGTTCTGGCTTCATGCCAAGTGTAGTTGTTACTGGAAGTACAGTAGTATTTGCTACCGTTGTACTGACCCATGTAAACAAATCCGCTCACACTATTAGAAAGTGCGCCGCAGTTTGTCTCAGTAGTGGTACATGCAGTAGTAGCAGTAGGATTGTTCCAGGTTACCGTGGCACCGCTAGCTCCCGGAGTAGCTTGCATGGTAATATTTCCTGGACAATTCAGGGAAATTCCAGTGGTGTGCTCTGGATTAGTTCCTGCTGTTGCTGAAAATTGCCAGAGCAATAGACAGCAGAGGAGTGAGTAAAGAGTGAATGTTCTTTTCATAATTAAGTAAAATTTATTAGTGATAAAATAATATATGTATAATGATAATATGTATATATAGTATGATACAGAGCTAGTCAAATAAATGGAGTACCACTTATTTGATAATAAGAATATTTGAGTATTGTTTTTGGAACAGAGAAAGGAGAGCATAAAAGCGCTACACCTTGTAGTAGTTAAGATGATTATTGAGGGGGACTAGTTCATGACTAGGTAGGTGAAATGTTTCAGGTTATAGGTGGTATAGTCAAGTTTGTAGGACAAATATAGTACAAAATGGAGAAAAAATATGCGAATTATTTTATTTTTCTTAAAAAAGATTGAACAAATTGCAAAACAAGTGATAGCGAGGTGGTCATTAGGTGATAATGTGCCGTTTACTGGGTAGATTTTTCAATTTGATGAGCGATTGCGTAACCTTCATTTTTCTATAACGTAAATTAAGGTCAATAATAAGGTTAAAAGGAATTGATGAATCATCCTTTATTTAAAAGTCTAGTTTTATCTCTATGTTTTCTAACTTTATTAGAAAATCCTATCTGTGCGCAACCTACTCACCCTATTTTATTTACAAAAATAGATCATACGGATGGTCTCCCAAATAATACGGTCAACGGAATTGTAAAGGATGATTTAGGTTTTATCTGGATTGCGACTAATGACGGGTTATGTCGTTATGAATCCTCTAATGATTTAAAAATATATCGCGCCAATGATCCGGTAGTTGAAGGTGGGCTTGAATCCAGTAATATTCGGGCATTATTTTTAGATCGCAAAAATAACCTTTGGATTGGTACACGGCTAGGAGGACTGACCAGGCTTCATCAACCAAGTGGTACCTGGACAACATTCAGGCATGACAAAAACGATCCTACCAGTATCAGCAATGATGAAATTTTGGTTATTACAGAAGATAGTAAGGGAAGACTTTGGGTGGGAACGGAGAACGGGTTGAATCTTTTTCAGGAAGAAACCGCTTCTTTTATTTCTTTCAAGTCCGATCTCAATGATCCGGCTGCGTTAAAAGGTAAGGCGGTCTTAACTATTATGGAAGATGAAAAAGGATGGATTTGGGTGGGTACCTGGGATGGCGGCATCAATTTATTGTTATTGCCATCGGATGGAAATGTTGAGCAAGCAACCTTTCGGGTTTTTGTTCCAAATGAAAAAAATGAATCAAAACATATCTGGAAGCTATATCAGGATCATCAAGATAGAATTTGGGTGGGATCAAGAGGTGCCGGATTGTTTTTGATGCATCTGCCACTGGAGGCTACGAATCAATTAGGCGCTCAATTTTGGAAACCTCGGTTTGATAATTATTACTCTGGAAAGGAAAAACATGGAATTCGAAGTGACCATTTACAAGATATTTACCAGGATACGAAAGGGAATTTGTGGTTTGCTACTGCGAATGGGTTACATTGTATTTTTGCTGATGAGCTAATAAATGCTTTTCAAAGTAATACGTTAGATAAACGACCTGAATTTATTTTTCATCATTATGGTTATGAATTAAATAATCCGGATGCGCTTACCAATAGTGATGTAAGTACTATTTTTGAAGATGGTCAAGGTTTATTATGGTTTGGCACCTATTCCGGTATTAATTTATATAATAAATATACCAATCAGTTCGAGTTTCAAGGCCTGGTAGATGAAATTTCTAATGTCCCTAACTCACAAAATTTATATATTGACTTAAAAGGAGTGTTATGGTTTGGAAATGGAGCAAGTGGTATTATCAAGTATGATTTAGAAAAAAAAGAAAAGGTCGACCTACTCAAACTTGGCGAACATTTACTAAAAAATGTAACTGCGTTGTTTAGTCCAGACAATCGGTATCTTTATATCGGGACTAGTAATGGGGTAGTCGTCTTAGATATGACCACCAATAAAACTAAACACTATCCCCTTCCCTCTTGGATAAAGGAGAAAATTAATTTGCTCAATATTCGTTCTCTTTTAAAAGATCAGCAAGGCCGAATTTGGATTGGATCAGAAGTGGGCTTACTTGTTGTTGATGAAAGAACTGGCATCTATACTCATTATACACATCAGCCTGACAATCCTTCTTCCATCAGTGATAACCCTATCAACCAGATTTATCAGGATAGCAATGGAGATATTTGGGTTGCGACCTTTAATGGGCTCAACCGTGTACGTAGCAATACATCTGATACAATTGAATTTGAAGTATTTAAACACGACTCCTCTAATCTCGAAAACAGTATATCTTCTAATAGAACAGTAGCATTAGTAGAAATAGATCAGTATTTATATATTGGAAGTAGCGACGGTCTTTCTGCTTTTGATTTAAAAGAAAAAAAATTCATCAATTACAGTAAAAATGCGAATAAGACAAGTATTCAAAGTTTAGAAAAAACCATTGATGGAAATGTATGGGCAAGCACGACAGAGGGTATTCTTTTTTTTAATACGACTACACATGTATTTAATCAATATGAAAAAAGAGATGGGCTAAAAGACATTGTTTTCCTCGCTTGCTCCAGCGATAGGGATCAGGACGGTTTTTTATACTTTGGTAATCGTCAAGGCATCACTCGCTTTCATCCGAAGCAATTGACTTCGAATGAGCAGCCCCCCTCCGTGTATGTTACCAAGATTAGAAAGATGAGTCCTGATGGCGAAATCACAACTAACGGAATTTATAAAAATGAAATTATTGTATCGCATAACGAGTATTACCTTTCATTGGATTTTACTGCACTGAACTATAACAGGTCGGAGAAAAATCAATATGCCTTTAAGCTCGAAGGCTTTGAGAAAAACTGGAACTATACCGACAAAAAAACGCCTGCGGTCTACACCAACCTTGCTCCGGGCAAATACCAATTCAGGGTCAAGGCTGCTAACAATGATGGTATATGGAACGAAAGAGGTACCATCCTGACCATTATCAAAAAACCAGCCTTTTGGCAAAGCTGGTGGTTCAAATTATTAGTGGTCTTCTTAAGCATACTATTACTAGTAGGTGGGATGAAATATTATACCCGAAATATCAAACAAAGAAACGTAACACTTCAACGATATAATAACAATCTTAACAAGGAAATTTCACACCGCAAAATAGTAGAAGCAGCATTGCAAGAACGAGAGCAACACATGGAGCTGCTTGTTCGACATAGAACAAAAGAATTAGAAATAAAAAATGAGGAAGTAAAATCCTTACTCAAAGATATCAAAGAACGAAACGATCATCTCGAAATACAGATCACGCATAGAACCCAAAACCTCAGAGATTCCAATGAAAAACTACAACGATCAAATAAGGATTTGGAACAGTTTGCGTTTATCGCTTCACATGATTTACAGGAACCACTAAGGGTTGTTGGAAATTTTATCGGGCTTTTAAAGCGGCGCTATAAGCAGTATTTTGATGAAGAGGCTTTTCAATATATTGATTTTGCAATGAATGGGGTTTCCAGAATGTCACAGCAAATAAAAAACATATTGACCTTTTCTAGTATCAGTCAAAATATTTTTAATTTCCAGCCAACTGACCTTAATCAGATTATTGATATCAAGCTACAGGAACTTGCGCGTATCATTGAGGTACGCTCCGTAAGTTTTAATATTGATAAAATGCCTAAAATCAGTTGTGAAAAATCACAAATTGCAATGGTTTTTTACAATCTTATAAATAATGCTATTAAATTTAACAAAAATACCAATCCAACAATTACCATTTCCAATCTTACAAAAGAAACCGACGATTTCTGGCATTTTGCTGTAGTAGACAACGGGATTGGAATTGATAAAAAATATCAGGAAAAGGTATTTAAAATTTTTAAAAGATTACATAGTAAGAAAGAATATGAAGGCACCGGAATTGGACTAGCACTTTGCGAAAAAATCATCCATCAGCATCATGGACGCATCTGGATAAAGTCTGACGAAGGAGCGGGAGCTACCTTTCACTTCACTATTTCCAAAGCATTGAACACCAAGAAAAATCTAACAGAAATAGTCGACAAGCCAAGATTGAATAATTTAAGTGAAGCGGAAAGTAATTAGTGCTGCTTAATTCCCTTGTCCACCTCCCTGCTGTCCATCTCCTCCTCCTTTCTGATCGTCGTTTCTAATTTTTGATCGGCTTGTTTTGGCTTTAAAATCCAATTTACCAAAAGTATATCTAAAGTTCAATCCAAAGGATCGAAAAGGAATCGTAAAGTCAGATTTTTGATAAAAATCTTCCCCGCGCAACTCAGTTCTAAACGTCTTGGTTCTATTAAACGGATCAACAATACGGATACCGAGGCTTGCTCTCTTATCCCAAAATTCTTTTTGGAATCCGACACTTGTCATCCAAAAACTCGTCCGGTCCCCCTGCAAGGTACGCGTCGGTGCGCGATAAAACCCAAAGGCTTCCGCTTTCCAGCCTTTCTTAAAACTATAAGAAGTACTGGCAAAGAAGTTGTATTGAATCCCATTATTTTTTAAGTTATAGTTTTCTAACTTACTTTCTGCATTATAGGTAAACAGACTAAAATTACCACGAATCGTAAATACTTTATTAAACGTTTTTGAAACAAAAGTATTAAAACCAACGGAATTGTTTACCCCAATATTTTCGTAAGAAGATTCCGCGACTCCTGCATCATTGACCAGCACCAAATTCTCTATCAAGTCCTGTGTATTTTTATAATAAGCAGAAATATTCAGCACTAATCCTTTAAGATACGTACTATAGCCGACTTCAAATTGATGAACGATTTCTGGCTCCAATTTTGGATTTCCCTGCGATACATTTCTACGATCGATATCATTCCGATAAGGATTGATATAATAAAGACTAGGCCGCTGTATGCGTTGATTATAACTCAACTTGACAGTGGAAAACATATCCGTTTTCTTTGAAAGAATAATGTTTGGAAGTAGATTGCCGTAGGAATTATCAAACGGTGCTATTACCTGCGATTCAAATTCCCCACCGATAGACGTGTGCTCATATCGGGCACCGACGATTATCCCAAAATCCTTTGGCAAGTTAAATGTAAAGGAAGTATATCCTGCGTATACATCTTGTTGATAATCAAACACATCCGTTCTCGAAAGATCGACTTTAAAATCTTGTAAAGACTGGTCAAATTGCTCAAATTGATAATCACTATTTATCCGTCGCAATACTGTTTTCCCACCAATCTCCAGTTTAACTGCCTTGGTAAATGGATGAACATAATCCATTTGAAAAGTATATTCTTTGTTATTTCCATCATTTTCTTGATGCTCCAAAAAATCCAGTACGTCCGTACTACTGGTAGAAGTAATATCACTATCGATATCACTTACGTTACCATTTAATAAAAAAGCAACGCTAAATTCCTGTCCTTCTTTTTTGAAAGTACGACGATAATCAGTAGACCAGTCAAACCCACCATTTAAAGTGTTGCCATCAGAACGACGATTGGTAATTTCAGAAAATAACTGCGTAAGATCAGGGGTAAAAACAGCTTCTGTGGGAGCATCATTTCTAAAGGAGAAACCTCTAAAATTAATCGAAGAAGAAATATTGTTATACGCATTGACATCATAAGTTATCCCCGCTTTACCAAAAAATCCAGTACGGCTGGAAGTAGTAATTCCTTCTTGAATATAGCTAGAGACCAAGGTATTTCCTTCAAAATCTTCTCTAAGAAAACTAAGTGTAGCATTATTTGGCCAAGAGTGCCAAAATCCTGCATTGGCATTAAAACCCAAGCGACCACTTGCAGCATTGATACCTACATTTCCATTATTTTGTCGCGTACCAACGGATCCGTTTATGGAGGCATTATATCCTTGTACCTGCTTCTTTTGAGTGATAATATTGATGATACCACCGGAGCCTTCCCCATCATATTTCGCAGAAGGAGAAGTGATGACTTCCACCTGCTTGATTTGATCTGCGGGAATCATCTTCAGTGCATCTCTTGTTCCGTTGGCAAACATACCGGAGGGTTTACCGTTGATTAGAATTTGGATATTCTGGCTTCCACGAAGTGAGACATTCCCTTCCAGATCTACGGACAACATAGGCACCTTACGTAACACATCACCTGCATCTCCGCCTGCGTTGGTCACATCCTTATCTGCATTGTAAACGATCTTGTCAATTTTGGTTTCTATTAGTGCAGCCTCTTCTACCACCTCTACTTCAGACAGTAGTACATTGTCTTGTTCTAGGATGATGTCATCAACGCTATAATCCGGTTTTTTCAAAGTCAGATTTACGTTTTCGATCACCTTTTCCAAGTAGCCAATAAAGGAAATTTTGAGGGTATATTCCCCCGTTTTTACGTCTTCAATTTTAAATTTTCCGTTATCGTCGGTAATGTTACCGTTGACCTGTTTTTGGGTAGCGGTTTCGATCAGTACCACTGTGGCATAGCCGATGGGGGCGTTGTTGGTATTGAGTACTTTTCCGGTGATTTTTCCCTTGATGGATTTGTCTTTTGGGCCTCGTTTTCCACCGCCTCCCTGTGGATATTGGGCGCTGAGGGTAAGTGACAAAAACAGGGTAAAGAGGAGTAAAAATAGACGTTTCATAGAGGGTGGTTGGTTAAATATGGACAAACTAAAATAGATACTAGATAAAGACAACTGGAAAGTAGAAAAGTTGCGAGGAATAGACTACTATATAATGCTTTATCTTTTACCCGTCGTAATAGCCTCAATTTTCAGAAAAAATCATTATAATTGTTAACTATTATTAAGCGTTTTCAGTTGTACAAATAAAAAATATTCATGAAAAATATTATTTTCTTTACCCAGTTTTGTCTGATTCTACTCTTGTCTGCTTGTACAGATCCAGACCCTAACGTAGATAAGACGGGGAAAGATGAATTTAAATCTTACGAAGTAGATCACCCCGTCAATAGCACCGCTCAGCTATTCCACGATGTCATCTATGTCCCTATCTACTCAAATATTTACATCGATCAGCAAAATCAAAAAAATCTGTTGGCCGCCACATTGAGTATCCGCAATACGAGCTATGCAGATTCTCTCTTTGTCTCTAAAATCGATTATTTTAACACCGATGGAAATCTCGTCAGAAGCTATATAGAAAACCTCATCAGCCTTCCTCCTATGGGCACGATCAACTACGTCATCGAAAAGGAGGATGATTTGGGGGGAGCAGGGGCAAATTTTATCGTCGAACTAAGCGCAGAAAACAATGGTATCAAACCACTGATTCAAGCCATTATGATTGGACAAACCGGAAACAAAGCGTTCTCTTTTGTTGTTGATGGTTATTCACTTGGTAGAGGTAATAAAAAATAAAATTCTCCATACTCGTCATTAATTTCCCACCTCAAAAGAGCGGGTGAGACAGATATCATATTAGCTTACATAGATGTTCTATAATAAAATTTTTACTGTATTTTTCCTCCTCTTTGCTACACTCCATAGCTACGGACAGGACTGTAATATCACCCTCAACGGAACGGTTATTGATGAGGCGACCAAACTACCGCTATCTTTCGTAAACGTATTGTTGCAGGAGTTAGGACAAGGAACCACTACTGATGAGGAGGGCCATTTTTTACTGAATGAAATATGTGCGGGAGAATACCATCTTCTCTTGTCTCATATTGGATGTGAAGCCGAGGAAATTCCTTTTTTCATCACCAAAGATACAACCCTTATCGTCGTACTGGAACACACCGCTATCTCCTTAGCACATGTAGTGGTTGAGGCCAAAAAAAATAATTATGATAATCAAGCCTCGATGACCGTCACCCGACAAACCATCGAAGATAATACCAACAAAAACCTTTCTGGTCTACTTGAAAATCAAACGGGTGTATCTATCTTAAAAAATGGCAGCGGCATCGGAAAACCTATTGTGCATGGTTCGTATGGCAACAGGCTCCCCATTCTCAACAATGGTATTGCACAAAGCGGGCAGCAATGGGGTAATGACCATAGTCCCGAAATTGACCCTTCGACTGCAGATCGGATTACGGTGCTGAAAGGTACGAATGCTATTGCGTATGGTAGTGGAAATTTAGGCGGTGTCATTTTGGTAGAACCCAAAAAGATTGATCGAGAGCCGCACTTGCATGGAGGTGTCAACTATGTGTATGAAACCAATGGTAGAGGTAATAATTTAAACCTCCAGCTTCAAAAATATTCCCCGCTACTCGCCTGGCGAATCAGTGGTACGTTAAAAAAATATGGAGATCGAAAAACGGCTGATTATTTTCTAAACAATACCGGAGCGCAGGAAGCCAACCTGGCCTTACAACTGGAGAAATCGTGGAATGAAAAACTGTTTATTGATTTTTATGCCAGCACTTTTAATACTCGGTTGGGGATTTTACGTGGCGCACACGTTGGCAATATCACTGATCTGAAGCAGGCATTCGACCGAAAGGTTCCCTTTTTTACAGAGACGGGTTTTAGTGATAAAATAGAGGCACCGAAACAGGAAGTGTCCCATCATTTAGCAAAGCTCCGTGCAAAGTATTTCAAGGATGAAAACCAGTCTCTGGAATTGGTACTTGCCGGGCAGCTAAATAACCGTAAAGAATTCGATATACGGCGAAGTGGCAGAACAGATATTCCGGCGTTGAGTCTTCAGCAATTTACGTTTAATGGAGATTTAAAATATCGTAAAAAATTTACGAATAACTGGACGCTGGAATTAGGAAATCAAAATATATTGACGGATAATACCAACATTCCGGAAACGGGTATCCTCCCACTCATTCCCGATTATATTTCCTGGAAGTCTGGTGTGTACACTACCCTATCCAAACCGATAGAAAAATTTGATTTTGACTTTGGTATACGATATGATTATGAAAACCAAAACATTGTTGCCATCAGTAGAGATCTGCCGAGATCTATCGTTCGGTTTCAGAATAACTTTCATAATTCAGGAAGTGTTCTGGGATTAAAATATCGAATTTCCAATAAGCAATCGGTCACGCTTAGCACGGGATATGTAACGCGGAATCCTGCCGTTAATGAGTTGTATAGCAATGGGTTACATCAAGGTGTAAGTGGTATAGAAGAAGGAGATCAATCCTTAAGGGTGGAACGAGCTATCAAGTCTACGTTTGAATACAAATGGTTGCCTGGCACTAGATTTTCGCTCAATGCGTTGGCTTATTATCAATCTATCAATGACTATATTTTTCTCAATCCTCAGGACGAAATCAGGGTGACGATTCGCGGAGCTTTTCCTGTTTTTAAATATGAACAAACAGATGCCAGCATTTATGGATTAGACGTGTCCACTCAGTTTTCGATTACCAATGTTATTTATGGCGTTCTAAAATATAGTTTTATTAAGGGAACAGATACCCGTAATGATAATCCATTGATTTTTATTCCGCCAAATAGTCTTTTTGGCAGTCTTACTTTTCGTGCCAAAAAAGCGGTACATATTGGTAGTCTAAACCTAGAACAATTTGAGTTGGAGTTAAATAATAAATTTGTTTTTGAGCAAAAGAATATTTTAATTGAACAAGATTTTGTTGCGGCTCCGCCTGCGTATAATTTATTGGGTGCAAAACTTTCTACTAACATTGTTTTCCCTAAAAGTAAAATCAGATTTTTTATAAAAGCAGATAATCTTTTCAATACACCATATCGGGATTATTTGAACCGACAGCGTTATTTTGCGGATGATCTTGGTTGGAGTCTTACGGGTGGAGTCAATTTTAAATTTTAATGGCTATTAAACAAGTAATCTTTTGCTACGTTATAGAAGTAGCAAGCTATACGTGTTTGTTAATCAACCATATAAATTATGAACGAGCTTCTAAATATTCCTGTGCATAAAAGTCAGCAACTTCAAAAGCAATTTCTAGCTACTCGTGAATATTCTGAACAGATTTGTGCCCCTCTTGTGCTGGAAGATTATTCTGTCCAGCCGGTGGTGGATGTCTCTCCTCCGAAGTGGCATTTGGCACATGCTAGCTGGTTTTTTGAGCAGTTTGTATTGGTTCCGTATTTAGAAGGATATGACGTTTATGACGAGGACTTTTCGTACTTGTTTAATAGTTATTACAACAATGCAGGAGAGCGGGTGCTTCGCCCCAACAGAGGATTGATGACCCGGCCTACGGTAAAATCGGTTTATGAATACCGGGCGTATGTTACTGAGAAAATGACTGTTTTGTTTGCTCAATCGCCTGCTGATAAAATACTTTTTTTGATCGAAGTGGGCATCAACCATGAGCAGCAGCATCAGGAATTGCTAGCATACGACATAAAATACATTTTAGGCAATCAACCTACTTTTCCAAAGTACGGCAATCGCTTTTTAACAAAACAAGCAACAGAAACGCTAAAATTTATTCCCGTCCAAGAAGATATTTACACCATTGGTCATCAAGGATCAGGGTATCATTTTGACAATGAACTTGGTGTACACAAAGTCTATTTACAATCTTATGAAATAGCCAATCGATTAGTGACCAATAAAGAATTTGCTGAATTTATTGAGGCAGGTGGATATGAAAATTTTAATTATTGGCATGCGGCAGGATGGGATTGGGTGAAAGCGCATGAGGTGAAAGCACCGCTGTACTGGCATAAAGTAAAAGGAAAATGGTTGTCCTATAATTATGAAGGATTGGTAGAAGTCAATCCGGATTTGCCAGTGATGCATATTAGTTATTTTGAAGCTTTTGCGTATGCAGAATGGAAGGGGCTACGGTTGCCTACTGAGTTTGAATGGGAAGTGGCTGCTGAACAATTGAACTGGGGGCAGCTCTGGGAATGGACGGGAAGTGCGTACCTTCCTTACCCTGGCTTTTCAAAAGCACCGGGCGCACTGGGAGAATACAATGGAAAGTTTATGGTCAATCAACACGTTTTGCGAGGCGCCTCCGCTGCTACTCCAAAAGGACATAGTAGACCAACGTATCGCAATTTCTTTGCCCCTCATTTACGTTGGATGTTTTCAGGAATCAGGTTAGCGAAGTAATTAAGTGCGCGAACAAATCAGGAATAAAACTAAAAGATGGAACATACGGTAGAAAAAATTAACAATCAATTTTCAAAAGACGTTATTTCTGGTTTATCACGACCTACAAAGCGACTTTCGTCCAAATATTTTTATGATGAAAAAGGCGATAAAATTTTTCAGCAAATCATGCAATTGGATAGTTACTATCTACCACAGGCAGAACTTGAGATACTCAAAACACAGGCCTCTGCGATGATGGAAGGCTACGACCATGAGCGTTTTGAGCTGATAGAATTAGGGGCAGGAGATGGAAGTAAGACGGTTTATTTTATTGAAAAACTATTAGCCGCAGGAAAGCAGCCAATCTATCGACCTCTTGATATTTCAGCGGATGTTTTGGCAACTAACCGAGCGCTGATGAATGCGCGTTTGCCCAGTCTTACCGTACAATCTATCGCAGGTGATTATTTTAAAACGCTTTCCGCAATTGATAAGGCGACGCCAAAAATTATCCTATTTATGGGAAGTAATATTGGCAATTATGAAAATGAGTCTGCTATTAATTTTTTAAAACAAGTGCGCGCACATACCCAATCTGGAGATCGACTGCTGGTGGCATTTGATTTGAAAAAAAATCCAAAGGTGATTTTAAATGCGTACAATGATGTTGAGGGTGTCACCCGACAATTCAATCTTAATTTGCTAGAAAGAATCAATCGGGAATTAGCTGGAAATTTTGAGCTGGCTGCCTTTGACCACTACCCTACTTATGATCCTTTGACGGGAATTACGTATAGTTTTATTGTTAGTTTAAAAAAGCAAACCGTTCAAGTTAATGGACAGGCATTTAATTTTAAGAATGGAGAAGTGATTCTTACGGAAGTATCACAGAAGTATGATTTGGAACAAATTGAAGCCTTGAAAACTGCGGCAGGGTTTGGTTCGGCACAGCATTTTATGGATTCGAGGGGATATTATTCAATTAGTGTTTTTGAAAATTGAGGTAGAATTGTTTAAACCGATACGCGTTACG
>Ga0114957_1004095_pt1 | contig 12752 bp, 13 predicted proteins | sample BantaG_FD_87175 | JGI IMG/M metagenome (GOLD analysis project Ga0114957, IMG submission 87175) | Marine algal microbial communities from Bantry Bay, Ireland - BantryBay_4 metaG | ecosystem: Host-associated > Algae > Red algae > Unclassified | place: Bantry Bay, Ireland | collected 2014-11-21 | reverse complement strand
TTGTGCGAACACTCCTAAAACGATTACGAATACTATGGTTAAAATGTTTTTCATGACTTGCGATTTGTTATTATTATAACCGCGCAAGTACATCTTAAAATGGTATCATTCGTTTAAGACCCCCCTATTTTCGGTATGAGACACAAATTCGGACAAAGTGCTGAAAAGCCTCGGCGAACGCACCAATGTAGTTTATCGGCTTACCGAAAAAAGGTGCATTTGACCCCAGAAACGAAATATTTCAACCCCGAAATACGAAGCAAATCGTGTAGTTCATCGATTTTTGGACTTCTATTTAAGTAGATTAGATCTCTATTTTAAGCAGAAAATTAGGGTTTGGGCAGTTTTTAGTATAAAAATCGAGGTCATCTTCACTACAAACACCAGGGTAATCACCTGTTTTGCCGGCTATATCAAGTATTATTTGAAAATGAAGATGTGGTGCGTAATTGACATTGATATCCGGTGTTCCAAGTCTCGCAAGGGTTTCTCCCTTCCTAAAAGACTTTCCAACGAACAACCCGTCTAAAGAATCTAAAGAAAGATGGCCATATAGCGAATAAAAGATGGTATTCTCTATTTCATGCATTAAAATAATGGTTGGGCCATAATCCCCCACCGCGGTATTGTTTTGAAAGCTATGCACCGTACTGGCTACAGGCACTTTGACTTTCGTGTCAGCCTTAGCCCAAAAATCGACACCTAAATGAATGTTTCGTGGCGAATTATCCAAAAAACTCGCCTTATCGGCATACAAGTTTCTTTTTTCAAGATAGCCGCCATAGGCTACTTGAGCGGAATTTCTATTTAAAACCGTATCGATATACCCTTGACATTGACTCGGGTCTGTAATGGTTACATCATATAAATCTGGGTTGGTGCTAGATAAATCTATAGGTGTATATGAATACATAGGAATTATAGCATCCAATATTGGGATACTGACAGATGACAACGAGCGTAATAATTCTGAAACGGAATTCATTTCTAATTTTTAATCCTTGGTGTCCGTTAAACTTTTTTAAAAACTGGGTAAATAGTAGTGACCCATTAGCAATTCAGCCCAAACCAATACGCGACACCTTGCTTTTTTGATTTTGGATAACACTTTAGAATATTTAAAAATAATTCATGTAACAAGTTGTTTTAACATTAATTGCATTTTAGTCTTACGTCTTAAATCTAATAGCGCAGCGGTCTTAAGTCTTTAACTGGACACTCACGATGCATAACTATTGATTACCCTATGTTAACACTTTTTAACCCTTTGCACTGTAAGTACTTTGTATATTAACCAACAAAGCTAAAAAAGAAAAACAATGCACTATCTTAAAACCATTTTACTGGCCTCAGTTGCCTTAATTTCTACAAGTTGCCAATCTAGTGACAAAGAAAATAAAAAAGCTGAAATATCGGGCACGGAAGTTGCCACGACCATTGAATCTCGAGAATCGACCAATCAAGACCTCAAGAAATACGAGACAGCGTATTTTGCAAGCGGTTGTTTTTGGTGCGTCGAAGCTATTTTCGAAAGTGTGAAAGGAGTAAAGGAGGCAGTATCGGGATATTCTGGCGGAGCGGAAGATAACCCTACCTACGAACAAATAGGTCGTGGACAAACAACACACGCCGAGGCTGTCGAAGTCTATTACGACCCAGAAATAATTTCATTCACTGCCTTGGTACAAGTATTTTTTGGATCACACGACCCGACTACCTTGAACCAACAAGGTCCTGACCGCGGACCACAATACCGCTCAATTGCGTTTTATAAGAACGAAGAACAAAAAGCGATTATCGACGCTTATATTGGCGCCTTAAAAGAGCAAAATGTATATGAGGGAGACCCTATAACAACTGAGGTAAAGGCATTTGAAAAATTCTGGGATGCTGAAGATTACCATCAAGATTACGAGAAGAAACATCCTAATAACTCATATATAACTAATGTTTCCATTCCGCGATTGAATCGTTTTAAAGCAAATTTTAAGGAGTATTTAAAAGAAGATGCCCACTAGAACGTGGATTTTTAAGGAAGGTAAGCTGATGGGAAAGATTTAGTCTAAAACGACTTCGCTGTATTTAGAGTTAATGATGATACCCTTGCCACTGTTTTTATTCTTGTAAAAACCTTTGTGTATTGTCGTATTCCCATTTTTGGTGCGCTCAACGTTTATTTTCGAAGGCATTGTTAATTTGGAGGAAGTGCCATTCACATAGATAGCAAATGCAGTATCGGGCAACTCACAATCTAATTCCGCATTTTGAAGCGATACATCCAAATCGGTGAAATTCTTAGAAATAGCGAGGATTTTTAGCGGCCCGAAATCGTTCTTTATCATTGCCTTGTTTACCAAACGATCAATGGTTACCTCCGAAGAGGTAGCCGTTAATCGAAGGTCTATAACTTCTTGCAGGTTGACCGCATCGGAGTACTCGGTCTGTAATTGACCGAGATTCCATTTTTCTACAAAGATAGGCGAGTACGAAGCTCGAACATTAGTCTCCGCCCCGTCTATTTCGAATGCCAACAGATTGGAATAACTTAGGTCAGCGTCAATATTCAAAGTATTAGCTGCCAATTTTACCTCCCCATGGCGTACGTTCATTTTTATTTTGTTCGCCTTTGGCATTTTAATCCGGATTGTCTTTTTAACCTTATAATTTCTATTTTTTCCGTCAGAAGAAAAATAAAAGCTGTTTGGACGGTTATGGTTTAGAGAATCGCTACTGGAAAAAAAGTAGGTTCTAACAGAATCTGTTCGGTGATTGCTGCCCATTCTTTCCATTCGCCGCTCATGAAAGGCCGCTAAGCGTTCAGCACGGGCCTCGGCACGCTGCTCCATGCGCTCTGCCCTTTCTTCGGTACGTTTTTCTAATCGCTCCCTGCGCTCTTCCGCTCTTTTTTCAAGTAGCTTTGCGCGCTCTTTGCTACTTTTTTCTTGTTTTTGTTGCACTTCTTGTTGCCATGCTTGCATTTTTTCCTGATACTCTTTTCCGAAACCTTCTTTGAATTCGGACTGCCATTTTTTAAGGTATTTCTGACCGTCTTTTTCGAAAGCTTTGTAGTCAAAGTTGGTGTTGGGTACCGGAGGCATTGGCGGCATATCGCCAATCTCAGCAAACGCGACAAACAAAGAATCTCCCGTAAAATTATTCATACTGCTCATTAATTCATCGATTTCAAAACCTAAACCGTTATCAAAATGCAGGTTGTCCAAACCTTCAATGTTGTGTTTAAAGCGCCAAGTGTTCTCAACACCAGTACTCACTGTAATCTTCTTACTATTACCCACAATTTCGATGCTGCCATTTTCAAAGTAATTTTTAGCTTCATTTTCCGTAGCGCCCTCTATTTGAATGGTCGCTTCGATTTCAATCTGATTTTTGTTCCAGGTTTCAAATTGAATATCAGCATTGCTGGTGTTGATATCCAGTATTGTTTCAGGAGTTACATTGAATGCCTCTTTATAGGTCATTGTTTCCTTTTTTTGCCCATATGCTGTCGTGCCGATGACGTACAACAGCAGTAACAGGCCCTTAAACAATCTTGACTTGTTCATTTTTTGATGATTTTAATTCGTTCAACTTCGTTTTTAGTTTTTGTAATAATTGTAAGCGTAATTGTAAATTCTTAATCAATGCAGTAATCGTCTGGTCATTCGGGCCTTGAGTATTTAATTCGGTATTCAATCGGCGGTATTCCTCGTTTAGTTTAGATAATTGCTGCATAAAGCCATCGGTCATTTCTTTGCTTTCTTGCGAAACTTCCAGTTCGGATAGTGCCAAATTAATGTTCGCCACATAATAATCTTCTACTTTTTTCAAATCTGGGGACAGGTCGCCCAACGAAAGAGTGGTTCTTTTAATAGCCTCGTTGTCAACAACAGGGTCAGTTAAGGTTGTATCCAAATCAGGATCTCGATTAAAATAAAAGATACTCGCTGTGAGTAAAACAGCAACAGAAGCCGCAATTTTCAACCAACCATAACTCGATTTTTTTCTACTAGGAAGTTCTTCGGCTAACTTTTCAAGAAAGCGCGCGGTATGGCCTTGCTTCAGTTTGTGGTCTCTATCCGCGACCTTTCTATCGTTTTTGAACAGTTCTTTAAGATCCTGCGCCATAATAAGAATTTTTATATTTCATTCTCACGAAGGTGAGAATCTTTTAATCTATGCTTAACTTTCAATGATTCTTTCAAATGTCCTTTTCCTCTTAATAATCTAGTTCGGCAGGCTGTATTCGTTATTCCCAATATTTTGGAAATTTCTTCATGATCATAGCCTTCCATCAAGAACAATTGTACAACCAAGCGATATTTTTCCGGTAGTTGTGTTATTGCATTTTTTACTTCCGTTAGGGTAATTCCATCTTCGATTGTCCAGTCATCATCTTCTGCCACTTGCATATAGGTTTCGTTCAACGGCACCGTATTTTCCTTTTTTGCCTTTAAAAAATCTAAACTGCGATTCACGACTATTTTCTTTAACCAAGCCCCAAAAGTAACCTCTCCTTTATACTGCTCTAATTTCTGGAAAGCTTTGATAAAGGCCTCTTGCATAACATCTTGGGCATCGTTTTCATTTTTTAAAAACCGCATGGCCACGCAGAACATACCGTGGCAGTATTGCTCGTACAGTTGCATCTGCGCCTTTCGGTCATTCTTTTTGCACTTTGCTACCAAATCTATCTGAAACATTGGCGGGCTTGGATTCCCGAAACCTCGGGAAATTTTAGTTGTTGTCGTTGTTCTATTGTAAAGACGATATTAAAAAACGAATGTTGCAAAAAACAATTAATTTTACAACATCAAAATAAATTTCTGTTGAAACAACTTACCATCAGCACGCCGCACATTACTTTGATCGTTCTTAATTATGGAGCGATTATTCAAAAACTATTGGTAAAAGATGCCAACGGTAATATGGTAAATGTGGTCATGGGTCATGATAATGCCATGGACTACCTTACCGATGACTATTGTCTTGGTGCGGTAGTGGGCAGGTACGCAGGCCGTATTGCAAACGGAAGGTTTGAACTAGATCGCGAAACGTATCACCTGCATCAGGAAAATGGAGTACACCTACACGGTGGCAAAAAAGGATTTAACAAGAAATATTGGACCTTCGAGGAGGTAAACCATGGTAATGAACCTTACATTAAACTATCGTATACCAGTAAACATTTAGAAGAAGGGTATCCCGGTAATCTAAAGGTAACCGTTACCTATCGGCTGCGGCACAACCAATTGCATATTGATTATGAGGCGACTACCGACCGCACTACGGTCATTAATTTGACCAATCACTCCTATTTTCGATTAGATGACGCGCCTAATCTCAAAAGGCATAAACTACGACTAAACTGCAGTAAGTATGTAGCTCTTGACCAGAAACTATTGCCTAATGGAAAATTAATTTCCGTTAAAAAAACCGATAAAGACTTCCGCGGCACGGACTATTTGGGTAATGTGCATTTAGATACCCCTTTTGTTATTGATAAAGGTACCCGAATTGCGGCTACAATGAGTTCACGTTTTTTAGGTATAAGTATGGAGGTACTTACCGACCAACCTGTTCTAGTAGTGTATACACCAACAAAAATGCCTGCCATCTGTTTTGAGGCACAGAATTTTCCCGATGCGCCAAACCAATCTAGCTTTCCAAACTGTGTACTACGACCTAGTGAAACATACAACCAATCGACTCAATATCGTTTTGACACCTTGTAACAAATATGCAAAAGTCTATTCGTTGCGATTTTAGTACTTTTAAGAAGTAAACACTGTCAAATAAGCTAACATCTAAATTTTAGATACATGAAACTTTTAAAAAGAGTAGTAGTAATTCTTGTAATACTTGGACTATTAGGGTATTTCGTAGGAATGCCTTACATGCAAAAACAGACTAAAAAACATAGTCCAGAACGCACTTCGACTTATGCCGAGAAAGGAATGGATATCGCTATCAACTACTCGAGTCCGTCAAAAAAAAACCGTGTTATTTTTGGGGAATTGGTACCTTTTGATACCGTATGGCGTACAGGAGCCAATGAACCGACGACCTTTAGCACTAAAACAGATTTGACCATTGGCGGCAAGACATTACCCGCAGGAACCTATTCGTTATGGACGAAACCAAATCCTGAAAAGTGGTTGGTAATGTTCAATAGTGAAGTGCCAGATTGGGGAGTTACTATATTAAGCGGAGGAACAGATACCACCCGCAATGCGGCACTTGATGTAGTTACCATCGAAGTTCCCGTGCTAGCCCAGGCAAAAGATGTTGAAAAGTTCACCATAGCGTTTCAAGAAACCAATGGTACCGAGATGTGCCTATTATGGGACAAAACCAAAATAACCGTACCCATTAGCAAATAAGATTGGTGACAGCTGCAAACACACATAACAAGAACGCTGAAACGCTGGCTACCAAAAGAAAAGCGCGACCCAATGTCGAGATTTTGGCAAAAGGGGTGCTTGAGGGAGATAAAGCTTCCCTGGCACGCGCAATAACCATAGTTGAAAGCGCAAATCCCGACCATTGGGAACTGGCCAATACGCTTATCGAAAAATGCCTTGTTAAGCATACAAGTTCTGTTCGGGTCGGTATTACAGGCGTCCCGGGAGTGGGTAAAAGTACGTTTATTGAAACACTGGGTAAAAACCTGACGGCCGAAGGAAAAAAAGTTGCCGTACTAGCGGTAGACCCTACCAGCAGCAAGAATAAGGGTAGTATTTTAGGAGACAAAACACGTATGGCGGAACTCTCTATAGATGCCAACGCCTTTATTCGCCCCTCCCCTTCTGGCACTTCGTTGGGTGGTGTGGCTAGAAAGACCCGCGAAACGATTATTCTTTGTGAAGCCGCAGGCTACGATATTATTTTAGTGGAAACTGTAGGAGTAGGTCAGAGTGAAACTGCAGTGAGCAGTATGGTCGATTTCTTTTTATTATTAAAATTAGCGGGCGCGGGTGATGAGCTTCAAGGAATCAAACGTGGTATAATCGAAATGGCCGATGCTATCGTAATCAATAAAGCAGATGGCAATAATGTAAAACGAACAAAAAGCGCCGAAGTAGAATTTAAACGAGCCTTACAATTATATCCTCCCAAAGACAATGGCTGGGTACCCACGGTAACCTCTTGTTCTGCCCTACATAACTCAGGTATACATGAAACATGGGATGTTGTCAAAGCGTATATTTCACAAGCTAAAAAAGAAGGGGGTTTTCTTGAAAATCGAAATACTCAAAATGAAAATTGGCTGCTACAAACTATTGACGACCATTTGAAATCAAACTTTTATAGCGATCATAACATAAAAGCAAAATTGACCGAACTTATAGCCGAGGTAACCCAAAATAAGATTTCACCCTTTCGGGCAGCGGAACTTCTGCTCGAACTACAACAAAGCAAAACATAATAGACAAAGCGCCATAGGTTTTTAAGTATGAATAAGTTCATTTCACATTCCAGAACAGTATGCAGTAGTAGTTGGCAGTAGTAACTGACCTATATTTTTACCTGCCGACTGCTACTGAAAACTACTTACTTCGAAAAGGTAGCTGCATGAAAGTACATAGTTTCAATTCTAATTGAGACCAATAAAGTGTAGCCTATCCCATCAAAAAACATAACTTTGCAATAAGAAAGCCTTACAAAAGCTCTCGAGCAACGAATTACGTATGACACTTGTTACCGATGCCTTACTTTCTATAGTAGTTCCCCTTTATAATGAAGAGGATAACGTTTCGCTACTGACACAGAAAATTCACGAAAGCTTGGTCGGCTACGCTTATGAGATAATCTATATCGATGATTTTTCTACTGATCGAACCCGAAAAACGGTTAAAGATCTAAAGGATGAAAAAGTACATCTAATCGAACTGAAAAAAAACTACGGTCAGAGTTTGGCACTCGCCGCGGGCTTAGACTATGCAAATGGTGATTATATAATCACTATGGATGGTGATTTACAAAACGACCCCAGCGACATTCCTGAAATGTTGAAATACGCCGTTGAAGACGACTATGATGTTGTTACCGGTATACGTCGAAAACGAAAAGACTCCCTTGTCAAAAAAATACCTTCTAAAATTGCAAATTTTTTGGTGCGAAGAGTAACAAAGCTTGATATCAAAGACAATGGTTGCGCACTGAAAGTCTTTACGCGAGACATTGCCAAAGATTTGAACCTATATGGCGAAATGCACCGTTTTATTACCTTGCTCGCTCATTTGGAAGGTGCGCAAATTAAACAAGTACCGGTTAAACACCACGCGCGACATGCCGGTGTTTCTAAATACGGACTGGAACGTGTTTTTAAAGTAGTGGCAGATATGATGTTGTTGCTTTTTATTCGCAAGTACTTTCAACGACCTATTCATCTCTTCGGAATTTTTGGGTTTTTATTGATTTTGGTCGGGGCTCTCATTAATATGTACCTCCTTTTCGTAAAATTCTATTTAGGAGAAGATATCGGTACTAGACCCTTATTGATTTTTGGTTTGATGTTCATTCTTGCAGGTATTCAGCTCTTTACAATAGGTATCGTAATGGAATTACTTATCAGAACCTATTACGAATCACAGAACAAACGGCCGTACCGTATCAAAAAAATAACAATAGGTGGGCAAGTATCATAAACATGCTCTTACAGCATTGAAAGTATTGGTAAGCGCAGCCCTTATTTATTTTATCTTCACCAAACTCGACATTTCTGAGGTCACTACGATTTTAAAGAAAACAAAACCGCTTTATTTACTACCAGCTGCCCTGTTGCTGATATTCTCAAAAGTATTCGCCTCCTTCAGGCTCAACCTCTATTTTCACCAATTGGGTGTTCGTTTGACACAAAAAAGCAACCTAAAACTATACCTTCTGGGCATGTTCTATAATCTCTTTCTCCCCGGAGGAATCGGAGGCGATGCCTATAAAGGTTATGTAATCAAAAAAAAGTTTCCCGTAGAAACCAAACGTGTTGTTTCCGCACTTGTCCTAGATCGTCTGAGTGGCTTGTTACTTATCTTCTTATACAGCTGTTTTTTTGCCGTTTTCGTGGAAACCGAACATATTATTGGGTATCGCATGACGCTATGCGCATTGGCCATAGTTTCTATTTTCATATTCTGGTGGTTGAATAAAAAATTATTTACCTCGCTACTACCTGTTTTCTGGAAAGCATTTGGTTATTCTTCTTTGGTGCAGCTTACACAATTAATAAGTATTCTGCTTATTCTAAAGGCATTATCGGTTACTGTCAACTCGATTGCCTATCTGTTCATTTTCCTGATTTCTTCTATCATTTCTGTACTTCCGCTAACCATTGGTGGTATCGGGAGTAGAGAGATAACATTTTTATATGGAGCTCAGTTTTTAGGATTGGATGAGAATTCTGCTGTTGGCATTAGCATGGTATTCTTTATTTTGACCGCGATAATCTCATTATTTGGAATTGTATATCATTTGAAGGAACCCGAGTTGGAGACTTTGGTCGTTCGTAATTCTTAAAGATACTTTTTAGATACACATATAAAAGGAAGGTTTCAACTTCAAAAGACTGCTTCTTTTTATTCAGACTTAGGACTTAGGACTTAGGACACAATACGAACCCCGTGAACCGAACTCATAAAGTACCCTAATAAATATGTATCAAGTGCATTTTTCTCAATACTTTTTTGCGCGTTGCCGGATCTAAGAATTTCTTTTGTAGTCGTGTAATCCTGAAATCTGCTTTGGTATAATGCTTGTCCCAATCGAAGCCGTTTGTTTTAAGTGCAGCTAGCTCAGCATCAGTGGCATATACCCAAATATCTTTTTTCCCTTTGATATCCGAAATTGAAGAGATATTGACCGGATTTTGGTTGTAGAAGTCCATCGACCATGTATGTTTTTCGGAAAGTTTATAAATTTTATCGGTGGGAATATGTTGCTTTTGTATCACTTTTGCCATTTCGCTTCCGGCCTGGTACTTCAATAAAGACGGATAAAAATGTATGTTCATTATCATATTCAAGATAATCGCCGCAAACGCGGAAACAGTGATGATGCGATAAAACTCACCTTCGCGTTTTAGACTGTATCCAACACCCAAGGCCATCATTGAGGCCATCCAGACATAATGCCATGGGTTATCAAATTTGAACACATAAAATGCGATTAGTACCGATGCGATAAATACAATTCCCAAAATTATATACTGCACACAAAGTAATATTTTTAAGGTTCTTTCTTTGAATAACTGCTGTAAATCGTGCAGGTAGGCAGCAGTCAATACCGAAAATAAAGGAATAGCAATATTCAGATAATGAGGTAGTTTGAACTGCGCAAAACTTATAATGATAAATATCAAAATAATACCGCCCAAGGTCAAAAATTCATATTGCGGTCGGTATGCGAACTTTAACTTGAAAAGGTTTTTAACCCGATCTATTATCCCGAAAATAGCAATGACGGTCCAAGGCAGGAATACCCATAAGAAGGTGTGAAAAAAGAAAAAGTAATCGCTGCTGTTCTTTCCGATGCCCTCTCCGCTCATGCGTTCAAAGCTCTGTTCCCAAAAGATAAAAAAGATACCACTACGATTCGCTTGACCGCGAATAACTTTTTCGGGATGTAAATCGAATTGATGATAATATGCGTAGAGCATCGGTGCGATGGTTAGCCCAAAAACCAAAAGTGCGACCAGCACTTTCCAACTTAGAAATCGATTCCATTTTCGGGTGTAGGCCAAATGGCACAGCAAAGGAAGCCCGATTACCAAAAGTGCGATTTGCCCTTTTGTCGAGAATGCAATTCCAGTTCCTATGGCACCTAAAATAATATGATATAGTTTTTTCTTTTCAATATACCCAGCCAACTGCCATATTGCGAAAATGGTCGAACCGGTCAAAATCGCATCTGTTCTAACATCGATAACGGATAACATTATGGTTTGTGCCGTCATAAAAACCAGCGCCGCTAATCGCCCGGTATCAGAGTTGTATAGTAGCTTGCCCAACCCGTAACAACTAAAGGCTCCCAATAGCGTTGCCAATATTGCCGGAATACGATAGGCCCAATCACAAAGACCGAAAACCTTATAGGACAAAGCGGCCATCCAATAATGCATGTGCGGCTTATCTAAATATTCGTTAGGGCCTTTAAATAGATTGATAAAATCGTTTTCTTGAAACATACGCATCGCCATTACGGCAAACTGAGCAGAGTCATTTTCAAGAAGGGTAGCGAACATGCCTGCGAGGTACGCAACAACAATTAAAAGAAGTAAGAACCAGTACCTTCGATTCGAAATCATACAGAGAGTCTGTGGAGTGCAAATATATACAACTTTGCAAATAACCAACCGAAAAACAGGCCAATAGCAGCACCTGAGATGATATCAAAAGGGAAATGAACTCCAATATAAATACGGCTATATGCAACCGCAATCGCCCAAACCACCAAGAAAATTCCTATGTAGCCCGATTTCGACTTCAGCAGTATGCTAAAGAAAATAGCCACAGCCCAAATATTGGAAGCATGTGCGGAAAAATAGCTGAATTTACCCCCACAAGAGTTTTTTACTAATCGTACGGCATCGCTTAAATCGGGATCATAACAAGGTCGCAGTCGCTGCACTCCGTACTTGAAAAAATCGGCCAAGCCGTTGGTTACAGTAATCATCAAAGCCACGACTGTCAATAATACCAAAGTTGCCTTAGGTCCGAATTTTTTAAACGAAAGAAAAAGCAGGCCAATATATAAGGGGATTGCACTGAATTTGTGTGTTATGAACATCCAGAAAGTATCCCATGAAGGGGTTCCCATTTGGTTAAGGAAGAGAAAAAGCTCTTTATCGTTTTGTATGAGGGTCTCCCACATATGCTTATTCTTCGTAACGAGAAACTTCCCTATCGTAGAATTCGGTCGCAAGTCGAATTAGGGTCTCCGCCTCTGCGTCTAACTCTTTTTCATCTTCATTGGTGAAATCTTCCAACCAATCTACCTCATCATTTTCAAGATTAATGATAAATCTCGGGTACTCCGTATGAACAATAAATATTGATTCTGGGTGGTCGGTGTTGTCGCCAAGTAAAAATTTGGGTAGTTGCATTTAAGTTCTCGTTTTTAAAAATTGTTTCCCTTTAGCGGAAATACAGTAACTTATTTCGTTTGAGCAATCAATTTATTGGTCAAATAATTAAATCGAATATACAACATAATGGCCGATGCTGTAAGCCCTGTAAGCAATCCTATCCAGATTCCGGTGCTGCCCCATTCTGTATGCAAGCCTAAGTAATAGGATATAGGAAAACCGATAAGCCAATATGCGATAAAGGTAATCAAAGTGGGAATTTTCACATCTTGAAGCCCTCGCAATGCCCCAAGCACCACAACCTGAATTCCATCTGAAATTTGAAAAACCGCTGCCACCAACAATAGCTCTGCAGCCATAACGATAACGGCCGTATTATCGACTATGTTCGTTACATCATTGCCATCTAAATATAAGGTCGGAAACCAATGCCTTCCCAAATAAAAAAGCAATGCAAAAACAATTTCTATCAACAAGGTCAACAAAAAAATCGATTGCCCTATTCGTCTCAGTTCCGAAAAATTAGCAAGTCCCTTCTGGTTACCTATCCTTATCATAGCGGCAACCCCAAGCCCCATGCCGAACATAAAAGTCATACTACTTAGGTTTAGGGCAATTTGGTTGGCGGCCTGTGCATTTTTGCCTAACACCCCACTCAACCAGATGGCAGCCG
>Ga0114957_1004094_pt1 | contig 12755 bp, 7 predicted proteins | sample BantaG_FD_87175 | JGI IMG/M metagenome (GOLD analysis project Ga0114957, IMG submission 87175) | Marine algal microbial communities from Bantry Bay, Ireland - BantryBay_4 metaG | ecosystem: Host-associated > Algae > Red algae > Unclassified | place: Bantry Bay, Ireland | collected 2014-11-21 | reverse complement strand
GACCACATTGAGCATCCGTCTAAATTCATAGGAGCCACATAACGGAATGAAAACTCAGCTCCATGATACCATTTGGGGCAAAAAGTCATTCAATAGAATACTATCCATATTGTATTTCCAACTTAGAGACTGTTTGAAAATATATCATTAGAATTGTTATGGCCTATTTTTGATGTGTATGAGGTAAAATTTTAACAAAATACTACGCAAAAAGAGGTCGTAAGAAAATAATCGAGGTATTTCCAAACAGTCTCTTACACTTTACCCTATTTTAATACCCTTTAACAAAGAAATTTCACCAGCCTTTAATGCTGCTTTATTTTTGGAGAACCATAGCATAAGTAGGTTAAGTTCATGGTAAGATTTGGGGAAAAGGCGGAGCAATGCTCCGCCTTTTTATGTACTAAAAACTTCTGCTCAAAATAATCCTACACCACATAAATCAGCTTTTAAAAAATAAAGCAAATTAACATCAATCTTATTTATTAGATTTCTTTGAATTGACCAAGATTAGCGTCTGAATTTTACCTCAATAACACAATCAAAACGCATATAATGTATTTCAGCCACGTATCTAACCGTTCATCTAAAACCTTTTAGCAATAGTCAAATTCGACCTATTTTTGGAGAACCATAGCATAAGTAGGTTAAGTTCATGGTAAGATTTGGGGAAAAGGCGGAGCAATGCTCCGCCTTTTTATTTACTTCGAAACCCTAGCAAATCGCAAGCGTAGCACATTTTTTATGTGTAATTTCATTAAAATTACACTTCTGAAACAGTTAAAATTTCTTACAATTTCTTTTTTATATGCTCCAATACCAGTAATTTAGTATTGCCATAGCATAAGTAGGTTAAGTTTATGGTAAGATTTGGGACGAAAAGGGTGGAGACTTCTCCGCCCTTTTCTATGCTCCAAAAAGTCTTGATTTTAGAGTACTTAGAAAATAAAAAAGTAAAACCCATACCGACTAAACGATATGGGTTTTACTTTTAAAGGTATAATACGTTTTACTTATTTGCCTCGTACAGTTCTGAAACTTTATTCCAATTGATAACGTTAAAAAAAGCGCTTACGTAATCAGGCCTTCTATTTTGATAGTTCAGATAATAAGCATGCTCCCAAACATCTAGCCCTAAAATCGGAAAACCACCACAGCCAACTCCTGGCATTAACGGGTTGTCTTGATTTGGCGAAGAACAAATCTCAACTTTTCCGCCACTATGAACGCAAAGCCAAGCCCAACCAGATCCAAAACGGGTGCCTGCAGCGGAACTGAATTTCTCTTTAAACGAGTCAAAGGAGCCAAAAGCGGCATTGATCGCATCTGCTAAGGCACCTGCAGGCATGCCACCACCATTGGGAGACATTACACTCCAGAACAAAGAATGGTTGTAAAAACCGCCGCCATTATTACGAACGGCTCCGTTGCCCATATCCAAATTCTTTAATATATCTTCTATTGATTTTCCTTCAAGGTCAGTACCTGCCACGGCGCTATTCAATTTTGTCGTGTACCCATTGTGATGCTTACCATGATGAATTTCCATTGTACGCGAATCAATATGTGGTTCCAACGCATCTTTGGCGTAAGGTAAATTAGGTAATTCAAAAGCCATAATTATCTTGTTTTTAGTAAATTATTCAGTGTTTCTCAAAGCTACGTTTTTTAACGCTAAAATTCCACTAATAATTTGTTAAGAACGAAATCGTTTTTGATAACGCCTTCAACAATATTCTATCATCTTTTATGTAATTTGCAATAAAAAAGTGTCTTTTAGTCCATTCAAAATATATGATGCTTCCGCCGGATCGGGCAAAACCCATACCCTGACCAAGGAGTATCTTAAAATTATTCTTTCCACAAAAAAAGGATACGGACAAATACTTGCCCTAACTTTTACTAACAAAGCGGTAGACGAAATGAAACGTCGTATTCTCGAAAGTCTTTTCGAGTTCTCGAATACTACAGAAATAAAAGACGCTTCTCCACTATTTTTGGATGTTAGAAAAGAGCTGAAACTCGATGACGGGATTTTGCGAAAAAAAGCTGGGCAAACCCTAAAAGACATCTTACACAACTATGCTTTTTTTGATATTTCTACGCTAGACAAGTTTACCCATAGACTTATTCGCACCTTCGCCAAAGATTTAAAAATCCCTCAGAATTTTGAGGTTGTCCTAGATAGGGATTTACTTTTGAACGAAGCGGTTTCACGTTTAATTTATAAAGCAGGGAAAGACCCTTTGTTAACCAAAGTATTGCTCGAATTTGCTTTAGAGAAAATCGAAGATGATAAAAGCTGGGATATCGGTCTTGACCTATTTAAGATTGGAAAACTGATTTTCGATGAGAACCATAAAAAGCAACTAGAGCAATTTGATGGCAAAACCATAGCCGATTTTCTCGAGCTTAAAAAACTGATAAATAATAAGGTCAAGGTCTTAAAAGAGAATTGTATTGCGGTCGCTAATGCAGTTTTAGAGTTTATTCTGGCCTCTGGACTGGAATTTACAGATTTTCCTAGGGAAACCCTACCCAATAATTTCAAAAAGATAGTAGCGGGAGAATTTAACCCTACACGTCTATACTCCAATACGTTGACAGAAAAAGTTCCTGAGGGTAAAATTCTGAAATCTGGAATACCATTTCCGGCTCAAGAAGTCGAAGATCGCATTATCAACGACTTTGTTCTTCTCAACAAAAGCATTTATAAAATTGCCTTTCTCAACAATGCCTATGTTAGCATTGTACCCTTAACGGTTCTGAACTCCATTCAACAAGAAATAAAAAAATTACAGGAAGAGCGTGACCAACTTTCAATCTCTGAATTCAACACCATAATTTCAAAAGAAGTAAAAAACCAACCTGCACCATTTATTTATGAACGTTTAGGTGAGAAATATCGCCATTATTTCATTGATGAGTTTCAGGACACATCGGTTATGCAATGGGAAAATCTACAACCTTTAATCGACAACGCACTTGCGGGGCAAGACGAGCAGGGGAAAACCGGCTCTTTATTTTTGGTAGGCGATACCAAACAAGCGATTTACCGCTGGCGCGGTGGTAGAGCCGAGCAATTTTTGAAGTTGGTAAACGAAACGTCAAATCCGTTTCAAATTAAACCAGACGTTTCTCCTTTAGAGACGAATTACCGAAGCCATGCTGAAATCATAACATTCAACAATGATTTTTTTCAAAAAACCAATCCTTTTTTAAGCAAACCCGATTACCGGCAGTTGTTTATAGATGGAAACAAACAACTACTTAATGCCAAGAAAGGCGGGTATGTTGAGCTCCGTTTTATGAACGAAGACGATATAGAAGACAAGGACGCTCTCTACGGTATCGCAGTTTTAGAAACGATACAAAAAGTAGACCCGAATAAAGAGGCTTTAAATAATATATGTATCCTAGTTCGCAGCAATAAACATGGAGTAGCTCTAGCTAGTTTTCTTACCCAAAATGCCATACGCGTTATTTCAACGGAAAGCCTATTGGTTGTGAGTAGCGAGAATGTGCGGTTTTTGATTAATTTATTACGATACCTTAATGAACCCAGTGATATTTCAGTGTCTTTTGCAGCACTATCTTTTCTCTCTAAAGGCCGGGCAAACCGCAATCAATTTATAACAACTCATTTATATGATTTAGCTAGTCTCTTGCAGAATACGTATGGTTTTGAAGCTTTAAAAATGCCTCAAAAATCCGTTTTTGATATTCTTGAACTTGCCATAAAATTATTTGACCTTGCACCAGACACTGATGTGTATCTGATTTCCCTGATGGATTTTGCACTAGATCTCGAAAATAAAGAAGAAACAGGAATACAATTGTTTCTGGAAAACTGGGAAAAGAAAAAAGAAAAACTTTCTATTAGTGCACCTGCAATATCCAACGCAGTCCGCATTATGACGATACATAAGTCTAAAGGGCTAGAATTTCCAATAGTTATCTTTCCTTATGCGAATGAAGATATATATAAAAGGAACGACAAAAAACTATGGCTACCGGTAAACTTGGAAGAGTATCTTGGTTTTGACAGGTTATTGGTGAGCGAAAAAAACGAAGTGGCACAATATGGTGATACCGCCGCGCTACTATTTAGGGAAGAAGAGGAAAAAATGGAATTGGATGCCTTCAACATATTATATGTTGCATTAACGCGAGCAGAGCATTCGTTATTCGTTATCTCAAAAAAAGAACTTACTAAAAGTGGTGCGCCGAATACCAAGCGTTATTCCGGACTGTTCATTCACTATTTGAAAGAAAAAGGGCTTTGGGATTCGGAGAAAGACATTTATAGCTTCGGATATTTCGAACATGTAAATAAGGTAGCTTTACAGACACCACAATCAATCCCATATCAATATACTTTTAAAAACAGGCCTAATTTTAAGATTTTAGCGTCCGCCGGAAGTTTATGGGATACTGATAGGGAAAGCGCGATCGCAGAAGGAAATCTGCTGCATCATATTATGAGTCTTATTACCTCTGAAAAAGATATAGCAGAAGCTATATACCTGTTAAGCAGAAGAGGCGATATCGCATCGGAAAACGTGGAGCAAATTAAGCAGACTATAAACGCGATTATTACGCACAGTCAACTTATACCTTATTATAAAGAAGGTTTGAAAGTAATGAACGAAAAAGATATCATAACCAAAAATGGAAAATTACTAAGGCCTGACCGATTGGTCTTTGAAAACAATACTGTTGTCATTATCGATTACAAGACCGGAAAAAAAGACCCTACCTACCATCAACAAGTTTACGAATATGCAGATGCCCTAGAAGAGATGGGTTATCTTGTGGCACATAAAATAATAGTTTACACCACTACTACGGTTTCACCTGAATTCATATAAATTATGTACGGAAAAATTAAAGAGCATCTACAAAACGAACTAGCTCAAATTAAAGAAGATGGGCTATACAAAAGCGAACGCATTATCACTACTGCTCAAGACGCAGTAATCAAAATCAACACCGGAGAAGAAGTTATTAATTTTTGCGCAAACAATTATTTGGGACTTTCATCGCACCCAGATGTTGTCAAAGCCGCAAAAGACACACTTGACTCCCATGGTTTCGGCATGTCATCGGTTCGTTTTATTTGTGGTACTCAGGACATTCATAAAGAGTTAGAGCAAAGAATAGCAGATTTTTACGAGACAGAGGATACCATTCTATACGCTGCGGCCTTTGATGCCAATGGTGGTGTCTTTGAACCATTACTCACCGCAGAAGATGCTATTATTTCAGATTCGCTCAACCATGCCTCGATTATTGATGGGGTTCGCTTGTGCAAGGCTAAGCGTTACCGCTATGCCAATGCAGACATGCATGATTTAGAAAAACAATTGCAACAAGCCAACAATGATAACGCTCGTTTTAAGATTATTGTTACCGATGGTGTCTTTTCTATGGATGGTGTACTCGCACCTCTTGATGCTATTTGCGATTTGGCCGATACATACGATGCCTTGGTTATGATAGATGAGTGCCATGCAACAGGTTTTATAGGAAAGACCGGAAGAGGAACCCTGGAAGAAAAAAACGCCATGGGTAGAATTGACATCATAACAGGTACATTAGGTAAGGCTCTAGGAGGTGCCATGGGAGGCTATACCACGGGCAAAAAAGAAATTATAGAACTTTTAAGACAACGCTCTAGACCTTATTTATTCTCTAATTCTCTAGCACCTGCTATCGTTGGAGCTTCCATAAAAGTTTTCGATATGCTCAAAAACGACACATCTTTACGCGATACGCTTCAACAAAATACCGAATACTTTAAAAAAGGTATTAAAGAGGCCGGGTTTGATATTGTTGATGGAGAATCTGCTATTGTACCCGTTATGCTGTATGATGCCAAGCTTTCCCAACAAATGGCGAATATGCTATTAGAACGGGGCATTTATGTCATCGGTTTCTTTTATCCCGTAGTGCCAAAAGGTAAGGCCAGAATTAGAGTTCAACTTTCAGCTGCCCATAAAAAAGAACATTTAGACAAGGCTATTCTTGCTTTTATTGAAGTCGGAAAAGCATTAAATATAGTTTAAATGTAGTATTTTACCCATGAAACGCATAAAAAAAATTAAACAATTGATTTTGTTAATAATAATTAACATCATACATTTGCGGCTAATAAACACTTAAACTTAAAAAATTAAACATGAAAAATCTTAGCAAACTTTTAATTGCTGCCCTACTTTTAGTAGGTTTTAACAGCATGCAGGCTCAAGACGAAAACAACCCTTTGCAGATATCTTTCGGTATCAACGCAGTTGACGTTTACCCTGTAAGTGATGACAACTTTCCAACACAAACAAGTTCTTTCGGTAATGAGTTGTACAATGCTAACGACCACTGGAACATCCTTCCATCTGTCTCCTACCTTGCTATATCTAAAGCAGTTGGTGGTGGATTCGCTGTTGGCGCTAGAGGTTCTTTAAACAAAATAACCAAAGTAGGTGATTTACCTGCTGGTGATTTATCTTATTATGCCTTAGATGGTACTATCAAATACAATTTCACTAAAGGTAAAACATTAGAGCCTTTCCTAGAAGTTGGTGGTGGTTACACTTGGGTTGACGAAATCGGTGCCGGTACGGTAAACGGAGCCTTAGGTCTTAACATTTGGTTCAGTGAGAACATAGGCCTTACACTTCAATCAGGTTACAAACATGCATTCGAAGATTATGGTCGTAAGCACTGGCAACATTTAGCTGGTTTAGCGGTTAAGTTCGGTGGTACTGATACTGATGGTGACGGAATCTACGATAAAGACGATGCTTGTCCAGAGGTTGCTGGTCTAGAAGCTTTCAACGGTTGTCCTGATGCGGATGGCGATGGTATCGAAGACAGTAAAGATAGCTGTCCTAACGAAGCTGGTTCTAAAGAAATGAACGGTTGTCCTGATGCTGATGGTGACGGTGTTGCTGATAAAGATGATGCTTGTCCTGCTGAAGCTGGTTTGGCTAATCTTGCGGGTTGTCCTGATGCTGACGGCGATGGTGTTGCTGATAAAGATGATGAGTGTCCTGCTGAAGCTGGTCCTGCTGAAAATAAAGGATGCCCATGGGCAGATAAAGACGGTGATAGTGTATTAGATAAAGACGATGAATGTCCTGATGTTGCCGGTACTGTTGCAAACAAAGGATGTCCTGAAGTTACTGAAGAAGTTCAGAAGCAATTGAATGAGTATGCCAAGACTATCTTGTTTGATACTGGAAAATCTGCTTTGAAAACTGAAGCTGTATCAGTGTTCGTTGATATCATTAAAATATTGAACGAGTATCCAACAGCTAAGTTCTCTGTTGAAGGACACACTGATAGTCAGGGTAGTGATAAAACCAATCAAAAACTTTCTGAAGAAAGAGCTAACTCTGTTAGAGATTTCTTAATTGCAGAAGGTATTGCTGCCGACAGGTTACAAGCTGTAGGTTATGGTGAATCTAGACCTATCGCCAACAACAAAACAAGAGCTGGTAGAAAAGAGAACAGAAGAACAGAAATCAACTTGATGAAATAAGTTTTTCTTTCTAATAAATTTTTGAAAAGCCCTGACAATATCGTCAGGGCTTTTTTATTTTTGATGTTATGCAAAGTTTTCTAGAAGAGGTCGTAGCGCAATTAAAAAAGAAATACACCTCTTTTGAAAAATTGGTTTTTGTGCTGCCCAGCAAACGGGCGGGTACTTTTATTCGCAATACTATTGCGAAAACGTCTGATTCTACAACATTTGCCCCTGAAATTCATAGTATAGAAAGTTTTATCGAGCAGATTTCAGGTATTGAATATGCCTCTAATACCGAACAGCTTTTTGAACTCTACCGCGTATATGAACAAGTTACAAAAGGTGAAAAAGATGATTTTTATGCCTTCTCGAAGTGGGCGCAGACACTTTTACAAGATTTTAATGAAATCGACCGTTATCTTATAGCATCTGACCAATTGTTTGCGAATCTCTCCGCTATTCAAGAAATAGGGGTTTGGTCTCCTGGCGCTGAAAGAACACAAATGATGAACGACTACGTGTCGTTTTGGAAAGGTATCAAGACACTTTATCAAAATTTTAATGATGCACTGTTACAAAAGGGTATTGGCCATCAAGGCTTGGTGTACCGTAGGGCCAATGAACGGCTCGAAAAACACTTAAAGGAAGCTAGTGATACAATTCATGTCTTTATTGGTTTTAATGCACTAAACACTGCGGAAGAGCAAATTATTCAACGCCTGCTTCAAGAACCAAGCACTGAAATTTTTTGGGACATTGATGCTTATTTTCTTAACGACCCCGTGCACGACGCCGGCTACTTTATTCGTAATCACCTAAAAAAATGGCCCTACTTTAGAACCAATTCCTTAAATGGTAGTGCCAACAACTTTACGAAAACCAAGAAAATTGAAATCATCGGTATTCCTAAGAACGTTTCACAAGCCAAATATGTGGGGCACCTACTAAAGCAAATTAACGAAGAAGGTTCAGGAGCCCTCAAAAATACCGCTGTAGTATTGGGAGATGAAACCTTGCTAAACCCTATATTGAATGCTATTCCTGAAAGTGTTTCAAATGTAAACATTACGATGGGGTATCCGCTGGCGAAGGCCAATCTTACTTCTTTTTTTATACAGTATATCAACTTGTATATTAATCGAGATGCTCAAGGGTGGTTCTATCAAGTTATAGTTGGTTTTTTAGCCAATCCGTATGTTCAACTTCTTTTTTCCGATGGTGAAGAGAATATAGCTTTGTCCTTAATTGAAAAAATAAAAAAGAATAATTGGGCTTTCTTGACCGCTAAAAAATTAAAGAATGCTTCTGAAAACGACACCATTTTTGAAGTATTTTTTTTAAGAGAAAACCCTAGCCCTAGCGATTTTGTTAAAAAATGTTCGGAGCTTATACTTCTATTAAAGGAAAAATTGATAAAGAAAGAAGATGCCTTTTCGTTGGAGCAACTGTATCGGTTTCACCAACTTTTTGTGCAACTTCAGAAACTTCTTGACGAAAATCATTTTATCAAGGATATGAAATCATTTTATGGCCTTTTTAAAGAACTACTCGCTTCTGAAACTTTAGATTTTCAAGGAGAACCATTGCAAGGCCTGCAAATTATGGGGATGCTAGAAAGTCGTAACCTAGATTTTGAAACAGTTATTTTAACCTCAGTCAATGAAGGTATTCTCCCTTCAGGAAAATCGAATAACTCATTTATTCCATTTGATTTAAAGAAAGCTTTTAAACTACCTACATACAAAGAGAAAGACGCCGTTTACACCTATCACTTCTACAGGCTATTACAACGGGCAAAGAATATTTATCTCATATACAACACCGAGCCAGATGTGCTGGAAGGCGGGGAGAAAAGTCGTTTAATTCATCAATTACTTACCGATCCGAATATTAGGTCTCAAATTAACGAGTTTATCGCTGCCCCGACCCTAAACCCAGTGCTAAGAACACTTGAGAAAATTGAAAAAGACGACGGACTCATCAACCTCATCAAATCCCATGCAAAAAAGGGCTTTTCTCCTACTTCGTTAAGTAACTATATTCGAAATCCCATTGATTTTTATACCAGAAACCTTTTAAGTATCGACGACATTTCGGAAGTTGAGGAAACCGTTGCCCATAATACTTTTGGTACCATTGTACATGATAGTCTAGAGGAATTATATACACCCTTTATTGGCCATATATTGACCGAAGCCCATCTTAAATCGGCAAAATTGAAAATCAAACAAACCGTAACAGCACATTTTAGCAATAGTTATGCAGATGGGGATGTTGGCAGAGGTCAAAATTTAATTGCCTTTCACGTGGTTGTACGCTATATCGAGAATTTTTTGGATATGGAAATAACGCAAGTCAAAAACCATGAGATCAAAATCATTGGTTTGGAGCAAAAATTGCATACAGAATTAGATATCCCAGAGCTTGATTTTCCCGTATCCTTAACAGGAAAGCTAGACCGGATAGACTTAAAAGACGGGGTTTTACGAATCATAGATTACAAGACCGGAAAGGTAGAATTAAAAAATGTTGAAATCGTTGACTGGGAAGAGCTTACTACAGATTATGCGTACAGCAAAGCATTTCAACTCCTTTGTTATGCCCTTATGTATGGCGAAAACCAATCTACAGACACCCTTTTACAAGCAGGTATTTTCTCGTTCAAAAATCTTAAATCCGGAATACTTTCTTTCGCTACAAAAGATAAAAACGGCAGAGGCGCGATAAAAGTTCCTGAAATAACAACGGAGACCCTTGATAAATTCAAGAAAGAGCTAAATAGGTTGATTCTTGAAATTTGTGATCCTCAAATTCCGTTTACTGAAAAAGAAGTATAGTTACTTTTTATCTGGTCGTGTAGGCCGTACCTCTATCTTGCTTGGCAAGGTTCTTGGATGCATTTTTAATAAATCTAACACCAATTCCCCGATATCTTCCGGTTGAATTTTCCAAGCATCTTTTTCATCTGGCTGATTTCCATTAAAATGAGTAGCAACAGAGCCAGGCATAATCGTAGAAACTTTTACATCGTACTTGCGTAAATCGAGCATAGCGGCCTGCGTAAAACCAACAACTCCGAACTTTGTAGCATTATAGCCTGCCCCCGAAGCAAAGAAGTTGGTGCCAGCTAAGCTAGCCAGGGTAATGTAATATCCTTTCGACTTTTTCAACTCACCAACCGATGCTTTTAAAGTATGAAAAACACCATTCAAATTTGTATTGATCATACTGTGCCATTGGGCCTCTGAAATTTCGTCTACAGCAGCAAAATGGCCTAAACCTGCATTAGCCAGAACAACATCGACCTGACCCCAGGTTGCAACAATTTTTTCGATAGCCTCTTTTTCAGAACTTAACGTTGTCACGTCAGATTTCAAAGCAAGCACATTTGAAGTATCGCCTAAATACTCTGCAGCTTGCTGTACTGTTTTTAAAGTTCTGCCGCTGATAGCTACTTTCATGCCCTCAGCAATCAACTTTTTCGCAACTCCGAAACCAATTCCTTTTGAACCTCCTGTGATGTAGGCAACCTTCCCTGTTAAATTCATTTATAACCATTTTTAGTAAAATTATAATTTTATTTGGGATAGACTTATAACATAAATTAAAAATCATCCCGGTATATCAGGATAATTTTTGTAAAAATTACTCCTCCGTACTGTCTGGGAAACAGGTGACCTCTTGCCTACCAAAATGAAAATTCATAATCATCGAAAAATACTGTTTATAAATTATATCAAATTGCTTGGAGATTCCTCATATTAGCATGTTACCCTCTTGCTTCCAAATCATTGAGAACAAGGTTAAACTCTAGCAGTTTCTATTTTATATAGCTTATCAACTATTTTTGAGTTCTTCAAGAGTCTCAATTAGCAAGTACAATGTTGAGCTAGGATTATTGTAATTTTTCGCTCGCTTAACTGCTTCATCTTGTTTTTGGATTAACTTCTCATGTAGCTTTTTATCAATGGTGATTGATGTGTATTGCGACTTATCAAAAAATCTACAAGCTTTTATCTAGTCAACAAACTCTTTACAAAAGGTGCGATTTGTAAAGAGTTGATAATTAATTTTCAGGATGGTATATTTAAACGGCGATTACTACAACTGCTAAAGACTAGGCAAAAGTGTCCTTATCCGGAGCATATAAAGTTTGAAAACTAGTTTAGTGTTTATATAACAAGTTGTGTGTAATGCGAGAAAAAACCGAACTAACAAGAAAAAAAAGACGAAAACAATTTAGTTTTCGTCTTCAGGTTTGATAAATTCCGACTGATATTTTTCTAAAAATTTCTTCTGTCTCGCAATCATTTGTTGCCCTAATTTATCAATGTCCATAAAGTCATTTCCAAAATTACTTCCAAAAAAATCATCATTAAAGAAATGTTTGCTGAAAAGTGAATCTTGAGAAAAAACATCTTCAAATCCTTGATTTTCAAATCCTGAATAGTTTGAGAAAAATCGTAATTTTAAAGATTGCATCAAACTATCTTTATCAGAAAATGAGAGATTATTGAACTTATCGTTGGAAGACCAAGAATAAATACTGTCATATCTAATTAAGTTTCCGTTTTCATCAAATTCTTTATCAACTTTCCAAGTGCCTTTAGGCTCTTCAACTATATTAGTTTGATTTTCTTCTTTTTCAACTTTTTTAGTTTCATCTTCTTGCCCTTTACAACTAACACTTAACAAGCCAACCATAAATAATAAAATATACTTTTTCATTACTTTATATTTTAAGTTAAACTTAATTTCGGGTTTGTTTTAAATGTTTTGAACAAACTACCAGTTTCTATCGTTTTAATCAAATTGTTTTGGTGGAACACTTTTGAATTTCGTTTGCCATTTTTATACCAAACACATTCCAAATAATTGTCATTATCAACCAAACCAAATATTGAATCTTTTTTTGGAACATATTTGATAACTTACATTTTAGGAGAAGTAAGTTTACCTTTAACTATTATCCATTCCCCAGATTTAAACTTTCTTGGTATAACATTATAATTTTAAAGAATTAAACTTATTATTAAGAGGATGCTGAAAAAAATCAGCATCCTTCTTAATATTTTACTCTAAAATTTAGTGATACAATTATGAAATCTTAATGCTTCTGGCAGGCTTTTGTTTTGCCTCTTCTTTTTTTGGTAAAAGAATACTTAAAATACCATTTTCATAATTTGCATTAATCTTTTCATCGTTTACACTTTCTGGTAAATTAAAGGTT
>Ga0114957_1004093_pt1 | contig 12756 bp, 23 predicted proteins | sample BantaG_FD_87175 | JGI IMG/M metagenome (GOLD analysis project Ga0114957, IMG submission 87175) | Marine algal microbial communities from Bantry Bay, Ireland - BantryBay_4 metaG | ecosystem: Host-associated > Algae > Red algae > Unclassified | place: Bantry Bay, Ireland | collected 2014-11-21 | reverse complement strand
TGTGACATACTCCATTGCACCGTCGTGACGGACACGCTTCACTTTGACGCCCGTCAGCGTCTCAAGCTGCTTGATGCGCGTCTTGAGCACCTCCGGCGCCATCCCCTTTGTCTTCATGGGCGTGGGAATGTTGTTGTTGACGGGCGACGCGTTCGTGCAAAGCAATCCGCTGATGCCGTAGGCCACGGGCACAGCCAAGACGTGACGATGGTATTGCCAAAGACGTGTGTGACGGGGGGCATGCCAACAGGCAACGCGGTTGTGGCCATGTAGCTTGTGACGGCGAGCATGCACACATCGACCATGCCGGCACAGGGAAGGATGAATATTTTGCACGTCGTACCGTGCGAGTTGGCCGTCTATGGGGTGGTCTGTCGTTGTTGGGTGGAGTGTTTGTCTCGTGTCGCGGTGATCCATTGTCTAACTTAAACGCCGAAGATCTCAGGTTCCTTGCAGACGCTCTGTTTTCGTCTTGCTCGCCTGAAGGACTCCCGAGACGTTCTTACCTGTCATGCCCGAGCACTAGCGATGGAGAGCAACTCGGGGCCGTGGTTGCTGTCGCGAGCACCCAAAAACTGCGGTACGTTCGGAGTGGGTGGCGGCTCAGAGATGTTCGCCCACGGGCGTGGGTCTTTCCAGCGATGCGTTAAGCAGTTCCACTCAGAACCTGTAACTTAATTAGCATCGGTGCCAGAATTCGGACTGCACAGTCTGTCGATCACACTGTACGGGAAAGGCTGTGGTCAGGTGCGGAGATCAACACCGAAGTCAGCGAGAATGCAGACGCCCTTCGAGCGGAGTACAAACAATTTGATGTGAGACGCTTCCTCAGCAGCGTGGATGATCCGAGCTTGACATGGGTGAGACGGACAACCTCTGCTGGGAACGAGAACATGGTGTTGGGGGGTGAGCCAAGACCAACCGATGTGTACTATCTTTCAGATATGTCACCTCGCAACGAGGATGGATGCGGCAGGAGCCTTGGTGACCCTGCGTGCACTGCCATCGCGGCTCTTGTTCCTCCTCGCGAGCGATTTGAAAATCCTCGCACACTAAACCACCACACCATGCTCGGTGCCGCATGTTCGTACGAAGGGATCAACACCAACTCGCTCTACATTGGTTCCAGAGGATCCTACTTCAGCTGGCACGTGGAGAACAGTCTACTACAGTCCACATCTTACTTGCAAAAGGGCTCTTACAATTTCTGGTTTTGTATTCCTGCCCCCGAACGTCCGCGAGCGGAGTGCGTCATGCGGGAACACATGGACCCGGCTGTACTGGCAGCGGCTGAAGGGGATGTATGGGAGGTACTCGCTTTGAAAACGTGCCTGTGGCCTGCGACTCTTTTCCTAGCGCATGGCGTTCGCGTCGGGTTCCACAAGATGGAGACCGGTAACTTCGTTGTAACGGGGTACGGTGTACTGCACAGTGGATTCAACGGTGGACCAAACATAGCTTCGGCGGTGAACCTGGCATGCACCGGGTGGCTCTCTTATGCGATAGAACATGCCGCGCACTGGCGTGCAAAGCTCACAATCCACATCTTTTTCGAAAAGTTACTGGTGCTTGCGGCATAAAAGCTAGCCGGTGGGGAATGGTGGTGCGGTGACGCAAAGACCTATGAATCGTGGGATCCAGAAGGGTTCAGACGCGATGTGGTCGTGATGGTGTCTTGCTTGAAAGAATACCTCAACGCTGTCCTCTACTTCATGGAAATGGATTCCCAACAAGGCTGGGGGGGCAAAAAGCCCATTGCTGGTGTTCTGGAACGCGCATCACGAGCTGACCAACATTTTATCGATGAAAATGCGATCCAGCCAGACGGTGAGCCCTTGGAGCTCCCGAACGAGATAAAGGGAACTGCGACAGACTACTCTGTCGACGGCGTGTCATGCCCGCACTGCGGTGTAGTGACGTGGTTATCTACGGTTGTCTGTCCGTCGTGCATTGAGAAGCTCGGTGATGATGCGGTTGCAAATGCGCCACTGTGCTGCTGGCGGTGTGCCCGTCGCATGTTCAATGAAGATCATGATCGGCTGCGTAAGGGCCTGCCGACTTCGAAGAGCTTTGTGGGATGTCATGCTCCTTTGTTGGTGCAGCGGCTGGCCAATAGTGACGTGTACATGTTGGTAGACAATCTGAAGAGGCTCGGTGGGGGGGGGGGGAAGGGTGGGCCTTGAGAAGACTCGTTTTTTAATCCATCGCCTGTCTTTTAATAATCTCCGGGTATTGATATCCTAGTTCTGACGTTCCCGGGGTGGGGGTGGGGCGTAGAGGGGGGTGTGTTCGCCGCATTCTCTTTTTCGTGTGATACTGCCATGACACTGTATATCAAGTTCTGTTCCGTGAGGTGATGCATCAAGAGAAAGCAATATAGCAGTTTGCTCAAAACACCCCGATACCGCATCTCCAGTGGCCATTAACACTACTATTCACCCACTCTCGAAATGGAAGCCAGATCTCTTGGTGAACATGATATTGTGCGGCCCGCAAGGTAATACGAAGGCAAGCTGCCTCACACGGTCATCTGGTATCAAAGACAATCCAGCTACAGTGTCAATTGTGACCGCAGCAGGCTGTCCTAAAACGCTAAACGCCATCGCTGGTACCTTCCAGGTCTCACCGGCGATATGGAGCTCGTCAACGATGCTTCCAATCGACTAGACACAAACAAAGCGCCAGTCTTCGCCATCCACCACATCGAAACCGGACTCGTGTTCGGGGGCGGCTCCGTACTCAAGAAGCGACACTGTGGACCCTTCTCGGATGACAAACGATTGATGCGCTAGCGTGGCTTGGCTCCAGAGTTCCAGAGTCGCGCTGGGCGCACGACGTCTCCAAAACTCCTCCGTGGATCCCAGAACCGTGCGTGCGGCTGTTCTTGGACGCCAAAGCATGTCGGTGTACGGTGCTTGTCGCTTGTGTGGGCCGAGGCTATGAAAAGCGACAGACTGCGATGGATGGCCTTCTTGACCGAGAAGCCACGAAGCGGGAATCCCATGTGCGCCTGACATGGCCAGCACCCTGAAGTATTGCTATTCGTCTCTCCAGTTTTGCATTGAGTACTCAGCGGGGTTCCAACTGTTGCTCTGGCTGACCTTCGGCTTAGAATATTGGTGGAGCTTCTCGAAAATGAGCTCACATATCGCGGACCCCAGCTGTGCAAGTGAGAGAGTGCGATATAGCAGTTCCAGTACACGATGCACGGACGGTCGCTCCCAACTTCCGTTAAAGGGTAACAGTCTACGTAGCTCAATCATGAGGCTCTCGCCAAAAATTTGGAGTTGAGCGACGGTCGGCCGCTGTTTTTATGGCCTTCTCCCCGTCGGACAAGGCTGTTGGCACATAGAATAGAGCAGTGTAAAACCGTCGCAGGGCCTTCACAGCTCTGAGGGTAGCCACTGCATGAGGTGAAGTGGCAGTGTTATGCACGAGATACTGCAACACTGTTGGTCCTACGGTGAGACGCAATACATAGTCTGATATTGACAGCGTTGTGCCACCAATTTTTTCTGGCTCGAATGAGGATTGTATCGTGTGTGTCGGAACATGCTTCGCGCTGCGGCGCATTTCCCGCATGAACTTGTCTCGCTGCTCGACCGAGAGTGCCTCGTACGCTTCCACAAGTTGGTGTGAGCCAACGTTGTAGTACAGTAGATGTGAAGGAGCAACTATGACGTGCTCGTGTATGTCAAATGTTCCAGGTCCTCGAGCCTCTGCCAGGCGCATCATCAGACTGCCAGCCTTGTCTGTAATTTCGTTCAGTAGGAGTGCGTCCCTCACTGCGTCTATCGGCAGCCCCGGTGTGTTCTATATGGCAGACATGATGAAAGAAGCTCGCTCTTGCGTTCTCGAGTACCGTGTGTCCTTCACATTGAAAGAAACAGTGCTGCTCATCGCCCGCTCCTTCCTATCTGTTACAGTTTTCTTGTGGACAATGTCGCAGCTTGTGCAGTGCTCCTTGCCTTCGGCGTCGATCGAGTTAAAGGACTTTGCGGCCATGAGAGAATCCTTCTTGAAAGCGTCATAGACAGTCAAGCCCTCCTTACCCGCTCTTATCAAGTCGTCGACGATCTTTCTGAGCAGGGCTTCCGCGCTTGCTCCTGGGGGTAAGTCGAAGAGAGGATGAGCAGAAAAAGCTCGATTATCCAAGCACAGAGAGGTGTAACCCCCGTAGTAGCCCTCCAGGCTCCCTCGGCGACGCTTATGCACATTGAACTCGTACCCGTACAGCGACACATACACTACGTATGGATCCTCCTCGGAGAGGTCGTCTTCTCTGAGCGCAGCCACACAGGACAGCTCTAAGGGGCTAGCGGCGGTCAATGCTGACCATGCATCTTTTTCATGCTCGGTGGACTCCCGGACGGCGATAAAAAACACGCCACCGGACCGCGTGAAGCGTAGTGTAACACGGCGTTCTTCCGTGAAACATGGAGCCCAGCGCTCTGGCGACATAAACCCGGGAAGGGCCTCAAACAGCGAGATTGAGTCACCTACGCGTAGCGTGCATTCAGATGCATACGAGGACGCCGACGCAGTTACGCATCCATCAGGCGCAATAGAAGTGCTTAATAAGCGGGCATCAAACGCGGTCGCGTCATCAAAGGAGACCTTGGCAGTGCATCAAATGTCGAACCTGTACTGTTCACGGAAGAAGACGTGCTTAAAATTAAACCTGGCGGGGCCCCTGGCTGCCACTGTTCGGAAGAACTCGGCCGGGCGCTCAGCTGTGCCCATTCGCGAGTCCCCCTTGTTGTGAAACAGAGCTGCCGTCACATGATCCGCAAAGTCGCTCTTCAGGTGCTCAGAAAACGTGATGTAAGACACTTTCACGTCCAGCAGTGTTCTCAGGGCTTTTCCTTTTCCAACATGTAACTGGAGCGTTGTATTTTCCCGGCGCAAGGGGATTGCAGACTTCAACATGTGCTCGCGCAGCTTTCTCAAGCGCCACCGCGACGGCCATTTTTCTGTCGGATAAAAGGAGATTTCTGCCTCCCGCATAATGTCGTACTGCCTCAGCGTGACACGCGCTCTGCCGTACAGGTATCCGAAGCACAAAAACTCGCGACGCGATGCAAAGCCCCCTGCATCGCGGTCCGCGTCGCTGGAGAAGTCCGAGTCTTCTGAGGGACACCCGTCACGCCCAGAGTCTGAGGACAGAGCACCGTCCTCCCTGGTGCCCGAATCATGTGGGTTTTGGCTTGCCGCACTGCTTTCGGTATCCACCAAGTCTACAGCTGGTGCGGCAGAGCCCGATGTCGCTTGGTGTTCTTCCATATGCAATAGGTTCCCATCCATGAGATCAAAGAAGGCAGAACCTCGCGGGCCACGTCTGCGACGCTTCATGTTTTACTGGATGAGAACAGGTTGGACTGATCCAGGCACTGACGCGACACGGTATGACGGGAGGATTGGTGGTAACACAAGCTCTGCATGCGCACGGAACGGAGGCGGTGAGGCGTGCACGACGTCAAAGAAAAACTTTGAAGGGACAACGGAGGAAGGAACTCTGGCGAACAGCGAAGAGCGAGGCAGAGCCACCTCCGCACGTGAACCAATGGGAGAGGCTCAGGCTCATGCGCTGGTGGCAAGCAAGGCTCCCGTTTTCAGATCAATGCGGTGTGAGGCTCCTCGCATGATTCCCGGATTCGTGGCCACCCAAGAGTATCCCGGCTGGTGCTACAAGGTGCACGGACCGTTGCTTCAGGAGATTTGTGATACAGAGCCTTCTGTTCTGTAGTGATTTCTCTGGCCCACCAACTGTGACCAGAGGCTATGTTCGGGCTGTACCCTAGGCGTATGCATCGCCTTGCCCGTCGTTTGATTTCGCAGACTATCTGTAGGACAGTCCCCAAAAACAGTTCCCAAAAACAGGCCTCACCTGATCTTCAACATTATCCTGGAGACGGTTCAGACGACGCAACGGGAAAAGCTCACATGATAGATTTATCATTCATTCCACGACTCGTCCTCTACCGAGTTGGAGATCTCGTCCGGACAGTCCTCTGGAAAATCCGACCGACTTCCCTGAGCCGATCTCTGGATCAGTACAGGATGATCTCATGCTTGCGTCAAAACAACCTCGAGAATCGATGTGGCTGAATACAAAATTCTATCCTCCATCATATCCTCGGGAAAAGCCAATCTCGGGCCCAGGATTAAATAAGGAGGCGCTCACGTCTCGCTGTGGCACCTGAAGATTCGGCAATTGTTCGGCGATGTTGCTGCCCCATGCTCATGAAGGATCTTGCCGATTCGCTGGTTCTGATCGTTCTGCGTGTCGTACTGAGAACTGTCCTGAATTGGGAGTAAAGTAATCTTGAGGATCGTTCTCAGGACTGTCCTGGCGTCGCGGTACAATCATCCTGGGGACCGTCGTCATAGATTGAGTGAACTAGTGCGCAAGATTGATTCAGATTTCTGCCTCAAGGACTCGATCGTAGATGATAGTGTTGCATATCTCTGCTACCGATTGGCAATAAGCCACGAGTAGCCCCCTCGACTGGCCGAATCCACGGATGTGTGTGACTCGGTTTGTGGCACGCCCTTTTGGGGGTTACTTCCGCATTGTTTATTTTTTATTGCTTGCCTGTCTTATCTGTCTGCCGGCACTCATTACGATCGCTTGATCGGATGGTCGATCGACCAGTGCCGTTGTTTGTACTAAACCACCGTGGGTCCGGGGTCGCCGTCGTGGGCACCACCCGGCTCCCCATCGGATGCCCTTCAACAAAAGGTCTTTCTTCCTCGCCGCGACGGCAATAGAACTCGCTCTATTGCTTGGCTACGGTCGGTCTCAGTACACTGGTAATTGAACTAACGTTATTAATACCACAGATAGCCTGGACTTCTTCGAGTGACGTCATGAGGAGGGTCTGCCGAAACCGATCAGAGAGCAAGACCTGCCCATGGAGCGTCGCTTTTGGGCCACGAAACGTGTGCAGAGGGAGCCTCAATGTGACTTGGTAGTCGTGCGACCGACACGCTGTTTCCCTGCACAGAGGGGATGGGAACTGGGTAAACATGCGTCGGCTCGCACATCGAGAATACCGTGAAGTCCGAGACGCACCCAGTCCCGATTTATAAATGATTGGGTCTCCTTCACGCGCAGTAAACTCGCTCTCAGCTCAGTGGCAATCTCGTCCCCAATCGCATAACACAGCACGTCCCGAACTCGCAATCCCCCGGTTCAATACGTGTCAGAAGCACTTGCACGAGAAACTCAAGCGCATGAGTGATATGTTAGATTCCACGATGAGCATTGGTCTGAACGGAGACAGTGTCGAAAGGATTTTGTTTACATTATTGATGGAATAGGCAGACATTTTGTTTGCGGAAGAGGCAGTCAGACTATCAGTTGAACAAGTCCTCACATTTTTTTGGAATGACAGTCCCCGAGATGATATGGCGGTCAGGATGACACTGCTTCTGGAACGATCCCAGAGTCATTCCCGAAGATAATCCGTTGAACGAGTCCAGAACTGTAGTGATGAAGTGCCGAATCACAGAGGTCACTCGAGAATGAGGCAATCTGAAATGTAGGATTATCGCTAATCACGGAACTGATGTGCACATGATCCTCCGAATCATGCTGAGGCCATCTCAGAGGAGCTCTGCATGGCTATCTCAAAACATTCTTTCGCGTCTACTCGTTATAGATTTACAAGCCGGAAAATTTAGAACTATGCCGGCGATGGGATACCGATCCGCAGTGTGGGCCAGTCGCTGCATGCAGGCCCCTCAGATGGCAGTCTGGCTTAAAGCCAGTGTTCCGGAAATGGATTTTGGACGCATCGCTTCACGAAGGGCACGCGAGGAAGCGCAACACCCGTTCTTCTCAGACGAAATTCCAGACACGTGCGTGCACGTGAAGGAAAAACCAAGGAAGTGTGTCGACGAAGCATGTCGGATGGATTTCGAGCCACGGCGATCGTCATCGCTTCCGGCCCATTAGAGAGGGGTGGGATCCCACCTTGTGACCTTTTCTCTTTGTGAGAGTACGGCGAGAATCGAGAAAATCGCAGTGTAAGCAGAGTGCGCCTAGCACCGACAACCGCCGACCCCACCGTTAGGCGGGATCAACGACCTCGATACTAAGATGGCTGGGGCAACCACTACCCCGCTACTTGGTGCGCACAGGCGTCGAAGCGACACACGGCGGGTATCAGCCTCGCAATCAAAAAAATGCAAACAGTCACACGACGGTCACCAGTCGTGCCGCGTGTCCAAGCAAGATGCTGCAACCAGCCACGGCTCCAGAGCCTGGACAGCCAATCGGGGAGCGATCGTACAACTCCAGGATGAAAGCATGATGCAAGGCTGTCGTAGTCCGACTGGTGTGAGCACGGCTCGAAGAGCCCGCCTCCCGCGCCAATTAGCCGGGACGCGAGGATGTCATGCACCGTAAAGTCGTCAGAAAATTCGCACTCTTCACCACTACGGCCTATTGTCAGCAAAACTGTAAAAATCCTATAGTGTACTTGCTCTGGACACATCCATCTTAGCTATGCAAGTTTTGGAATACCGCACCTTCAGGAATACTCATCGTAATGCCGACACCCTGTCCCTATCGTCGCCCATTCACAGGTCCCCCTCCCTGCTCCCCCCGGCCTTATTGCTATCACCCCACCTACAACTAGCATGTACTGTACCTCTATCTGAACGTCCCCATCGTCCCCCTTTGTCCTGTAGCTACTGTCTGGCAGGCTTGCGACTGCCACCGGGTGAGAGGGGGGAGCGGAGGAAACCATAGAAGCAGATGATAGGTGCGGTGCAGAAAACGTGGAGGCGAACAAGCGGGGGGAGGGAGAGGGGGGGAAAAAGAACGGCGACAGCAAGAGGAGGGGGAAAAGAAGGAAGGAGCGACCAGAAATATGGGAGTTCTTGGAAATAAAACATGGGAGGTGGAGTTGGTCGGCGGGGGAGTCGGAGGGCAACATTGTGGAGGACTGGATGGCCATCATGCCTGATGCGAGGTGAAGCGATCATCATCAACAAAGGGACAACCGAACTAGGAGGAGGCCTTATCGGGGCCGAACAATCACATCTGCGTCCGATGTTGATTGGCCGAACGCGCGGGTCTGCGTTCGGTCGCATTATTGGCCTTGTTGGCCCAATATTCTGGAGCGGTTTATGGGGCATTGTTCGTGTTCGTTTTGTAGAGTATTGTTTGAAGAAAGACTTACCGGAACAAGTCTTTATGACTGACATCCTCTCTTAGATTTATTGTCAAGGCGAAGTACTACTCAGCCTAACAATTATCTGACAATTCGATATGTAAATCGTACCGACTAGTCGACTGAGCATTAGTTCATGTCCTATCGGCATCGCACATTCCGGATTCCGGACAGGGTGTCTGTAGACCAGGGCAGGGACAAGAAGCAACGCAAGAAGGAACATTATCAAAACGACACGCCTACGCAGAACGCAACTTGACCACCACGGTCATTTTTTATCTCAACAAGCTCAAGCGGCACTGGTTACATCTCGTCGTTCATCTTCGCCGGGGACAGGGGCCAGTCCAGCTCTTCGGCGCACATGGCCGCCCGCTCGGCCTTGATCATCTGCTCCGACACGCCCACATTGGTGTTGGCGACCGGAATATTGGACGCTTTTGCGGTACGTGTCTCGCCCGCGCACACGGCGGCGTTCCTGTCTTTCGTTTTCCGGCGCTGCTCCTGTGGTGACGGGACAATGTCACGTAGCTTGGCCAGTTCAGCCCGCACGGCCCATGTCGGCCTGTCCCTAAGAACTACGCCTCGGTTGGGGTCGTACCGTTGGTGATCATGAGCCCGTCCACAGCTTTGTTCTTCTTTTGTAGGTAGTCGTGCAGGGCCAGGCAGTTGGCCGCCCAGAGCTTTCTGGGCCCGTTATTAGCGTATCCGGAGCGCCCGTATACATCAGGGAGCCGCATGGCCTTGCGAAGCCCCTCGAGCAGTTCGTGATGCATCGTGCAGCGAAGGCAGAAGCAAGAACGGAAAAGTAGGCAGACGAGCAGTCCCAGCAATCGCAGGCGGGGAGGTCAAAGGCTGATATAAGTGAGCACCCTCGCACCTCTCGTGGTCCAGCTTCTTTCGAGCCGTCTGAGGTAGCGGCTGGCCGCGCTCCACATCACAGAAGACATCGATGCAGAAGACTCTATCACAATAAAAGAAAGAAGCAGTGTCACCGGTACGTACCAGGAAGAGGAGCAATTTCGAGCTGATACAGACGACATTTGATGTAGCCGCCAGGTTGTTCCGTCGTCCCCTTGACGTACAGGATGCCGCCATTCGGACTGATATCCTCAAAAGTATCGTAGGCGGCGTGCTGCATGGAGTGCCGGCCGTCGGTTGTCTTGAACCAGAACTCCTTGGACATCATGTCCCACTTTTCATCGTACTTCATGGTCACAAACGTCTTATGGCCATGCAGCCAACGTTTGCCGACCTTGGCCAGCGAGTGGTTGTGGTCGAGTTAAGCTTCAAGAGCCACCTACGCCAGACGCGATCGCTAGTGGCTAACGCCCGTCATAACGTTCTTGTGCAGCTGTAACTTGGCTAGTCCCGTCTTGGTGGTTTCCGTCACAGTCGCAGGAAGGAGATACTCAGTTGTCATCATGGCCCGCGCTTCATCGTTTGTGATGGGATGGGACGTAAAAATACGGCCATCAACACGCACGGCCACGTTGGTTACGTCATCCCCGCTACCAAACATATGCCGGGGCAAGCGGGCGTTGATGAAGTTTTAAACCAGCTGGTCGTCGAAACTGCTCTGTTCACAGTCTAGCAGTCAACAACAGAGGACGAAAAAAAATATAAGCGAGCGAAGACGAACGTACGCCGCACAGGCTTGTTCCAAGACGGGGGAGACGTCGCCTCCGCGGGCGCGGATCGCTTGTGCAGGGACGTGGGAGCCCCGTCAGCGACATGCGTAGGATTCACAGTCGACCCGGCAGGCGCGATGCCCCCGGAAGGCCCACCAATAGCGGGCCACATGCCAAGAAGCGGGGGAGCGGCCACGGATGCATTGGCAGGCAGGGAGCTCAATGTTCGGAAATCGAGAAGGCCGGGGATGGTGCCGCCCACGTTGAAGGAGCCTGCCGGTCCCATTCTCTGAGGGGCTTGCGGGGCCACCGTCCCTCAGGACAGTGTGGTGCCGATGAGCATACCGCCAGGGCTCAAGAAGTCGCTGGGGGTACCCATGTAGGGCAACCCGGGAAGACCATCGGCCTGCATGGTCGGGTTGAAGAAGTTGCCGAGCGACGCAGGCCCAAGTCGACGGTGGGAGCGTAAGAGCCACCAGCGCCGTTTGGCCGCAGTAGTATGGGCGTGAATTCTGTGGAAGCCTGCGCAGCGCCGCCGTTGGCGCCGTTCTTACAATCACCGGAAGTCAGGCTCACCAGTCGCACATGTACGGCGTCAATCACCACCAACCTCAGCGCGCGCGCCGTTCTTCCCTCCACCACAGACGAGGCAAAGGACCCGCGCGGATGCTCTGCACGGCGGCACAGAGCGCCAACGCCAACACAAGCGCCGTTCTCTCGTCAAGAGCGCTCAAGGCAACGGACACCCGAGGAAACGGGCACCGGTCGGAGGCTGCGTCTTCGAAGACGCCCGAACGTGCGTTGCGCAAAACCTTCAGTCACCGCGTCGCACGCAATGCCACAAAATATGGCGCGCCACAGCGCGGTACCTTTCCCCCCCCCATCCCCTCAGAGGCTGCCGGGGGTGCCTCCCTCTGCCCTCCCCCCTCCTCCCCCCTCCAGTGTGTTGCGGCACCTCGTTCCTCCACGGACGGCGCCGAATTTTGCTCGACCCTTTGGTGCGTCGCAGGGCCAGAAAAGGCGCGCAACAAGCGCGGCTCAGCACTGGTGACATAGTGGCTGCCTTTGTGTTTCCAGATTCAACCTGACTGATCCCTATGGGAACAGAACCGGAATAAAACCAGGATTGCCGTGGCAGGCACAGGCCAGCCTTGAAGAGTCTGAACCGGAAAAAAACCGGAATCGGCGGTCTTTGATTGCCTCACAATCGCCGAGAGAAGCATGATCCATGGGATGGATCGCCGTCCTCACAGCAGCTCCATATATACGCGCAGGTTCCAGGCGATTGATATTGCTTTGTCTGGTTTTTTTTCTTCTATTTTTTTTTCTTCCTACATACCACTTAGTCTAGCTCGTTCAATCTATCTAGCTGCTGCGGCGCCAGCTGTTGCTCCGCCGTCCCCTGCTCGGGAGGCGCGTCTCTGTCGGCCCCCACGGTGCCGCTGCCGTCTTCCGTCTCGGTACCTGGGGTCCCGGCGTCGTCACTGGCAGCGACGGGCCCCCGTTGCCGACGCGGCCGGCGGTTCAGCAGTGCGCGTGACAAGATCGCGCACGCCCTCCAGCTAAACTCGCAAACGGCCAGGCAGGGCTCGCGCTTTTCCAGGTAGACCACCGCGCTGCGCTGTCTGTCGCTGTCTTGTTGACAAAGCGGTAGCGTGCAGCCCAGGATCTTGTCAATAGAAAAAGCGAGGCACTTCCGCAAGCGCTTGTGGTCCTCCTGCGTCATCCCGAGTAGCCCCTTCTTGAAGATACTGATAATGGCAATCGTCGCGTCTGGCGGCGGCACGGGACGGTACCCGCCCAGGTAGCTGCCACCCCGCCCATTCTTGCGGCGGCGCGCCTCCGGTACGCCGACCCGTGGAGTGACAGGCGGGGCGGAAGGGGGGAGGCTGGCGCCAAGCGGAGCGGGGAGGGGTGAAGGACCAAAAGCCGGAGGCGACGAAAGG
>Ga0114957_1004090_pt1 | contig 12765 bp, 10 predicted proteins | sample BantaG_FD_87175 | JGI IMG/M metagenome (GOLD analysis project Ga0114957, IMG submission 87175) | Marine algal microbial communities from Bantry Bay, Ireland - BantryBay_4 metaG | ecosystem: Host-associated > Algae > Red algae > Unclassified | place: Bantry Bay, Ireland | collected 2014-11-21 | reverse complement strand
TCGACGCCGTCAACCGCACACCGTTCATCCCTACAACCTAACCTTTTAGCTCTAAATAGTTACAGAAAATCTTTGTCAAAGTCTTTACTTGCTCTAACTTCGGGAATTGCTGACTGCAAACCATTATCTACTCGGTCATTCCTCAAATTATCCCCCCCGTACATCTCCTTTACCATGTATCGCTGGGACATCAATGTGCGTATGTCCGACTATCATTGGCTTTGCTGGCGGTGGCGGTATTGGCTTCCTCTTGCAGCAGAACTTCAACCTGCTCAACTACCGGGCCGCGAGTGCGCAGATCCTAGCGATTGCGATTGTGGTGTTGATCATAGATTATGTAAGTTCGGCGCTGCGGCAGCGGGTTGTGTAGGAGCGTTTACCCCGCCAGTAAATACAGATTCTCCGCCAGTAGCTCCAGCCATACCTCGGATCCTACGGGATACAATTGCTCTTCGCTCGGATCATAAACCGCAGCGGCGATCAAGTGTCCGTCTACGTTAACATCATACTCGGCCAGTGAGCCAAGATAGGCGGTGCGGTGGACGGTCCCTTTGAGCGCGGTGACTGTTGAGTCGGGTTCCGAACCGTGTAGGCGAATCGACTCAGGGCGGGCGAGCAATAATGTATTGCTATCTTCAATCTTGGCGTCGCTTATTTCTGGGCTGGCGGCAGGAATTGTCAGCCGTTTGCCCAGAAGATCAATATTCCATCCGCTCTTCTCTTCCCCATTAACCGTCACTGGCAAAAAGTTGGCCTGCCCAATAAAGTCGGCCACAAAACGATTTTGCGGACGGCGATAGATCTCGACTGCGCTGCCCGCCTGCTGAATCCGCCCTTGATCCATGACCACAACCAAATCTGACAGCACCATGGCCTCATCCTGATCGTGGGTGACGTAGACGCTGGTGATGCCTAGCTCTTGCTGAATGCGGCGGATCTCGCTGCGCATCGTCACGCGTAGCTTGGCGTCGAGATTGCTCAATGGCTCATCGAAGAGAAGTACTTTGGGCTGCATGACGAGCGCCCGTGCAAGCGCCACTCGCTGCTGTTGGCCACCGCTCAGCTCGTTGGGTGCGCGATTTTCTAGCCCGCCTAGTTCGGTCATCTCTAGCGCGTGACCCACCTGTCTGCTGATCTCGCTGCGCCCCAATTTTTTGATCTTCAGCCCGTAGGCAATGTTTTCGAAGACGGTGAGGTGGGGGAAGATGGCGTAGCTTTGGAAGACCATAGCCATATCGCGCACATTGGGCGGCTGTTCGTTGATCACGTCGCCATCGAGCACGATGTTGCCCGCGGTTGGGAACTCGAAGCCCGCGATCAGCCGTAGCGTGGTCGTCTTGCCGCAGCCAGAGGGGCCAAGCAGGGTGACGAATTGGCCGCGTTCGATGGTCACGCTGACGTCGTTGACGGCGATGACATCGGTTGCGCCGCTGCGGCCGAAGAATGTTTTGGTTAGGTTTTTTAGTTGTAGAAACATAGGGAAGAAGTTTTCAGTTTTTTAGTCATCAGTTGGTCAGTTTTGGGTTCGATACGGTTACTGGGCTGAATTGCCATCAGAGAACCTTACTGACTCTGAACTCAGAGTCAACCATCGTAATTTGTAGTTCAAGTGCAAGGCCAATTCGGCCTTTAGCTGTTCGCCAAACGTGTCTAATTGCACTATGTGGGATATTGAGGCAGTCGTTGTGCCAAGACGTATTCCCTTCAAACTTGAGTTCAAAATCATCAGTATTGCGAGCCGTCAGAACAATTCTGTCCACATCAACTCGGAAGAAACGAGGAGCTTCCCCACCACCTCCATACCCGCCACCTCCAGCGACTAAATCGTTATAACTTGCCACGACTCCACCCACTAATTCGATGTCATTTAAGAACTCATCGTTTTCTTGGATATATAAGGCCTTGAGTCGTATTTGATTTGCACGTGACATATCAGTTATGAATTCTTCTGTCTGTATGGGGCCAAGTATCAGTTTCGTTTCGTCAATCCGGCGAACAATCTTGAGCGTTTTATTCGGGCTCTTAACCCAAATAGGTTTTGCAGATGCGAAAATTCGAAATACAAGCAACGACTTTCCTTCGTATTTAAATTCGTCACTTTCAAATAATGGTGCTGGCTCGCAACATTCCTTAATAGCGTTCTCAATACTTCTTCGAGTAGTGGAGATATTATCAAGACCGGCAACTTGAGCTTGGCCTTTAGACTCTGAGACTCCAAAAATTAGGTATCCACCATCCGAATTAGCAAACTGGCTGAAATCCGAAGCTAACTCTGTCTTGCGCTCATCCTTACAAATTTTATGGCTACATCCTTCCTTGTTGGCTGGCTGAGGCAGTGTACACTTTTTTTGATCTGGCTTTAGCTTCAGCTCAAGTGTGTGGCTCTCTCGCAGTTGGTTCGGATCGAAAAAATCAATGAATTGACCTAATGAATTTGATACCTCGCTGTAGTTTACCCTACGCTCAAATCGACCGCTTCGCTACCTGCGTACGTTCTGCCCAACCACCAGTAGACCAACCCGATCGCGGCAAGCACAATCGCGATTAGAATCACAGAATAGGCTGCGGCGACGCTCATACCGCCCTGTTCCACCTCGCTGAGGATCCAGACGGTGAGGATAGGCCATTCGGGCGTGGTGAGGAAGATAATGGCGGAGAGGCTGGTCATGTGACGGGCGAAGGCGAAGATGAGACCGGCGATAAACGCGGGCACGATCAGCGGCAGGGTGACGTTGCGGAAGGTGTACTGCGCGTCGGCTCCTAGATTGGTGCTGGCTTCCTCGATGGCCGGATCGATTTGCTGGAGAGCTGCGACCCCAGCACGGACGGACGCGGGCAAGCTGCGCACGGCGTAGGCAGCAATGACGATATATGGGGTACCGACGAGGGCAAGCGGTCTCCCCCAAAAGACGAGTGCGGCGCAGAAAATTAACAACAGGGTTGCCACAAGCCAGCGGGCCGCGGCTTTCACCTGTGTCACCAAAAAGACGCCGACCATGAGATAGGTAAAGCCCATAATGGCCATGGTAGGGCGGGTGAAGACGGTGATGAAAACGGAGAGGCGGTTGACCACTTTGGGCCAGTTGACGCCGGGCAGGGTGCGCCCCCAGCGGGCCAGTGGCTCTGTGACTAGTGGGCTTAGATTGTAGATGATGAGCCAGCCGATCATGGCTGTTAGAGTCCAGCCGATCAGCCGCCGTCGCTTTGGTTCGGCAAAGAAAAGGGCCAGAATCATGACCAGCGCGAGACCCGCCGCAATGAGGTAGCGCCAGCCATCTTCAGAGATCTGCAAGAGATAGGGTAGCCAGTTAAAGTAGTAGCCGACGATGGTGCCAACGGTTAAGATGCCAACACGAACCAGCCAGCCGACTGCAACCTGCGAGACGAGATACGCGGCCATGAGCGCATAGAAGATGCCAACTACTATCATGGGCGCGTTGATGAAGGCGATGATGTAACCGATGCCCAGTATGGTGCCAGGGACTGCGCCGCCTAGGTTGGAAGTAAAGTCTAGCGTCTGCTTGCCGATGAAGGCTTTGCGCACCACTAAATAGGCGATGACCATACCAATAATGCCCGCAATGGGGGTCGCAATGGTCGACAAAAAGGTGGTCGAGAGAATGGCGTTGAGACCACGGCTGAACGCGGTCTGATAGTGGGTGAGATCGGGTGCGTAGTTGATGCCCCACAGGGTGGTAAATGAGCCCAGTAAAATGGAGAGATAGAGGACCATAATGAGGAAGAGCACCACAGATGTGACTGCGATAAAGCTCCAGCGGATCAGCGGCTCTTTGACCCGAATCTGCCCGCCGCTTGGCTTGCCCGTTACCGCTACGTAGGAGCGGCGGGAGACGTAATAGCGCTGCAGGAGGAAAATGGTCAACGTGGGGATCAGCAGGATGAGCGAGAGTGCCGCGCCTTTTTGCTGATCGAATAGCCCGTTGATGGCTAAAAAGATTTCGACTGAGAGGACGTTGGCGTTGCCGCCTAGCAGCAGCGGGTTGCCCAAGTCTGCCATGGATTCCACAAAAAGGAGCAGAAACGAGCCAGCCATACCCGGGATGAGCAGGGGCAGGGTGATGGTGCGGAAGATGTGGAGCTTGCTGGCACCAAGGCTGAGAGCGGCTTCTTCCATGGATGGGTCGAGCCGTTCGAGCATGGAGCGGATAATCAAATAGGCGACGGGGAAGAAGGTGATGATCTGCACGAAGACCAGCCCATCTAGCCCATAGATATCATTGGCTCCGGCAACAAAGCGAATGCCAAAAAGTTGCTTGGTCACCAACCCGTTGCGGCCAAAGAGTAGAATGGTGGCGATGGCGATAGCAAAGGGGGGCGAGATGGTGGGCAATAATGTAAAAACGTGAAAAAAGCGTGCGCCCGGCACATCACAGCGCACCATAGTGTAGGCGAAAATAAAGCCGAGCAAGGTGCCGCCGGTGGCTGTGTAGAGGCCCATGAGCATAGTGCTACTTAGCAATTGCCAATTATAGGCGCGATAATCTGGCCGCACAAAACGTTCGAAATATTCGAGGCTAAAGTTGCCGGTTTCTAGCTCGAAAAAACCTTGCCAAATCACCCGCAGCAATGGATAGGCGACAAAGAGCAGCACAAATACGCCGACGATGATTAGGCCCATGGCAAGGACTGGATCTTGACCGATGAGGCGTAGCTCTTGGTAGCGCTGCCAGAGGCGGGAGCGTTGGGTTGTGGGGATGGGTGCTTTGGTTTCTAAGGACATGTTTAAATGGCTTGATTCGATCTCACATTCTTCTGGGGGCTATGTTATTCAAGACCTGCTTTGTTGAACTCATCCTGCATCGCAGGCAGATTATTATATTGGCTGCGGATCTGGGCGATCTGCTTCACCCACTCGCTGTGGATAACTGCTTCCTCGACGCGCTTTAAGCTGAGGAGGCGCTCTATTAGCTCGCCATGACGTTTCGTCTGTCGGCAAGCTTCAATGAAAGATTCGTCATCGAGAGTATCCGCTTCAAGCTGAAGAAGAAAGCCACCATAGTGACGAAGCGCCCAATCGCCTATCCGATTTGGGGCCGATGAAGGCATATTATCGCGCACCCATTGAGCGACCATGGCTTTTTCTTCAGGGTTGCTATACTCAAAAAGTGGTTCAGGAATACTATCTGCAGCCCCGTAGCCGCCCATTTTTGTATCCCACTTCCAGATGTCAAACATGCTGCACAGTATTTGCTCGCGCAATTTGGCATCGGTTGCGTTGGCTAGACAGATACCGAGACCTTCGCCTGCGGTGTCGATCAATCCGACGATTTCACCCTCTTCGTCGTAGTAAGATTCGTAATTGCTACAGATCCTTTGGGCAACCGAACTGTAGATGGTTATCGCGTTGGTCCAGTCGTCGGCTGCTGCGTATTGATCCCCCATGCGTAGAATGTCATAAATTGTGGATTCGCTTACGTAGCTATCATAGCTATAGTCGTAATCATAATCTGGCATGGCATTATCAATCTGCCGGATAATCAATTCCGAATTGATAGGCGTTGATTGACCACCCATGCTCACTCGCTGTAGCTCAATCAGCGATTCTAGATCTGGATGCCGGCCCACCATCTTTTCGATTAGCGTCACTAAATTATTCTTATCCCACTCGGCCAATGCGCTTGCTACCTCTTCTACTTTTGTGAATTCTTGGGGCTTATGAATCCAAGTGAGGAGAAGGGCCACGCAATGCTTGCAGCTACTGCCTACAGGACAAGAGCAATTTGTGGATGCAATGCCTTTATTATTTAACTCAATCTGTATACGATAGGGAACGGACGCACTGCCATAACACTGTCCTTTGAGCATTGTGCCCTGCATGGTCGGTTGCTGTATGGCATCGTTGGTGTAGTAGCCGCGACCGCGCTTAAAAGAGCCACTATCAAATTTAGATTGAATGTCTTTTTCTGTGAGTTTGGGGAGATTGGACATAATAAATTGTTGTGATTGTTTTTAAGGAGATGGTGAGGATGGCAGCACTGTGCTGCCATCCTCACCATTTCGTCATATCGTCATCTAACTCATCTTGTCGAGCGTTACTCTTTTAACGAATCAGCATTCGCAATGTCATTGATAAAGCGATCTACAAAATCTTTTTTGTTCGAACCACAGTAATCAAAGTCATAGTCGATGAGTTGGACTTCCAGCAACTCTGGACGAGAGGCAGATGCGCCGTCAACTGTTGGTGCTTGGAAGGCTTCATATTTTGGACCAAGCTCTTGCGTGGCTGGATCCAGCGCCCAGTCGAACCACTTTTGAGCGGCATCGAGATGAGCCGCACCAGCAACGATCCCCATGCCGCCGATCTCGTAACCTGTGCCTTCTGCGGGGAAGCTTAGAACTAGTGGCGAACCTTTCTCCATTTCGGCCACAATATCGTGAGAGAAGACGATGCCAACTGCGGCTTCACCTTGGCCCACAAAGCGACCCGGGGCAGAACCGCTCTTGGTGAATTGGTTTACTTGCCCCGCATACTCTTGGAGGTAGGCCCAACCTTCTTCTTCGCCCTTGAGCTGGAGGATGGTACACATGGCGGTGTAAGAGGTACCCGAACTAGATGGGTGCGCCACCATAAGTTGACCGGTAAACTCCGGCTTGAGCAGATCGTCCCAGCTTGTGGGTGGCTCTACGCCCGGATTCTCGTCTAGCCATTGTTGATTCGTGGCAAAGCCAAGGGAGCCAACATAGACACCGGCCCAGTAGTTGTCGGGGCTAAGCATCAGAGCTGGATCTTTAATATTGGCCGAATTGGGCGATTCATATTGTTCTAACAATTCTTCTTGCTCGGCTGCGATAAAGCTGTCAATTGGGCCGCCCCACCAGATGTCGAACTGGGGATTGTCCTTCTCGTTGCGCAGACGGGTTAGTGACTCGCCACTGGACATGCGCACAAAGTTGACGGTAATGTCTGGATTGGCCTTTTCGAATTCGGCCTTCATGCCTTCGCACCACTGCACTTGAGGGGTACAAAGTAAATTCAATTCGGTGCTGGCTGCCATTTCTCCATCGCCATTATCATTGTCCGGCGCGGCAGGTGGTGGCGGTGCTGGACAAGCAACTAGCGCCAAACTGAGAACCAAAAATAGCGAGGCTACTGCAAATCGTTTCATCGATTCCTCCTTAAGAAAATTAAATTGGTTTGAGATAAACAGAGATAAGATCTGAGTGAATTTTTACTGAAAAAACAAATTGTAAATGCCCTTGCGCTGTAATGATGGGGAGGCACAAGAGCTTTTGGGGGGGTCTGTTTGTGAGGTTTGTTAACAAAATGTCAACGGTAAAAGTATACAGCCATTTATTGTTATCTACAATAAACCGGCTGGTGTTGGGCATGTTTCATAGTGTGGGCGAAGAGTAGGTGGCGCTACACATCAAATGCTTACTCCTTCAATCCGTTTAATGCCCGAACGGTTCAGGATGACCCGATGGCGACGATAGACTTTATCTTTTTTGGGTGCGCGAGCGGCGTATTTAGAGATTAAATTGATGTGGTAGACCTTATGAGTGGGTACGGTTATAAGCTCGTCGTCCTTAAGCATCAATCTATCTTGAATCGGATCGTCCATTTTGGAAAGAAATGATCGGATATCGTATCGGATGATATCATTAATACTCGTGATTTGGGTGGCTGCGCCCATAATCTCGCGAATGGCATCCGCAAAAAGGACAATGTCTTTCGTGTAGCGAATAATAGTTTCGCCAGCTCTGTCGTTTTCTATTTGTACAAAAGTGTCGTAATCGCGGGCTTCATGGATACGACGAGGCAACTCATCTTCGCTTATAAACGAGACTTTTTCACGCAGAATGCCGATTTGGTGCTTTTTATCTTGGGTATAGATCGCAATTCTCCGATCATAGATGAAATTGTGCAGCGTGTTCATAAACAACCCGCGCCCAATTTCTTTCACTCGATCCTTAAACATGTAGCCAACAACAAGCGCAACAAAGAAAGGGAAGGTGAAGTTACCAAAGCGCCACTGGAAATAAAAGGCAATTGTTGTGGCAAAGATCATGGCGATGCCAGCCGCAATGGCCTGGGCAAAATGCTCTAATTTTTGGCCCTCGCGCTGCGTGCTTGTCGATAGATAGAGAATGCTGGACGCATACTTTTTTAGGATCGAGACGCGGTAGTTATAAAGCTCATTGTCCCCTTCCGTGTCCAGCAGAGATTCATATCCTTTTTCGCGCCGATGGGCAACTTCGGCATGAATGCGAGAGCGCAATAGCTCTTTTAGTTCTGTCATCTCTGCCAATTGATATTCGTCTAGAAGGCCCAGTAGTTCGATTAGTCCCTCTTCGAGCAATACGCTAATGGATTCATCGGTAAAGGTATAGCCAGTCAGGATGCTTTCGTCTATATTTGGCAAGCTGAACTCGGGCAAGAGGTTGTCGTAGCTTTGGCTAATTTGATGGGTGGCAGACAAAAATTCTTGAATAAGGTTGTCGCAAAGCCGATGCGCATTTCCGCCGGATGTATGTTCAAGCTGAATGCGCAGATGATCAATATGCTCGCGGATCGCGCTTTTGAGCATGGCGGCTAAGAGCTTTAACTGTTCGACAAGTGGCTTGATTTGGCGCGGATCAGTCACCCAGCCAGATTGCTGAATGATGGTACGGATAGCGTGTAGAGGAGAGTCTTTACTTGTGTCGAAGTCGCGCAGAATTAAGGTCGGTGTTTTGAAGCGGATGTAGTTTTTGAGATCACTGTAAAAATAGCGTTTGGGATACGTTTCTTCGCTAATCGCAAGTGTTCGGGGCGCAAAGATATAGGTCTCGACTTGGTAATGGGTCTGCTTACCCGAGTGTAGTTCATAGTCAAGTTTCAGTTCGATCTGATATCTATCATGCGGTAATACAGCTTGCTGGATTGATTCCATCATAAAATCATATATGAGCCAAGAAAAAAAGACAGGTTGTAGGCCCAGTATAGTTGCTACTAGGCTTACAACCTGTTGCTATCAGAATTTACAAACGTACTGCAAGTTTGTACGTACAAATTTACTAATCTCGTTCCGCTATGGTTTTAGCAGCGCTACAAAGATAAATATTTCTTAAGCATTACTCCAAACGAGCGTGTACGATTGTGCTATTGCAGAGCGTGAATGTGTTTATTCGAAGAAGGCGTTGTAGTTAGCCAATTCTTCGTTGGCTTTCTCAGCTGCTTCGTCGAGCGCTTCTTGAGCCGAGACACCATCATCGAGCACGCGACTGTATGCCTGCACAACTAGCTGGCGAATTGCTGGGAATGGACCCGCTCGACCACCGAGTACGGCATAGTTCACCTCACCATCTTTCATGGTTTCGGTGGTTGAAAGCTGATCAATAGCCGTCACAAAGTTAGGGTTCTCGTCCCAGAATGCAGTAAGCTCAGCATCATCCGAAATATCTGTCCGAACGGGGAAATAACCAGAACCTGTGTGCCACGTAATCTGCTGTGGACCCTCGGCCATAAACTTCATGAACTGCCATGCAGCGTCGTTCTTTGCGCCATCGTCAGATTTAAGCAACCAAAGGGCTGCACCTCCGATCACGACACCGTTGCGCTCGCTGCTGTCGGCATGGGGAATGAAGGCCGTAGCAACTGGGAACTCACTGTTGTTGATAACACCCGCGTCCGACGTGGAGTCGATCATAATCGCAGCTTGACCGGCTTGGAAGGTTGAATCTGTCTCGGACCATGTGCTGGCTAGGTTTGGTGCATAGCCTTCTGTAATCAGGCTCGTATAGAAATCGAAGACCTCTACACCTATTTCGCTATTGAAAATAGCTTCGGTGGCGCGACCAGTACGGCCATTGTTCTCGTTAAAGTAGAGACCACCACTGTTTGCCAATGTCTGCTCGAAGAACCAGCCAACCTGACCAAAGGTGAAGCAATACTCAGAAACGTCAGCCTCCATGATTTGATCACACATTGCCTTAAATTCTGAGAAAGTTATGCTGCCGTCGATACTATCAATGTCAGCCTCTGCCAACATCTCTGTATTATAATAGAGAATCGGCGTGGAGCTGTTAAAGGCCATCGCGACCATCCCTTGCTCATCCGAGTAATAATCTTTTACGGCTGGAATGAAGATGCTGTCATCAAAACCATCTGCCTGCATTAGTTCGTAGGCAGGGATCAATAAGCCGGTATCAAGCATTGTTTGCGATGCAATATCAAAGTTCTGAATAATGTTTGGAATGCCGCCCGTTTCCATTGTAGCAAGCAGGGCGTTATATGTGTCATCATAGCTGCCTTGATAAGTTGCATTGACGACAATACCATCTTGGCTCTCGTTAAAGCGATCAACTAGCTCATTGACCAATACGTCAAGTTCACCGCTCATTGCGTGCCAAAACTCAATCTCGACTGTACCATCTGCCATTTCATCGCTATCGGCCATTGTGTCACTGTCTGCATCGCTCTCGGCAGAAGTGTCAGCGTCTCCACTATCTGCTTCTGGCGCAGGGGCGGGTGTTGCACAAGCCGAAAGCGCCATTGCAAAAATTATCATCAGGCTGAGCAAGAATAATCTGTTTTTCATGAATTTTCTCCTTTGAAACTCTGTTAAAATTTGTTGAAAATAAAAACGATGAAGCAAATAAAGTAATCAGTGGATCAATATCCAATTACCGAACTCCTGACTACCAGATACTATCCTTTTAAGCCCGTCATCGCAATACCCTGTACAAGCTGCCGTTGTGCAATTAGAAAAGCGATCAACGCGGGGCCAAGCGCAATCATCGAACCCGCCATTACAGGCCCCCACTCTTGCCCACGTTCCAGATTACTCATAAAAAAGCGAATACCGATTTGCAGCGTGCGCATTTCGAATGTTTTGGTGATGACCAACGGCCACAAATACTGATTCCACGCGTTGAGAAACGCAAAGATGGAAAATGCGCCGATAGATGCTTTGCTCAATGGGACGACGATTTTCCACAAGAAACGCCAGTTGCCCGCACCATCTATCTTCGATGCATCATGCAGCTCTTTAGGGATCGTGAGGAAGAATTGCCGCAACATAAAGACACCAAATGCGCTGGCAATGAACGGCACGATCAACCCTTGATACGAATCGGCCATGCCCCACTCTGAAACCAAAATAAAGTTGGGGATAAAGGTTAACTCAAATGGCACCATCAAGCTGCCGAGCACAATATAAAAAAGCAAATTTCGGCCAGGGAAGACCAGTATGGAGAATGCATACGCTGCCAAAATGCTAAAAATAACTTGCCCAATCGTAATCAAGCCGGACTGCACAATGCTATTAAGCATAAAGCGACCAAACGGTGTGCTGTTCCAAGCGGCTTGATAATTTTGCAGCGTCCACTCTTGTGGGAAAACTGTCGGCGGAAAGCTAGCCACCTGCGCTGGCAACTTAAAGCTTGTAAAAAAGGCAATAAAGATTGGCAGCGCAATCACTAGTCCCAGCCCAAGCAGAAGAATATGCACGGCAAGGTCTGTACCCGTAAATCTTTCTTTGCGTTTTGTTGTTGTATCAATTGGACTATCTAAAGAATCTATCATTGCCATGTGGGAAACTACTTTGCCACGTTAATCTTCGCTATTTCGATAATTGATTGAACACTTTACAACTCTCAATACTCTGCAACTCTTGCAACTTTTCTACTGATAGTGGACCTGTTTCTGCGCAGTGGCAAATTGAATATACGACATAATCACCACCATCAGCGCGAGCAGATATGCCTTTGCCGAGGCCAACCCACGCATGGGCGTCCCCACAAACGCATCATAGTAGATATCATAAACCATAGTTTGCGTCGCACGCCCAGGACCACCAGAGGTCAGCACGTCAATTTCGCCAAACGCTTGGAAGCTGTAAATAATATTGATCAATAAGAGGAAGAAGAGGGTGGGCGTAAGCAGCGGCAGCGTAATATGGCGAATGCGGTGCCACAAATTTGCGCCATCGATCTGTGCAGCTTCGTAGTAGCTTTGATCAATATTCTGTACACCCGCCAAAGCAATAATCACGTTGAAGCCTAACTGTCGCCAAACCACAGCCATAATCACCGCGATCAACGCCCAATCTTTTGTCGCCAGCCAATTGGGCGCATCCTGCATTCGATCAAATAATCCCACTTGGACCATGAAATAGTTCAAATAGCCAACCACCGGGTGATAGATCCACCGAAAAAGCACGCCGGTCACCGCGCTGCTGATCACAATTGGCACAAAGATCAACGTGCGGTGCAGCCACGAAAGATTGTTCAGTGGATAGGCCAACGCCACCGCAAGCAAAACGGCTAAGATTATCCCAACCGGGACCGTCCCCAAAACAAAAAGCAGCGAAACGCGCACGCTATTCCAATAATCTGCATCTGTCATTAGGTTCGCGTATGTTTCTAAACCCACGTAACGCATCTGATTGCCAAAGGGCGCAATGCGGTTGAGGCTCAGCGTAAAGGATTTATAGATCGGCCAAAAGACGAAAATGCTTAAGCCGATTAAAGTCGGTGCAAGATAAAGATATCCTTCCAGCGCTGATGAGATTTTATTGCGGAATTGAGTCATATGCAGGCTAAAAAGTATTAAATTAATAGATGAAATCTGCATCGGCATGATGCCAGCAGTTTCAGTTATGAAAACGAAAATGCGAAGAGTGATTTGGAGATAAAAAAGGTTCTATGAGGAATTGTGGGGTGGCCCGCAGAATGAATTCTGCGTCTGCTATGGGAAACCTGTTAAAACAGGTTAAATGCCGTAACTTTAACGTGATTTATCACGTTTTCCGTATCAGGCTG
>Ga0114957_1004088_pt1 | contig 12771 bp, 11 predicted proteins | sample BantaG_FD_87175 | JGI IMG/M metagenome (GOLD analysis project Ga0114957, IMG submission 87175) | Marine algal microbial communities from Bantry Bay, Ireland - BantryBay_4 metaG | ecosystem: Host-associated > Algae > Red algae > Unclassified | place: Bantry Bay, Ireland | collected 2014-11-21 | reverse complement strand
TGTATTTCTTGTACTGTTTTCATAAAAAGAATATAAGAAATTTGCGACATTTTACAAAATCGGTCTCGCATGCGCGTACGCACACGCGCGCACGGTCTGACTTTTTTTGTAGTAATCTTTAATAAAGTGCAAATTTTAACTTAAAAAAGAAAAGAATGTCGCTGCCAAAAAAAGGAAGCAGAAAAATAATTATAGAAAACATCTCGCCAATTTTCAAAAGCATAAACAATAAAAGTTTCCATTTTAAGTAAATTTAACATTTTTTGTTTCCGATTTACGGAAACATTTTCTATATTTATATTGTATGATAGTAATAGAAACTAAAACCAGAAAAAAACTTAAAATAGAGGTAAGACCCATTGAAAAAGATGATTTTAAGTTATTAACAAAGAAAAGATATTTCTTTGACTGGAAAGAGGAGAGGAAGCAAGAAATATTTAAGTTAACTCTAGAAGAGAAGAATGATATCTTAGGACTAATTTCAATAGAGCGGATTCCAAATGAATGGAGAATCCACATAAGACTTTTAACTGTTTCAGAGGAAAATAAAGGACAGAAAAAAAAATACGAAAATATTGTGGGAAACCTAATTACGCATGTCTCTAAAATTGCATTGAGAGAATATGCTGAACTTGCATGCGTTTCTTTAAAACCAAAAAGTAAAATTGCTCAGCATTACATAGACAAATATGGTATGAATATCACAGGTCAGACATTAAGCATCGAATTACCAGAAATATTAAATCTAATAAAAGAATACGACCATGAATAAAAGTAAAAATAATAAAAAAATATCAGACGCTGAGTATGGTGTCGATTCAAGATATGCTTCTAAAAAAGAAAGAACTGCTGATGGTAAAGCATTAATGGAAGCAAGGTTAGAAAAGATGAAAAATCTTTCTGAAGACCAAGTTATAACAGCAAAACTTTTGCAGTTGAAACTTAGAATGGAAGAATTTATCAAAAATCCAGTAAATGAAAATCACAATTTCTTTACAGATTTTTTAAAGTTTTATATTGATTCCATATATAATAAAAGAGTTCATTTTGCCAAAGATATTAATATCACTCCTGTTCGACTAAGTCAAGTTCTAAATAATCATAGAGAACCTAAAGAGGAATTTATTCTACGGTTAATTATTCATTCCGAAAAAACTTATGAAAAAATCTGCACCTTCCATAAAAAGACTTGGTTTCAAGTTTACTTTCATGAAAAAATTTATGATACCATATCTAATCAAAGTAAATGGAGACCTCTCGTAGAAAAACATGTAAATGTTAGTCGATCAATCAAATCCTCTTAAAAGAGAAAATAGTAGTTTATCCATTTCCCCAAAAACCAAAAAAGGTATCGAACACCCAACAGCATTCGATACCTTTTCTATATCAAAATCACTTACTCTCTAACTCCTAATCAATTCCTTTTCCAACTCTTCCAATGACCTCCCTTTCGTTTCAGGAACTACTTTAAGGAAAATAAAGAACCCAACCAAAGCAATCAATCCGAAAATAAGAAAGGCCGTGGCGCTTCCTAAATTTTCCAATTCCCAAGGGAAGATTTGAGCAATCACCCAAGAAGAAAATGAATTAAGAAATCCAATAAAACCAATGGCTAAACCTCTAATTTTATTAGGGTACATTTCTGAAAGTAAAACCCACATCACCGGGCCCAAGGAAAATGCAAAACAAGCAATAAAGCCCATAATACCAATAAGTGCCAAGGTAGCATTCATCGTAACCGAAGCTTGCATGATATCCCCTTCGGTTTTTAGAAAAGTTTGATTGCCTAAAATTTCCTTTAAATCATTTTTAAAGTCTACATCATTATCATACTCTTTTCCAACGACCGCACCCAAATCTATTTTACTAATCAATTCAATTCCTGCAACATCTTCTTGATTCAATTGATAGGTAGCATTGCTAAAACTATAAGCACATAACAATAAACTTGCAGCGATACCAGCCATTCCAACAATCAGCAAAGGTCTTCGGCCCATTCTATCAATCAAGTACATGGCAACTAGCGTAAACACTACAGAAGTTCCACTCAATAAAACACCTTGGAAAAAGGCAGCCTCTGTTCCAATACCCGTTTGTTTAAAAATAGAATTCGCATAAAAATAAATCGCATTGATACCCGTAATTTGTTGTAAAATACCGATAGCAATTCCTATCCATAAAATGAATCTTAGCGCAGGTTTAAATAATTCTCCAATCGATACCTTTTCTTTATTTTTATCTTCAGCAATACTTTGAAGAATCCCCTGAGTCTCGCTTTCAGCTAGAGCTGCACCATGTAATTTTTGTAAAACTGCTGCCCCTTCCTCATTTCTATTTTTACCAAATAACCAACGTGGACTTTTAGGAACAAAGAATAATAAAATAAAATAAAGTATCGCAGGAAACGCTTCTATTCCCAACATCCATCGCCAAATATTTTCGTCCGTTAAGAAACTACCTCCGCTTTTAAATAAATCATTAAAGTAATAATTACTCAAAAATGCAGCAAAGAATCCCAAGACAATATTTAACTGTTGAATCGAAACCAACTTCCCTCGATTCGCAGGAGTAGAGATTTCTGCAATATATGTTGGAGCTACAATCAGCGCTGTTCCAAAGGCGAAACCTCCAATCATTCTAGCAATATAGAGCATTTCGTAAGAGGTAGCGTAGGCGGAAAGTATGGCAGAAAGTGCATAGGTAAAACCTACAATTAATAAAACTGGTTTTCTACCGACATTGTCACTCCAGCGTCCTGCTACTAACATTGACAAGGTTGCGATAAGTGTGGGCGAACTCGTCACCCAACTAATTTGGCCATTATCCAAATTCAATTGTGGTCCTCCGTATTCCATCACCCCTGAAATGATTCCCGCATCAAAACCAAAAAGGAAACCTCCAAGTGAAACAACTGCAGCTATAAAAATGGTATAGCCGAGATTACTCGAACCATTTGCATGTGTAGAATTTTCCATAATAATTATGTTGATTGTTTTGTTTTGAAAAATTTGAGAAATGAATATAGGATTTAATATGTGGGAAACAAAATTCTTAGTGTAATATATACAATAACTAGAAAAACTTTTATAAAAAGTGGTAAATTGAAGTTGAATTTATAAAGTATTATTATGCATTCATATGGAAAATAAAAAAGAATATTTACAACACCTATTAATCAGATTAGAAGATAGGAGTTTACGATCTGGAGAAAAACTTCCTGAACGAGTAAAGTTTAGTTCAGCATTAACCGTTGGTCATGAGGCACGTCAATAAATCAATGGACTTGACGATAAAGATTTTATTCCTGTTTTTCAAGAACTATTGGAAACAGAAAAACGGATCATTAATAGAATTAACTTGATCACTTATTTGATCAGATTAGCGGATCGATTCGGCAGCAATGAAATTGCGGATTATATTTTGAGTTTGGTAAAAAAAGAAAAAACAAGATGGATTAACGAGTTATCATTAAGAGTTTTATCTTCTGCACTTTCAAGGGTTGGTTCACTCAAATCTATTCCATCACTCAAAGAAATAGTTTCCATTTCTAAAAAATCAGATACGATTTTATATGCTTTAGGTGCCATCAATAAGATCAATGGAAAAAAGGAATTAGATTATTTTATAGCATGCTACCATGAAAAAAGAGATTCTTCTGTTAAAAGAAATTTGATTAAATTGATTGCAGCTTTAGGCAATGAAAATCAATTCATCTAAAATCCTAAACAAATACTCAAACAAAAATATATTTATGAAAATATTTCACATCTTTTTTTTCTTATTGATAATTTCCTTTTCTTCACTTGCTCAGTCGGATGAAGATAATCTTTGGATTAGTTATATGGGCGATTCTATTGCCGCATCAATGTTTTATGAAGGGGCTTATATTGATACACTTTTTAATAGAAATATTTTTCTTGATAAAATAATTATTCAGAAAGATGATCCAAATATTAAAGAATTCAATGACTATTTTGTCCATGATCTTTTTGGAAATTTTAAAATAGGAAGTCTTCTTTCCACAGCTATAAAAAAAGACGATAGTTATTATGATTACCTCAATCATTATGTTGATGTCGATGGAAACATTCATATTTTATGTCGATTATTTAGCCCTGATGGAGGAGTGAATTATCATGATTTTCAAATGTCTTATATTGATATTGATTCGAGTTATCAAATTGTGGATATCTATATTTATTTTTCAGGAGAAGATCTGACAGAAACTTATCGTCAAGTTTATAAAAACCTGCTCAGGGAAAAACTAGAAAAAATAACAGGCGTAACCAATAAAACAGAAGCAGCGTCAAGTTTCAATATACTTCAGAAAGCAAGGCAACTAAAAGATGAAGGAAAACCTGAAGAAGGCATGGCATTGTTTTATACCATTCCAAAAAAATATCAAGAGCAACGACATTTTCGTTTTTGGAAAGTCGATTTAGCCTTGGATTTAGAAGATGTTAATGTGTACGCAAATGCTATGAAAGAATTTGAGGAGGCTTACCCTGATGACCCAAGTTTGTTTTTATTGGCAATTGATAAATATACCGTTCTGGGAGATTATCAACAAGCTTTAAGATATATTAATAAGTTAGATGTAAAAGTAGGACTCGATCCCATTTTAAATTATTACCGAGGGAATATCAATTACGAAATGAATAATGTTGATCAAGCTATTGCAGATTATGAAGCAACTAGGGAAATAGCTTCTTTTAATGAATTGTATATAAATTTGTTTGCCCTTTACCTTGAAACGAATCAAGATGAAAAGGCTATTGAAACCCTTAATCATTTTCTAAAAGATATTGATTTAGAAAAGAGACTAATTGAAGAATGGGTAGAAGAGGATTATGTCGATTTTACTAAAAAGGAGATTTATTTGGATTGGAAAAAATTGAAATAACATTTGAACCTTTTCCCTAAAAAACTCATTTCTATTTTATAAAACTAAATCAATGAATCATTTTTTCATCCTTTCCAAAATAAGTCCTTATAAACGGATATTTCTTTCAAAGAAATAAAGGAAAATTAGCATTCCTTCTATTTCGTCCTTTTCCATATAAAAACTATTTTTGCACTCAATTTTCAAATACTGTAAGGTTTAAGGTATTCGATTTAAAAATTTTCGAACCCAATCAACTAATTCACAAATTGAACTAGTTAACTAAACCACCGCAGTCAAATAATTAAAACATGTTAAGCGAACAAGAAATCGTACGCCGCGAATCATTGCAGGCCATTCGTGATTTAGGAATCAATCCTTTCCCTGCTGAAAAATTTGAAGTTAATTTTAAAACAACTGATTTCACCACAGCAGACTTGCATAAGAATATGGAAGCTGATATTGAAAAGATAAAAGGGATAGGTAAAGTAGCTGCAGCTAAGGTGGTAGAATTTTTGGCTAAGAATCGACTTAAAGTTGATACTCTTTTAGCTGATGAGGAGTTTATGAAAAGCGTAGGATTGACGGAAACGGTAGAGTGGGATAGTGGAGTAGATCGACCATCTACAACATTGGCAGAATATGTTCCAACATTAAGAACTGATTTCCTTGGAGACTACGGAGGCGATGATGCAAAAGAAGTGTTATTTGCTGGACGTATCATGGAAAATAGAACTTCGTTTTTGAATATTCAAGATGCCTATGGTCGTATTCAAATTTATTTAAAGAAAAAAGAATTTGTAATTGATGGATTAGAGGAAGGTGCTGAAAAATTATTTCAAAAGCAATTACACTTAGGAGACTATCTTGGATTGCGTGGAAAAATGTTTGTTACACAAACAGGAGAAGTAACCGTCAAAGTAAGTCATGTAAAATTTCTTGCAAAGTCATTGCGGAATCTTCCTATCGTAAAGAAGGATAAAGACGGAAATGTTTACGATGCTTTTACTGATCCAGAATTGAGATACCGACAACGTTATGTGGACTTAACAGTAAACCCACATGTGAAAGAAATTTTTCTCAAAAGAGTAAAATTGATGAATGTGATGCGTAACTATTTTAACGACCAAGGTTGGTTGGAAGTAGAAACGCCGATTCTTCAACCGATTCATGGAGGTGCCGCAGCACGACCGTTTAAGACGCATCACAATACTTTGGACATGCCATTGTTTATGCGTATTGCAAATGAATTGTATTTGAAAAGATTAATCGTTGGAGGATTTGATGGCGTGTATGAGTTTGGAAAAATGTTCCGAAATGAAGGAATGGATCGAACGCATAATCCTGAATTTACGGCAATGGAAATCTATGTGGCGTACAAGGATTATATTTGGATGATGGAAATGGTAGAGACCTTGTTAGAAAAAATCGCACAAGAGGTAACGGGTTCAACTACAGTTGATTATGATGGAAAAGAAATCAATTTCGCAGGTCCATACCTTCGAATGACCATGTTCGAATCTATTGAAAAATATACTGACATTGATGTTTCTAAGATGAACGAAGAAGAGTTGCGAGGCGTGTGTAAGCAATTTCATATTGACGTAGACAAGTCAATGGGTAAAGGAAAATTGATTGATGAAATCTTTGGTGAAAAAGTGGAAGCCAATTTAATCCAACCAACATACATTACAGATTATCCAATCGAAATGACGCCATTGGCTAAGAAGCATAGAACTTCCGAAGGACTCGTTGAACGCTTCGAATTATTTATCAATGGAAAAGAAATTGCGAATGCATATTCTGAGTTGAATGATCCGATTGATCAGCGAGGACGTTTTGAAGATCAATTAGAATTGGCAAAACGTGGTGATGATGAAGCAATGGTTTTGGATGAAGATTTCCTTCGTGCATTGGAATATGGAATGCCGCCTACTTCTGGATTGGGAATTGGAATTGATCGATTGACGATGATGATGACAAATCAAAAATCAATTCAGGAAGTGTTGTTTTTCCCTCAGATGAAAGCGGAGACGGTGGAGGTGAAAGAGGAAGCTGAGAGTTAGATATTGTTTTAGAATATTTGTTATAACAATATAGAAGCCTACTTGTAAAAAGTGGGCTTTTTTATTTTGCAATTTTTTGTTTGTATTTCTTTTGTTTTGTAATGTTTTTAATTAAATTCACATAAAACAATTTGTTTTAACGCAACTATTACTCTTTTTAATTAAAACAGCAGACAATGAGCAAAGATTTCTTTGATAAACCTTTTGATGAGGAAACCTTAACAAAACTCGAACTTTATGAAAAATATGTAAATGAATGGCTTCCTGTATTTTTAGCAAATAGGAAACCTCTAACAAAAATCATTAATATTTTTGATTTTTTTTCAGGCCCAGGACAAGATTCTATAGGTTTTTATGGCAGTCCATTAATAGTAGTAAAAGCTCTTATGACGGAAAGATTTAGAAGAGAAATCAAAGAAAAGAATCTAAAGGTCAATTTATACTTCAATGATAAAGAGTCGAAATATATTAAAGAGTTGAAAAAGAATATTAATGTACTGAATGTTCAAAACGAACCATTTACGATTCATTATGAAAATCTACATTTTAAAGATGTATTTGAAAAATGGACAGGAAAAATGAAAGGAGGTGCTAATTTGGTTTTTTTAGACCAATTTGGAATAGAGTGTGTTAAGAAAGATAAGTTTCAATTGCTGACTAAGATAGCAATGACAGATATAATATTTTTTATTTCATCAAGTTTTTTTAATAGATTTCATTGGCATGAAACATTTAAGGGCGTTTTAGATATTTCAAAAAAAGAAATTGAAGAAATGTCTTTTTATAAAATACATAATCTTGTACTTAAGAAATATGAAGAATTCGTTCCATCAAACTTAACTTATTACCTTGCACCATTCTCGATAAAAAGAGGCTCTAATATTAATGGGTTAATTTTTGGAAGTAGACATTCTTTAGGTATTGAAAAATTTCTTAAAGTTTGTTGGGATAAAGATAAATTGAGAGGAACAGCAAATTTTGATATAGATAAAGAAAACATTAATATTAAGAATCCTAGCCTTTTTGCAGAGTATAATATTCCTCGAAAAATAGATGTTTTTGAAAAAGAGTTGAAGAAAAAAATATTAGATAAGAGTATAACAACAAGTAGAGAATGTATGATTTTTGCATTACGAAATGGTTTTATTGGGAAACATGTAAGGGAGGTTATTAATGAATTAATTAGAGAAAATAAAATTCATAAAAAATCATTTACGTTAAATAGCAAAGCGATTTATAAAAATGATATTCTTATTGAAAAAATAGAATTAAAATAAAATGGCAACATCATCAATAGAATGGACGGAAGTAACATGGAATCCTGTTACAGGTTGTAACAAGATATCTGCGGGATGTAAATTTTGTTATGCTGAACGTATGGCAAAACGATTAAAAGCAATGGGGGTTGCTCAATATAAAGATGGATTTAAATTAACCCTTGCGCCAAAAATGTTGAAGAAACCATACACTTGGAAAAAACGAAAAGTAGTTTTTGTAAATTCAATGAGCGATTTATTTCATCCAGATGTTCCTCTTGATTATATAAAAGATGTATTCAAGGTTATGAATGATACGCATCATATTTATCAAGTATTGACAAAACGATCTAAAAGATTAAAAGAAGTAGCATGCGAATTAAAGTGGACAAAAAACATTTGGATGGGAGTTTCTGTTGAGGAGGAAAAGGTTTCATTTAGAATAAAAGATCTATCTGATACACCAGCTCATGTTAAATTTTTATCTGTAGAACCTTTGATTGGAGCGGTAGAAAATCTTTATTTAAAGAATATTGATTGGGTGATTGTTGGAGGTGAGTCTGGGCCAGGTGCAAGACCCGTAAAAAAGGAATGGATTGATTTTGTAAGAAAAGAATGCAAAAAAGCTAAGACTCCTTTCTTTTTTAAACAATGGGGAAAAAAAGAATTTAATGTAAATCCAAAGGATCCAACCATTGCTTCTGATAATGAACAACATGCAAAAGGAGGATGCCAATTAGATGGAAAAATTTATCGAGCAATGCCTAAAAAAGTCGCATTAACAAAATAAAAAAAAGGTTATCTGAATAGAACAGATAAGCTTTTTTACTTAATTCATTAACACAATTTTCTCTCTCATCACTAATTTCTCTTCCTTCGTAATATTTAAAAAAATAAGCACCACGCTGTAGTTTCTATGATAGCTGAATTTCTCCCTCACCGGCAATTTTTTTCTAACAATAGTTTTTCCAGAAATATTAGAGATTATTCTATTGAGTTTTGTACAGAGAATTTCTAAACCTAGAAAATACAAGGTTTTCGGTACATTCAAAATTCAAAATTCGTCATTCAGAATTAAGTCTATCAAAGTAATCCATGAAATTTTAATAAATGATTAGGCGTCTTTTCATTGTAAACTGAAAGTTCCAATACATTTTCATTTCTCTTTCCATTAGGAAAGGAAATTTTAATAGGATTATGAAAATATCCTCTTTCATTAAATAATTGTAATTGCTTTTGCTTTGGAGGGTTTTTGAAAAATAACAATTCTTTTACATTTTTTGGTAAAGGTATATCAACATACCCTTCTTCCCGTAAAAATTTTTCAAGCATCGCAAAACTATCCTTGATGGTAGTACCAGCAAATGAAATCTTATATTCCCAACCATCAGATATACCACCTAAATATTCTTCCTCTGCTTGAGGAAAATCAGTTCTTAATGACATTTTTATAAATTACTTTGAGTGAGTAAAGACCTGCTGAATGAGAAATGATACACAAATTTAAAACAAATAACAGAGATTTAATTTAATTTTGAGGAGAGAATTATTGGTTTTAGTAAAATTTACCAGAATCTGAAAATTAATTTCTAAGTCAGAATTAAATACCTAAATTGTTTTTATGAAAAATTTGCACCTCCCAATTAAATCGACAATAGCAATAGTTACGTTAGCTATTCTTTTTTTGATGTCCTGTGAAGACACTTCAAATACAAACACCGATCCTCCAACTGATCCAACTGAGGTCGAAACGCCGCCTCCACCTCAAGATGATCGAGAAGCGATTTATTTACAAGGTGTTTATGCCACATCCAATGATGATTTTGTGAAAAATATCTTTGATGGGAATACCAGTACCATTTGGAAAACTAAAAAGGGTGCTGGACCTGATGAAGGAATTATGCTTTATTTTCAGAATAAAACTTTCTTACAAAAAATAGAAATTGATTTTGGAAAAGGGAGCGACCTGACAGGAACCATTCAATATGATTTATTTGGCAATGGTGCTTTAATTGAATATTCTGCTACAGACAAAATTGGAAATCTTAACAATGAATATACTTCCTTATTTATTCGACTAGGTCGACCTGATGATATTGAAATGGTTACCGTTGAAGATGATAGCAAGATCGGATCTGTTCTAAAATTCCCCAAAGATAAATCCATTGGAATTTCAGATGTTAGGATTTTTGGGGAAGATGGAAAAGAACTTCGCATAGTTCCTCCACGAGAAATCAAAGCAACAATCGAGGCAAGTTCAACACTCAAACCATATCTAGCCTACAATACTTCAAAATTATTTGATACTCGAAAAGAATTTGCATGGGTGGAAGGTGCACCAGCTTTTGGTCATGGAGAAAAATTAACTTTTAATTTATCTGAAGATGCTAAGATTGATAAAGTGAAACTTTGGAATGGCTACCAACGATCACCGAATCATTATAAAGCGAATGCAAGATTACGTGGTTTTACTTTAGGTAAAATAGGAGGGAAGCCGTATGAATATACCTTGCGAGATGACCTTGCTGGACAAATGATTGATTTGACCGTTCCCCTGAAAGGAAAGCAATTTGAATTTATTGTCAAAAGTTCTTTTAAAGGACGAAGTTATCAAGACCTTGCGATTAGTGAAATGCTTTTTTATGAAGATGGGAAACCATTGGTGTTAAATGTTGCTAATAATTTCCCAAAAGAAGAGATTGTGGATAAAGCCAACGGGACTATATTAGAATCATTGTTGGACTATCGAGTAGCCAATGAAATGGAATATACGGTCTCTGGAATTTTTGCTAATCGGTCGATCATCTTGAGATCAGATGGTACTTTCGTCATGTATTTGGATGAGTCAGATTCAGATGGAGAAGGATTTCTTTCCATAGCGGATGGGAATTGGAATATCATAACTGCGGATGATAAAGAAGCAAAGGTTAAGATTTTTGGAAAAATTTTAGACATGTCGGCCATCGAAGCTTACTACGCAGGTACAAATGAGCAAGCAGAACTTTACCGAATATTTAAAGATGAGTTGACAATAAATAACAATAAAATCACGGGCGAAAAAGTATTAGATGAAATCATCATCCGCTAGTGTTTCTTTTTTATCAAAAAATAAAAAAAGAGGAATCTGGGGCGATGCCCTAGTCCTCTTTTTCCTTTCTTTCTTATTTCGATATCTAGCCTTACAGCAAACTAATTACGCAAATGGTTGGGATGCTTATTTTTATCTTATCCAAATCCAATCATGGATTGAGGAAGGAGCAATGCATTCTTCTGATAGTTCATTGATTTATCCATTGATGCGTCTAATTTATTGGTTTTCAGGCGATTACGTTTTAAGTTTTAAATTAACGAGTGCTTTTCTTTCTGCTTCCTTAGTCGTGCTTATTTATTTTTGGGTAAAAAAAACGGCCTCTTATGGAACGGCAATTTTACTTGCTTTATATTTTCTTTGGAGTCCACATTTTACTTGGTTTGCAGCACAATACCCTAAAAATTTATTAGGATTAAATTTGATGTTGTTGCTGCTTCTTAGTTGTAAAAATCGTCGATGGTGGCTTCCCGTGAGTGTGTTGTTATTGAATTATTTTGGACACCGAATGACTTTTGTTTTAAGTGGGATTTATTTTATGTTTTTTGTTTTGGAAAAAATAATATTACAAAATCAGTTCTTAAAAAATATATTTTTAGATTGGAAAAAATGGGGGATTGGTACTTTTACTATTTTGTTTTTTTTATTAATTACAAATTATTTCTCAAATGGATTGTTGAACCTTACTGACCTAGAAAGATTCGATGGTATGATAAATAATCAACTCCATTTTGCTCCACTTACTTTTTTTAATGAGTTTGATGAAGGGGGAAGATTGTCTTTTTTTTGGAAATTAGAAATAGGGTTAAGTGCCTTGTTTTATTTTGTAGGAGTCTTGTTTTTATTTTTTAAGAAAAAGAATTTTGAGACTTTAGGATTATTTGTTCTTTGCACTATTTTAATTTTACCTTTTTTGAAATGGTCATTGACGAGTATGAGTTTTCGGTTTGTATTAGTTTTTATATTGCTTACGCCTATATTTTTTATAAGTCTTTTTACGATAAAAGATAGTCGAGGATGGGCTGTTGTAGGAGTGTTGTTATTAATTAGTAGTTTCTTTTCTTGGAAAAGTTATCGACCTGAATTGCATGATGCACCCTACGCTAAATATAATCGAGTGACCCAACAATCATTTGATTTTATTAAAAATAAAAATCCAGAATTAGTCATTGCTCATAATGCCTTGGCGGAATATTTTACATTTACCACAGGTGTTGATGCATTACCTTGGCAACCTGAATATGAAATCCCTGATGATAAATTATGGCGGATTGCTGCGGATGTTCGTTATCCTTTATTTCGAACTTATTTGGAAGAAAAGGATTTTAAAAGTATCCAAAGAATCGGGGTTCAATATTATTTAATGAAAGAAAGTGTTTGGCAAAAGTTTAAAAATAAATTATTGGAAAATAATGAATTAGAAATTTTGGGAAAAATAAATATTTGGCGGAATCCATATAAAATTCGACCGAGTTATTT
>Ga0114957_1004087_pt1 | contig 12772 bp, 9 predicted proteins | sample BantaG_FD_87175 | JGI IMG/M metagenome (GOLD analysis project Ga0114957, IMG submission 87175) | Marine algal microbial communities from Bantry Bay, Ireland - BantryBay_4 metaG | ecosystem: Host-associated > Algae > Red algae > Unclassified | place: Bantry Bay, Ireland | collected 2014-11-21 | reverse complement strand
TTTTCGCCATTTTTCCCAAAAAAATAATTCCGTAACAAAGGCTATGCAATGATTTTTTTGAAAAAACTGACAAAAAAATCCCCTCGTCAAAAATCTGCATTTATTAATTTTCTATTCCTAAGTCACCTTGTGAATTTGAAAAAGTAATTTTTTAAAAAGAATAAAAATAAAGAACATGAAAAATATATTATTAATTTTTGCAAGTGTGATTCTGTTTTTTTGTAGTTGTGAACCACAACAAGAAGATGCAATTGAATTAAGTGCTGTACCTACTAATGTAGAATTTACAGTTGAGGAAAAAGCAGGGGAATCGAATACCTATATTTTGACTAACAAAACAACAGGTACTTTTCTCTATAACTGGGATTTAGGAAATGGAACTTCTGTAAGTGGAGAAAGTGTAGAAGCATACTACCCTTCAAAAGGAGATTATGAAGTTACACTTCGAGCATTTAATAATGGAGGATTTGGTACCTCTAAGAAAATGATCTCGGTTTTAGAAGATGATGTTGCCCCGTGTCCAACAGGTGGATTAATGGAATTCCTTTCAGATTGTAATGCTTTGACATGGAAATTAGCACCTGAAGCTGGCGCGTATTGGGTAGGGCCTGATGATGCGACTACTTGGTGGTCAAGTCCAGAAGATGCTGTAAATGAAAGATTTTGTGCTTTTGATGATGAGTGGACTTTTATGTCAACTGGTGAAATGATTTATGATACCAAGGGTGATCTTTGGGCAGAAGACTATATGGGACATGATTTTCAATGTGTAACTGATGACCAGTTAACTGGAGAACCTGCAGTTTGGGGACCAGGAGAACATACATTTTTGTTGAATGAAGATCCTATCCAACAACTTACTGTTGTAGGACTTGGTGCATTTTTGGGCTTACCAAAAGCTACTAATGATGGTGAACTTACAACTCCTACAGTAACTCAGATTACTTACGATATCATTGAAATGAATGAAGATGCGAATGGAAAATCAATGACACTTGAAGTTAATTTTGGTCCAGGACTTTGGAGATTTAAGTATGTAGCTCAATAATATTTTTTAATGAAAAAATATAAATATCCTATTTTTCTATTGAGCTTGTTGTTCTTGACTACAGTATTATTTCAGTATTGTAAAAATACAAATGAGGTAAAATCAAATTCAAATATTCCAATTTGGTCAGATGAATTTAATTACCAAGGCGCACCAGATTCTACCAAATGGAGTTATGACTTAGGAGATGGTTGCCCCAATGTATGTGGTTGGGGAAATAATGAACTTGAATATTATACGAATAGATTAGTCAATTCAAGAGTTGAAAATGGTAATCTAATCATAGAAGCTCACAAGGAAGATTTCCAAAATCAGAAATTTACTTCTACCCGTTTAGTAAGTAAAAATAAAGGAGATTGGAAATATGGCAGGATAGAAGTTCGCGCCAAATTGCCTACTGGTAAAGGAACTTGGCCAGCAATATGGATGCTGCCTACTGATTGGGAATATGGTGGATGGCCGGCTAGTGGTGAGATAGATATTATGGAACATGTAGGCTACAATCCTGACTCTATTTTTGGAACCGTTCACACTTCTGCCTACAATCATATTAAAGGCACTCATGTTGGTGATAAATTATTTGTTTCAGATTCAGAGGAAGCTTTTCATTTATATGCCATTGAGTGGACAAATGAAAAGATAGATTTTTTCATAGATGATGAAAAATACTTTACTTTTAGTAACGAAAGGAAATCTTTTAAAGAATATCCTTTTGATAAAAAGTTTCATTTAATTTTAAATATAGCGGTAGGAGGTAATTGGGGAGGAAAAAATGGAATTGATGAAGAGATTTTTCCTGTAAGGATGGAAGTGGATTATGTCCGAGTTTATGATTTAGAGCAAATGGAAAATCGTACCTATCTTTCTCAAAAATAAATTCGTGCTGTTGAATACCTACTTTAAAAATCTTTTTGTCAAAAATCAATTTAAAAACTATATTATTATGAAAAATAACATCATTTATACTCTTGGAATTTTGATTTCAATATTGTTAGTTTTCTCTTGTGGAAAAGATGACGAAACTGGCGGTGGTGGCAACGGAGGAGGAGGAGAAACTGCAATAAAAATTTCTGTTACTGATATTTCAAAATTTGAAGGAAATGATGTAACCACTTTTGATTTTAAAGTAAATTTAAATGAAGCTTCTACAAAAGAAATTAGTGTGGATTATACGACTAATGATCTTGCTGCCAAAGCAGGTGAAGATTATGTAGCAAAAAGTGGAACATTAACTTTTAATGGTTCTACTCAAGAAATAGTTTCTATTGAAATTGTTACGGATAGCTTAAAAGAAGGTGATGAAGATTTTGAAGTAATTCTTTCCAATCCTGTGAATGCAACTTTAGAAGTTTCTAAGGCAACTGGAATCATTAGAAATGAAGATACTTTCCTTGCTGGAAGTGATGATGGTTATATTACTCCTGATGCTTATGCAGGAATGACATTGGTTTGGCAAGATGAGTTTAATGGAACTGAGATTGATACTGATAATTGGACTCATGAGATTGGTACAGGAGATTGGGGCTGGGGAAATAATGAATTGCAATATTATACTGACCGATCAGATAATTCATTTATTTCCAATGGTAAATTAGTTATAGAAGCTAAAGATGAAAGTTTTAGTGGAAGTGATTATACGTCTGCGAGAATGGTAACATTTGGTAAGAAAGAGTTTATTTATGGAAGAATTGATATACGAGCAAAACTTCCTGAAGGGCAAGGGATTTGGCCTGCGATCTGGATGCTAGGGAACAATATATACTCGGATGGTTGGCCTGCCTGTGGTGAAATAGATATCATGGAAATGGTTGGACACGAAGCAACTAAAATTCATGGAACGGCACATGTTGGTTATGAACCACCAAGTACACCTTACGGTGGGTCTTATTCTTTAGGAACTGAAAAATATAAAGAAGAGTTTCATGTTTTTAGTATCATCTGGGAAGAAGATCAAGTTAAATGGTTAATGGATGATAATCCTTTTCATACCATCAATAAAAATCAAATAGGGGCTGTATATCCTTTTAACAATAATTTCTTCTTCATCTTAAATATTGCAGTCGGAGGAAATTGGCCAGGAAGTCCAGATGGTTCTACTGTTTTTCCTCAAAGAATGTTTATAGATTATATTAGAGTATTTCAATAAAACTTTCTAGCTTTAAACCACAAAATTCTACAAAAGAATAACAAAAGGTTTTTCACATAATCGTGTGAAAAACCTTTTGTTATTCTTTTGTATCTTTTGTGGTTTAATCCTCATTATTAGCAGGAATAGGAATCACTTTCAATCCACCTTTATATAAAAAAGTATGAATAATTTTCACCGTTTCAGGATGATGTCGAAAAGGTTTGATTGCATCTTTTAAATAATCAGTACTTTCATTTAACTCTTCTAAACTCACATAACCAAAACCACGATACTGCCCATCCTCAACCATCACAATAGATCGCTCTTCATTATTCCTACCTTTGTCTACCAAGAAAAAATCTTCTTCAAAATCTATTTTGATCGCGTCCAAAACCAATTCAATTCGTTCGTTATAATCTTCAGGACGTTCTTCCCCTACACAAGCACCTTTGCATTTATGCAACTGGTAATAAAAGCAAGCACCACCAGTATTATCAACACTACAAAATTTTTGACAAAGCTCAAATTTTTCTATTAATCTTCGCATCAGACCTTTTGCAGCATTCAGATTTGGAAGCTCTCGAAGAATATTTAATTTAGCTCGATCCTTCTTTTTTATTTTGGCATAACTGAGGCAACGATAACCTGCTTGGTTTTCATATTCAAAAATCACATAAGGAAAAACCCGTCTTCGTTGCGCTTTATTAATAGGAGGGAGGTAACGTTTTATTTCATTGGATTCAAAAAGTAAAGCAACTAATTCACTACCCGTAATTTCGTAAGTGATATCGTGAACCTGCTGCTGCAACTTATAAGCCTTATTTGTTTTTGCCGTAAAATGCTCAACGACCCGTTTTTTAATATTGATACTTTTTCCTACATAAATTATTTTGTTCTCTTTATTATGAAAATAGTAGACACCAGTTTCCTCGGGAAGTTGGTGTAATGTTTCCATCGTAATATTTACAGGTAACTTAGATTCCTTTACCCCAAGATTTACCATTTCTAGAACCTGTTCCTCGCTTTTTTCTTTTTCAAAAATCATCTCTAAAATCTCAGTAGTAGCGGCAGCATCAGCCATCGCACGGTGGCGAGCATTTACGTCAATCCCAAAATGTTTGATTAGATTTCCAAGCGCATAGGATCTAAGATTTGGAAAAGCCTTTCGAGTCAAACGTATGGTACACAATTGTTTTCTTTGAAATGAAAAACCTAATCGACGAAACTCCTCTCGTATAAATCCATAATCAAATCTTACATTGTGTGCTACAAAAATTGTCCCTTCAGTCATCTCCACAATTTTCTTAGCCACCTCATAAAACTTCGGCGCATCTGTCACCATTTCGTCATTAATTCCCGTAATTTGTGTAATATTATAAGGTATAGATCTTTCAGGATTCAAAAGTGTTTCCCATTTGTCTATCACCTTTTCACCATCATGAACGATAATCGCAATCTCGGTGATTTTCTCCCGAATCGCTCGACCTCCTGTGGTCTCAATATCAATGATGGCATACTTTTTTTTCATATTTCTAATTTGTGATTAAGAGGTGTTAAGAAAAAAGGGGACTTATTTTAGACGCAGACTTTAGCAGACTTGTTTATGACTTACACTTTTTGATTTTTTAAAGAAAAATCGGAGGTCATAAGAAATTTTCCAAAGGAAAATTAAAAAAGTCATACAAAGTCATAAGCAAGTCCGCTAAAGTCTGCGTCTAAAAATCACCACTTCAAGAAAAATATTTTCGAAGAATTTTTTTCTTAAACCCATGATATGTAATTTCAAATCACGATATATCAAAAACAAAAAAACGCAGAGTCAATTACATTTCCAAAAGAAAATATAACCTAACCCTGCGTTTTTTTTTGCTGTTGTCAAAATTAACATTATGAATTTAAAAATGAAAATCCCAACACTATTTCTTTTATTTTTACTGTTTACAGCATCTAAATGTGAAAATAATAAAAAGGATGTTTCTTCTAATCAGAATGAAATGGAAGAGGTAACACAAGAAGTTAATACCGTACCTAAAGAATTAAAAGTAGGAGCGGCTCAATTAGAAAAATACCTACCTCAACTAAAAAATAAAAATATTGCTCTCCTTGTTAACCAAACTTCAACTATTGATGATGTTCATCTTGTAGATGTATTGTTAAAAGAAGGGCTTACCATAAAAAAAATATTTGCACCTGAGCATGGTTTTAGAGGACAGGCAGATGCAGGTGAGCAAGTGAAAGATGGAAAAGATTCAAAAACAGGAATTCCATTAATTTCATTATATGGTAAAAATAAAAAACCAAAAGCCCAACATCTAAATGGAATTGATATTGTCGTTTTTGATATTCAAGATGTAGGTGCAAGATTTTATACTTATATCTCTTCTATGTCTTATATGATGGAAGCTTGTGCTGAAAATAACGTGAATTTTATGGTATTGGATCGACCGAATCCAAATGGTCATTATGTGGATGGTCCAGTTTTAAAATCAGGTTACGAATCATTTGTTGGTTTACATGAGATTCCCGTAGTGCATGGAATGACAGTTGGTGAGTATGCAAAAATGGTGAATAATGAGGGGTGGTTGAAGGATGAAGTGAAATGTAATTTAAGTGTTATAAAATGTAAAAATTATGACCATAAAACCTTTTATGAATTACCAATCAAGCCTTCTCCAAATTTACCAAATATTCGTTCGATATATTTATATCCTTCTCTTTGTTTATTTGAAGGTACAGAGGTAAGTGCAGGAAGAGGCACTCAAAAACAATTTCAAATTTATGGTCATCCTGATTTTAAAAAAGGAGACTTCACTTTTACACCGACACCTCAACCTGGTGCGAAGTATCCTAAACATGATGGAAAAACTTGCAATGGGTTTGATTTGACAAAATTAGATTTAGAGGAATTTAAAAATGATGGGCGGTTAAATTTGAATTACCTGATACATTTTTATAAAAACTTTGAGGACAAGGAATCTTTCTTTTTGGAAAATAAGTTCTTCGATAAATTAGCAGGTAGTGCGACTTTGCGATGGCAGATAATTAATGGAAAAGGAGAGGAGGAGATTCGTGCCAGTTGGCAAAATGATTTGGAGGCTTTTAAGAAAATGCGAGGCAAGTATTTATTGTATGATGATTTTGAGTGATTTTTTTTGAACCACAAAGGCACAAAAGAAACACAAAAGAAATACGTAGAATCTTTTGTGTTTCTTTTGTGCCTTTGTGGTTCAAAAAAAATCAAAGTAACAATTCAAATTCAGGAAATCCATCCATCCATTGCTTGATAGTTATTGGAGTTTTTTCTTTATACTTTTCTACATTAGTATGGTATTTTATTTTAAAATTATCAATCATCGGATCATAAATAATAGTGGCTGACCAAAAATCCCCTTTTTCATTTCTCATAATTATGGCCTCATTCGTAGTAGCTAAACCTACGACACTTCCAATAAAAACATTTGCTTCAAATTTGTCCTCGTCATTCTTTGGTATCTTTGAAATGGTTTGGAAATTGAAAGCGTAGGATTCATAATCAACATTTCCAACAAATGATTTAAAGTCATCTCGCATTTTTTTATTTGGAAAAACACTAAACTTCTCACCAAAAGCTAATTCTAATTTTTCAGGAGCTAATTGACTATCATACTTTCCTTCTGCATGTGCCCGCATTCCAAAACCACAAGCCCAATTATTTGATTTTTGATCAATTCTGATTTGATTATTATGTTTTTGAAAAACTAAATTACATTCTTCTTCTTCCCCAAATATCGAATTTTTAAACGTAGCTATTCCTCCATTCAAATTAGCGGTACCCTCCAATACACCACTATGTCCACCATTAAAAACTTCTAAACCGAAGTCAACCGTTTTATCTGTAACATTTCCTAAAATCAACATTCCCATACTATAAGCACTATTGCGATACCAAGCACCTGACCATCCCGTATTGTCTTTTGAAGAAATTTCATGAAGTAAAAAAGGAAAGGATTGTGTGCTATCTGCATTTAACCAGATGCCTGAAATTTTTGTCAATTCAGAAAGACTTGCTTTGAATTTTCCACTAAACTCATCGTTTGTAAACTCATCTAAAACAAAAGTTTCGTTCAGTTGTAATTCGCCTGAGAGTTCAATCTTTTTGGTTGGTTTTCCATCTTTGATATGATAATAATAACCTCCTAATAAACCCGAAGACCAATTAATTAACACCAGTTCAATTGGATGTTGGTTGTCTATTTTTCCTTCATATTTTTTAATAAAAGGATCAGTAGGAGAGACTAAAGAAGGATCATTAAAAGTAAGCGTATCTTTTAATACAGGTGTTTCTTTTTTTGGTTTTTCATTTTGGCAAAAAGAAAAAATTAAGGTTAGTGATAAGAGAAATATTATTTTTCTCATGGTCTTGGATTTTTTTTCTTAAAATCTAAATGTCAATCAAAATCAAAAAATATGGAATTATTCAGCAAAGCTGAATTGTGCTTATTTTTTAACGCAGAGTCGCTGAGACGCAGAGTTTTTAATTTTTATTTGAAAAATTTTTGGTTCTTTGACAAAAGTTATGGAAGCCCCGAAGAGGGCGAAATAATCTAGCCTGCGGCAACGCCGTAGGTAATTAGCATACCTTTTAACTAAGCCCTGAAATGGCGGAATATTCTTTTTTAAATAAATATTTCGCCCTTTCAGGGCTTTACTTTTTCTTTTTCATCTGAACCTACGGCGTTGCCGCAGGCTAGATTATTTCGCCCTCTTTGGGGCTTCCACAACTTTTGTCAAAGAACTAAATTTTTTAGCGTGAGCCAAACCTGAATTGGTGCAAAATTCCTTAAGGTAATTTCTTCAGTATTTTTTGATTTTGATTTTAATTGACATTTTGATTTTGATTAAAAAATTATTTCTTTTCAAAAACCTCAAACTCTTTAGTTTCCGTTTTCCCTCCTTTACCGATTTCGATAGTGTAAGTTCCTGATTGAAGATACGTTTTTTTAGTATCCGTATCTTTGAGTTTGATCTTTTTGTCTTTAGACTTTTTATTTAAAAAACGTTGGTAACTACTTCGTTTTGAGTCATTTATAGATAAATCATATTCTACATAATTGATTCCTTTAGAAGCGTTTTGATTCATAGCTTTTAAAACGTTTCCGTCTGCATCTTTAATTTTGATGGTAGTATTTCCATTTGTATTGGTAAAAAATGAAATTTCTATTTTGGGTTCAAAAGCATCTCGCCAAGGGCTAGGTTTGCTTCCCCAACGACTAGAGAATCGAACTTTTTCTACATCAAAAATATGAACAACTTTATTCAACATTTCATCATCCAATTGTTGAAGATGCGAAACATCGGCTTTATAAAATGAACGCCCATGAGTACCAAGAACCATTTCTTTTTGAGTGGGATGAACCACCACATCGTGAACCGCCACCGCAGGTAAATCTTTATTCATCAACATAAAAGATTGTCCTTGATTTAAGGAAACATAAATCCCATGATCGGTTCCTACATATATAATATCTTCATTTATAGGATCTTCTTTGATGACATTAACTGGTTCAAAAGGAAGGTCAAGACCTAAACGTTTCCAAGTTTTTCCATAATCAGTAGATTGATAAATATGAGATTCAAAGTTATCCCATCGATAACCATTCATTGCTATGTAAACCGTTGCTTTATCATATTTCGAAGCTTGGATTCTTGCAACCCATAAATCTTTTGGTAAACCTTGATTAATGTTATCCCAAGAGTTTCCACCGTCTTTAGTGACGTGAACCAATCCATCATCACTACCTGTATATATTAAACCAAATTTTAAAGGAGATTCATGAATAGCAGTAAGCGTTCCGTAGGCAACATCTCCTTTTCTTCCTCCATTTGTCAAGTCCTTAGAAATGGCATCAAAGTCATCACCTTGATTCATGCTTCGGAATAACTTATTGGCTCCCATGTAAAAAATATCTTGATTATGGATAGATAAATGAATCGGTGTCTGCCAATTCCAACGAAGCGGACGTTCGCCCAATTCATGTTTTGGGGTAATATATTTACGGCGACCTGAATTTTTATTTATTCGAAAATAATTACCGAATTGGAAACCCGTGTACACCGTGTTATTATCTCGAAGATCAACCGCAACTTGCATTCCGTCTCCGCCCATGATTGATTTATATGGATATTGTCCAGAATTTTGCCAAGCTTTGCTGTCGATTTTGTAATTACTAGAACCGACCCAAACCCCATTATCTTGCAGTCCACCATAAATATTATAAGGCTCCGCATTATCTAAAGCTACATAGTAAAATTGTCCAAGCGCAGGAGAGTTACATTTTATCCATTCTTCTCCATCATCATAGGAAATATTGATTCCACCATCATTACCAATTATGATATGTTGATCTCGATTAGGATTCGCCCAACATGCATGATGATCGACATGAACATTATCTGCTCCAATTAATTTAAAAGTTTTTCCACCATCATAAGATTTAATTGCTCTAAATCCCATGATATAAATTTTATCAGGATTATGAGGAGACACTCTGATATTTCCAAAATAATATCCGTAAGAATTATAAACTGCATCAAGAAATCCTTCATGTGTTTTTTTCCAAATATTCCCTCCATCATCAGACCGATAAACCTCTGCTCCAATTACAGGCGTATCAAATAACAATGAGTTTGCATCTTCCAAATATTCCACCAAAGCGAGTGGCGTGATCTTATCTTTCTTAATCATTTTAATCACTTTCTTCGCATTGTACTCTTTTGGAAAACGATTTTTAGATAAAAAGTCTTCGACTTTTTCTTTTTTTATTTTTAAAAAATCTGGGTTTGACATATTTCTTAAATCATCTTTTGTCAATCCAGCATCTGCATCTTTTTTCTCAGGAGGTCTTCTAAAATAATTATCTAATAATGCATAGATCACTTCCTTTCCATCTTTTTCATAAAGTGCTAAACCAATCCGCCCAACTCCTTCTCCTTGTGGAAATCGACTTTTTCCCATACTCATCACACCCCAAGTTTTTCCGCCATCTGTACTTTTATAAATTTTAGAACCTGCACCTGATTCTACAAAATTCCATCCTCTACGAGTTCGTTCCCAAGTGGCAGCATAAAGGACATTTGGATCTTTTTGACTAACTACCAAATCAATTGCACCAGCATTTTCATTTTCGAAAAGTGTTCGGTCCCAAGTTACGCCACCATCTGTTGTTTTGTAAACACCTCGATCTTTGCTAGGAGAATAAAGTGCTCCAAGTGCAGCCACCCATGCCACGTCAGGATTCGTGGGATGTAACACTACTCTTCCAATATGATGTGATTCAGGCAATCCCATATGTTGCCAATTTTTTCCATCATCCGTACTTTTAAAAATTCCAACACCAGCATAACTTGAACGAGAACTATTGTTTTCACCAGTTCCAACCCAGATAATATTATTTTTCCAATCAACAGCAATGTCTCCGATCGTCATCACAATTTCATTGTCAAAAATAGGAGTGAAGGTCGTTCCATTGTTAATCGTTTTCCATAAACCACCAGAAGCATAGGCGACATAGAAATGAGTAGGATCATCAGGGGAAACATCCACATCGACAACACGACCACTAAAAACAGTTGGCCCTACCGATTCAAATGGAATATTAGCAACCATTGAATTTTCCAATAAAGTCTTCCTCTTATCGTGACTCGCTATCCGATCTTTAGCATTGGTTGCAGGGTAGGGGTTTTGGGAAAATGAGGTTTGAAGAAATACAATAAGTCCAATAAATAATAGAATCTTTCTCATGGTTTTGTCATTTTGATTAAATTACTTTGTAAACATAAAAAAAGTCCGACAACTTTCGTCATCGGACTTCAATTTTATCAACTAATCAAATTTTTTTAATGATTAATGATTAACGGTAAATGATTAATAATTGTGATTCTACGTTAGAGGAATTAATCATTAATCATTAAGAGTTAATCATTAAAACTTAAGCTCTTGGATTTTTCTTTGGTAATTTTTTAAAAATATCCCCACCTTCCACATCAAAATTAAGTTCTTCAAGGTCTTCCAAATTCAAAGCACCTTCCAAACTTAAAAGAATGAATTCATCATCTCCTTTGATGATAACTAGGACATTGGTGATCTTTTTTCCTTCTTCACGAATCATAAAATTCACTCTTACATCTTCATCTCGAACGGTAATTAAATCTTCAAATTTATTTTTCCGAACGTCCTTCATTAATTTTTTTATATCAGATTTGCTGACAACACTATTTTCCTCAGCAATCATGATTCGAAGCTTTGTAATTTTTTCTAAAATTTCAGTTCCTTCCTCATCTGACATTTTAGAAGCTAGACTAAGTATCCATCCATTTAAAGAAATGTCTGTTACTTTTTCATTGGAAATATATTTATCATAAAATTTTTCAATACATTCATGTTGGCTTTGTGCAAAGAAAGGAATGGCTAAAATTGCGAGTGCAATAATTATTTTTTTCATGATGGTAATTTTTTTAATGATTAACTATTAATGTTTAATGGTTAATCAAAATTGGTGATTCTATAGTAAATGAGTTAATAATTAATCATTAAATTTTAAGCTCTAATATCTTTTTTCTTTTTTTCTTCGGTAGGTGGAGGAACTTCTTCCTCTTCTTTCACTTTAAGTTTCTTTCTGACTTTTTCCAATTCCATCAAATCATTGATGAGTCGGTTTAAATCTTTCGTTCGTATTTTCGTTTTCATGTTCATCATCATAAAACTATCTTCTTCCGAGACAAGGATTAATAAATTTTTCAATTTATCTTTTTTTCCTCTTCCCATGATATGGAAAGTTGTTCCCTTCTCTCTAACCGAAATCAACTCTTCATAGTTATTCTTTTTTGCTCCCGCAATTAGATTGTTATAATCTTCAGTAGTGACATGATTATCATCTTCCATTACCAAAATTCGGGTCTTCTTAAACTTCTTCGCAAACTTTAAAGCAATCTTTGCCTCTGGTTCATCGGTATCAATAAACTCATTGGCGATACCCGTCGAAAACCAAATCAAAAAACCTGGAATAACTACATTTCTAGTATTCTCGTATTTTTTATATTTATGGTAAAAGTTTTTGACTGCACGATTTTGTGCTTGAGAACACATTGGAAGACTAATCAAAAATGTCAGGAGCATTATATTTTTCATAACGTTTTTTTGAAGATGTAAGATTTGAAGATGTAAGACCTAAGATTTTCGAAAAGTCTTAGGTCTTACATCTTCAAATCTTAATTAATTTGAACTTTTGTCTACTTCTTTTTCGATAGAAGTTCCAATTTTTTGTAGATGTTCAGCTCCACTCATTTCTATTTTATCAGCAAGTTGAGCAATTTTGTTTAGGTCAAGTCGTCCTAGAAAACTCACCATGACAAATTCATCTTCGCTTCCTACTAAAAGGAATAATTCTTCGATGACGTTATTGGTTTCTTTGATCCAAAAGTTGACGTTATCACCCTTATCTCTTACCGTAAGGAGGACTTCGTAGCCATCATTTACATTAATTAATTTCCGCGCTTCTTTATAGTATTGCTTAGGATTTTCTTCCGTTACCAAAACTCTTAATCCTTTGATGTCTTTA
>Ga0114957_1004086_pt1 | contig 12773 bp, 9 predicted proteins | sample BantaG_FD_87175 | JGI IMG/M metagenome (GOLD analysis project Ga0114957, IMG submission 87175) | Marine algal microbial communities from Bantry Bay, Ireland - BantryBay_4 metaG | ecosystem: Host-associated > Algae > Red algae > Unclassified | place: Bantry Bay, Ireland | collected 2014-11-21 | reverse complement strand
TTTTTGTCAGTTTTTTCAAAAAAATCATTGCATAGCCTTTGTTACGGAATTATTTTTTTGGAGAAAATGGCGGAAAAATAAACCGTCAAAAACTGCATTTATTATTTTTCTATTCCTTAGTGAAATAAAAAACGGTATTTGCCTCGTAAACGCAAATACCGTTTTTTTATTTTCAATAAATTATAAACGTGCTAAAACTGTTTTATTTCCTTTTACTTTTTGACCGAGTGTTACTTCAATCTTAGTATCAAGTGGTAAAAATAAATCTACTCTTGAACCAAATTTAATGAAGCCCATATCAGTTCCCTGTTCTACTTCTTCTCCTACATCAAGGTAATTAACAATTCTTTTTGCCATAAAACCTGCGATTTGTCGAAGCAAAATTTCCTCCTCACCATTATTGATAACAACGGTGGTTCTTTCATTTTCAGTAGAGGATTTAGGATTCCATGCTACTAAATATTTTCCAGGGTGATATCGGAAATAGTTTACCGTTCCGCTTACAGGATTTCTGTTGACATGAACATTGACAGGTGACATAAAGATAGAAACCTGCAATTTTTTTGCATTGAAATATTCATTTTCAACAACCTCTTCGATGGTAACGATTTTACCATCGGCAGGGGCGTAAACAATATTGTCATCGGTTAGTATAATTTCTCGGTTAGGGTTTCGGAAAAATTGTAAAACCAAAAGAAATAGAACTAATGAAATAACTCCAACTGCCATTAAAGCATTTGGAAAAAACCAAAATACAGCAAAATTCACTAACGCAAAAAATAATGCTAATCCTACCAATATTTTATGTCCTTCTTTATGGATTTTTAAAGTCATTAAATTATATTTTTTGATCAGAGATAGAGAATCAATTAAATTTATACAAAGGTGATTTACTTTGTTAAAACTGTAATATACAGTAACCTAACAACTTTATCACCTAATGTTTTTTTTTAAGCGTGTAAAATTAAACAAAATTATCACACATGATGTTCTTCAAGTTGACAAATAACCTTAATTTCAAAATGCTTTTTTCGACAAAAAGTTAGCCAATCCAGAGTAAATAAGTGGCCGCAAATGGAATCATATACATAAATGCATCAAAACGATCCAAAAATCCACCATGCCCTGGCATAATTGTTCCGGAGTCTTTTACCCCCAAACTTCGCTTTAACATTGACTCTATAAGGTCTCCTACACTTCCAAATGTAGATACAATTCCAGCCAATACTAACCAGTTCTGCAAAGTTAATTCTTTGGTATAAATGCTTAATAACCAAGCGATTAGAAAGGTTACAGCCACTCCACCAAGCGATCCTTCCCATGTTTTTTTAGGAGAAATCCGAGGGAAAAGAGGTGTTTTACCAATAACTGAACCAATCAAATAGGCTCCAGTATCATTTCCCCAAGTCAATAAAAGTAAACCTAATATGATAACAGGTTGAAATTCCACACCATCTATTGCAATAAACTGAACGAGGGTAAATGGTATTCCTATATAAATTAATCCAAGAAATATTATTCCAATATTATTAAATGGAGCCTTAGAATTGGTAAATAGCTCAATAATAAAAGTAAGAAAGATAAAAGGTAATATGATTAGAAAATGACTTTTAAGGAAAAGTAAAGCGTCAAAATTTCCATTAATATGGTAACCTGCAGCCATTAAAAAAGGAATAATTCCCAATGCTGTAGCATATATTTTTCTTAAAAAATCATTGGAAGCATTCTTTAAGGTGAGATTATAAAACTCCCATAAACTCAATAGAGTGATTAAACCAAATAATCCTAAAAATGAATATTTATTATAAAATAAACCTCCCAACATTACTACGACAAATACTATCGCAGTCAAAGCTCTTTCTATTAATCCACTCATAAATACTTCTCTTTTTAATCAAAATCAAAATGTCAATCAAAATCAAAAATCGAATATCGTGTTTTCACCATTCATAATTTTTGATTTTGATTGACATTTTGATTTTGATTGATACTTTGATTTTGGTTATTTATTATCATCAGCCGTCCAAGCATAATGATAATTATTGCAGAAACGATAGTCATCCCCCAATTCACATCTACTATCGCATCATTAAAGTCATATTCTATTTTTCCTTGTTGGTAAAAATATTGTCCTACAATTTGAAAAGCATTATTTGCAAAATGGGCAAAAATGGGAACCCATAAATTTCCACTCCACACAAATAAATATCCTAAAATAGCTCCCAAAACTACTCTTGGTAAAAAACCTTGAAATTGCATATGAAATGCGCTAAAAATTATAGCGGCTACCCATATTCCAAGATGATAATTTTGAAATATTTCTACTAATTTCTTTTGAATAATACCTCTAAAAATAAACTCCTCTCCTATGGCAGGAATAACTGCAATGATAAATAAGTTAAAATATAACTCATAAGGCTCTTTTACGATAAGGAGGTTCCCAATCATTTCTGCCAATTGAGTTTCCGTTTCAATTAATGCAGCAGGTAAAGGGATTTTCATATTTAACCATAACGCAAACTGCGCTAATGGAAAAGCGGCTAGAATGATAACAACACCAAGGAAAAGGTTAGTTATATTTGGCTTATTATATATATGTAAATAACTAGTCCACTTACTTTTATAAAAAAAATAAGAAAACGCAATAGCCGGAATAATAAAAGTTGTCAGGTGGTTGATTAAAAGATTGGTTCTAATAAAATTCCTAATGTTTGCAGGGCTTTCTGCATTTAAAGATTTAAGTGCGGCTTGATTGTCTATTCCTTTCCAAGCTCCTATGGCTTCAATTAAGCCAAGTCCGATTATTAAGCTCAAAAACATGACCATTCCTAAAAATGTCATTTTAAAAAAAGTGGTTTCATCACCAAACTTACCAGCCCCAAAATTTATTTGATTTTTCTCTCCAGACATTATTTAATTTAATATTACTTTTGTCGCAAGATAAGAAAGTTTCTATTTGAATTAATGATTATGGATTGGGAGTCTTCAGAAAAATCCTTAGGACATATTTTGACGCAGACTTGTTATGACTTTTATGACTTTGCTATAACGTGTTTCGACTTTTCTCAATCGTGTTATAGCAAAAAGTCTACTCTACCCGATGGTTTTTTATATGCCGTCCCTCTGGGACTCAAAATCAAAAATGGGAGATTAGATAAATTTTTCTACCGATATGTCGTCCCTCTATTTGTGCCATATGGCACTATCTCTGGGACTTTTTCAAAACTCTTTAGTCCCAGAGGGACGACATATTGGTAGAAAAATTATCAAAAAAGTCGTCAGAGTCCCAGAAGGACGGCATATGAAAAACCCATCGGGTAGAGTACAAAAAGTCAAAACACGTTATAGCAAAGTCATAAAAGTCATAACAAGTCTGCGTCAAAATATGTCCTAAGGATTTTTCTCAACATCTATATAATTCACAGTTCTTTTCTTACATCTTATTTCTTCAATCTTTTAATCAAAAAATGTATTACTAAGTCTTAAATCTTTTAAAAAAATGACTCGACTAAGTATAAATTTAAACAAAGTAGCACTCATTAGAAATGCTCGAGGAGGAAATCTTCCAAACTTAGAACAAGTAGCTATTGATTGCGAAAAATTTGGTGCTCAAGGAATTACTGTTCATCCCCGTCCTGATGAAAGACATATTACTTATGCTGACGTTCCTAACCTGAAAGCCTTAGTCTCTACAGAATATAATATAGAGGGGAACCCAACAGAACGTTTTATGAAATTAGTTTTGGAAAATAAACCCGATCAATGTACGCTCGTACCAGATGATCCAAATCAACTAACTTCCGATCATGGTTGGGATACCATAAAACATCAATCCTATTTAACTGATATTATTGCAGAATTAAAAGCTGCAGGGATTCGTACTTCACTTTTTGTTGATCCTGATGGAAAAATGGTGGAAGGAGCACTAAAAACAGGAGCCGATCGAATTGAACTCTACACAGGTGATTATGCTCACGATTTTGAAAAAAATAAGGAGGCTGCTGTTGCTCCATTTATAGAAGCTGCAAAAGTAGCTAATGAGATAGGAATTGGGATTAACGCAGGACATGATTTGAATTTAAACAATTTGCGATTTTTTAAAGCGAGTATCCCTAATTTGCTTGAAGTTTCCATAGGACAAGCACTTGTATCTGATGCTTTATATTTTGGTTTATATAATACGATACAATTATATTTAAGAGAATTAAAATGATTTCCTATATTTGTTATAGTTTTCTAAATGAATCTTTTTAAAATTTGTTGTTTTCCAAATCTTAATTTTTTGTTAAAAAAAAGCAGCGGAAGCCAACTAGTAAGCGTTGAGAAAGCAAGACAATACTCTTCCCCACTAACATATCCTACTATCATCCAGAAATCATTTGGTGGATAATCCATCAATAATGACACTTATTCCGAATCACATTCACATTATTTTAGCAAATTAAATTTTACAAACTCTCAGTAAAACAAGCTATAGTAAAACTATAGTCTATTTTCTAGTTTTAGACAAAATATAATTTGGTTCATTAATTTTCCAAAAGAAAATTTTAATGAGCCTACACCTTTTGAAATACGACGAGTTATAATTTACATGCAAAGAATGAATGCTTACAATTTTCAAACAAATTAACAGCATACTCAGAAATTTACACTACAAGAGAATATTGATTGAGGTATTGACAAAACAATGCGAAAATTACAGAACAAATCGAACAAGGCAAACAACTACAGAAAGAATCGGATAAAATTTTATTAAGAATTTTTTTATTATTTTTTAACTAAAATCGGATTAGTATGAAAAAACTCTCACTAGTTTTAGTGCTATTCTTTTGCGCACTTACTTCAATGCTCGCGCAAAGAACAATTACTGGTACCGTTACCGATGAAGCAGGGGAATCCCTGATCGGAGCGAGTGTCGTAGTCAAAGGTTCTGAAGGGATTGGTACAACTTCGGATATTGATGGAAGTTACTCATTAGAGGTTCCAGCAGGTTCAAGTGTACTCGTTTATTCTTACACAGGTTACGGGACCTGGGAAGAAACTTTAGGAGCTTCAAATGTTATTAATGTAACGATGAAAGAAGGTGTAACAGTTGGAGAGATCGTTGTAACTGGATTGGGTATCAAAAAAGAGAAAAAAGCCCTCGGTTATGCGGTAACAACTATTGGATCAGCTGACATCGAGTTGAAACCTGAAGGTGACGTAGGTAGAATCCTTAGAGGAAAAGTACCTGGAGTAGATATTACTTCAACTTCTGGACTTGCGGGTTCAGGAACTAACGTTATTATTAGAGGATATTCTTCTATTACAGGTGATAACCAACCTCTATTTGTTGTTGATGGTGTTCCTTTTAACGCTGACACTAACAATGATAGAGGATTTACTTCTGGAGGAGCAACCGCTTCTTCTCGTTTCCTAGATTTAGATCCTAACAACATTAAGGAAGTAAGTATCCTTAAAGGTTTATCTGCAACTGTACTTTATGGAGAAGCAGGTAGAAATGGGGTTGTATTGGTAACTACCAAAGGTGGTGACATTGGAGATATCCAGAAAAAAATGCAGATTACTGTAAATCAATCTTTCTTTGGTACACAAGTAGGTGGTATCCCAGAAACTCAAAAGGTTTATGGTAATGGTTGGCAAAATGATGCCTCTAATGCATTCTCTAACTGGGGTGCTCCATTTGGAGGAACTACTGAATTTAACACGCACATCAACTCTATTACTGATGGTAGTGGACGGTATCAGTTAGATGAAGCTGGAACTATTGTTCATCCATATTCATTTACCAACTTTGCTACAGATTTCCCAGACATTAATGGAACAAGAATTCCTTGGGAAGCTCAAGATGGTTTGGCAGATTTCTTAGGAGGAACAGGATTAGTTTCTAATACTTCTGTTAATGTAACTAACAAGTTAGGAGAAAATAGTGCTGTTAACTTTAACTACGGGTATTTGAAAGATGAAGGTTTTATTCCAAATAATGACTTGACTAGAAATAACTTAGGTCTTGGAATGAGAACTAAATTAGCTAATGGAATTACTATTCGTGGTACATTTAACTATGCAAAAACAGAAAGAAATACTCCACCGGCTGCTCCTATTTATAGCTCAAATCCGATAGCTGGAGCTTCTTTATTTTCCAATGTATTGTATACTCCTATTAGTCATGATCTTTACAATTGGCCAAACACTAACCCTACTGATGGATCTTCTGTTTTCTATCGTTCAAATAATGGAATTCAACACCCATTATGGACATTAGAAAACATTAATGACAATGAGAAAGTAAATAGATTCTTCGGAAATACTACGCTTGGTTACAAGATCAATGACAATGTTCAATTATCTTATAGAATTGGTATTGATAACTATACTCAAACACAGAGATATGCGATCAATAAAGGTGGATCACAAGTACCTGATGGAGCATTGAATACTTCAGAAAGGTTAAATACTATTATTGACCAAACTTTCAATGTTCTTTTTGATAAATATATCAATGAAGATTGGAGTTTAGATGGTGTATTGGGTGTAAACCTTAGAAAAGATGATAATGATTATAATCTTTCTTCTAGTAATAATCAGTTCATATTTGGTTTACAAACACACAATAACTTTTCTGCACACCAGAATTTTTCTAGTAGAACAGAAGAGAACTTAATTGGTACTTATGCTACTATAGCAGCTGGATATAAAAACTTTTTATACTTCAGTTTCCAAGGAAGAAATGACTGGACTTCTACATTAGAAAAGAATAACAGATCTATTTTCTATCCTTCTGGTTCTATTTCTTTTATTCCTACAGATGCTTTTGCAGGATTACAGAATAATAATGTATTAAATTACTTGAAATTTAGACTTGGTTATGGAACATCTGCGGGTTACCCAAATCCATACCAAACAAGAACGACTTTATCTACTAATGCAAATGCTTTCAATTCAGGTGGTACAACAATCCAAACAAATGCAATTTCTAACCAATTTGGTAACGTAGATTTGGAACCAGAACGTCACTCTGAGTTAGAGTTTGGAATTGAAACTAAATTACTTCAAAATAGAATCTCTTTAGACCTTTCTATTTATAGAAAAGAATCTAAAGATTTGATTATTGAATTGGAATTAGATCCATCTACTGGTGGTACTCAATCAACTATTAACTCTGCAAGTTTGAGTAATAAAGGAGTAGAAATAGGATTAACACTTACTCCAGTTATGACTAGAAATGTACGTTGGGATATTACAACTAACTTCACTAAAAACATTAGTAATATTGAATCTATTGCAGAAGGTGTAGATAAAGTATTGATCTCAGGTCTTTCTTTCTTAGGAAACTTTGCGATTCCTGACCAACCTTACGGTATCATGGAAGGGACCAAAATATTAAGAGATGAAGCAACAGGTCGCCCTATTGTAGGTGGAGATGGTCTTTACCAACAAGATCCTGACCAAGGAATTATTGGAGATCCTAACCCTGACTTCTTACTGAACTTTATTAGTTCTGTTGGATTCAAAGGTTTATCATTTAGAGTACAGTTTGACTGGCAACAAGGTGGTGACATTTGGGGATCTACAGCATCAACACTTACAGCAAGAGGAATTGCTGGAGAGACTGATTTTGATCGTTTTATTCCTGTTGTTGTTTCAGGTTTAAAAGAATTACCTGATGGTAGCCTTGTAGAAAATGATATTCAAGTAACTGCTAATAATGCTTACTGGAGAAATACAGGTGTATGGTATGATGAAAACAGAATTTTTGATGCTACTACCTTTAGATTAAGAGAGGTTTCTCTTTCTTATTCAATACCTACTTCAATGTTAGAAAGAACTCCTTTTGGAGCTGCTTCTATTACTTTCTCAGGTCAAAACCTTTGGTATAATGCGATTAACTTCCCTGAAAGTACCAACTTTGACCCTGAAGTATTGAGTTTAGGTGTAGGTAATGGTAGAGGATTTGATTTTGTTACTGGTCCTACTTCTAAGCGATTTGGAGCGAGTTTAAGTTTTACTTTTTAATTACAAAACAATAATTATTATGATATTATATATAAAAAGAATATTTATTGTATGTGCCGTACTGGTTGTATCTTCATGTAATCTTACCGAATTAGATTTACTAGACAACCCTAATCAGGTTACACCAGAAAACGCACAAACAGACTTATTCTTTAATGCAATTCAATTAGATTTCAAAGATCTATTCATGAATGGTAATGACCTGACAGCAAGAGTCTCACGACAATTGGCTATGACGGGAGGAAATGTTTATGAAAATGCATTTGCAGCAACTAGCTTTAACTTCTTATGGAGTAGAGCTTATGCAGGTCTACTTCCAGATTTAGATCAATTAATTGAAATTTCTGAGAGTGAAGAAAGCTCAGTTCCTCATTATGCAGGAGCAGCTAAATTGTTGAAAGCCTATACTTTGATGACACTAGTAGATATGTTTGGTGATGTACCTTACACTGAAGCTGGACAAGGTACAGCTATTCGAAGCCCTAAAGCAGATAATCAAGTAGATATCTACAATGAAGCTTTAAGTCTTATCAACGCAGGTATTGGAGATTTATCAATGACGAGTCCATCAATTGCTGGTGCTGACTTATTCTACGGTGGAGATGCTGAGAAATGGGTTAAATTGGGAAATAATTTATTGATTAAATATTACTTGAACGTTGGATCTGGTTCTGGTGCTAATGGAGCAGAAATTAAAGCAGCTGCAGCTAATGCAATTACTACTTCTGCTGATGATTTCGTTTTCCAATTTGGTACTCAAAGAGATGTTCCTGATTCACGACACTGGTGGTATCAAGATGGATATGAAAATGATCCAAATATCTATCAATCTAATTATTTTATGTGGTCATTGAAGGAGGAAAAAGGAATCGAAGATCCTCGACTTAAATATTATTTTTACCGACAAGATCTTTCAGCAGTAGCTGATATTGATGCCTTTACATTATCCTGCGGAGGAACAAATGCACCATTACATTATGGTATAAATCAACCTTACTGTCACGTAGGTGATGGATACTGGGGTAGAGATCATGGTGATAATGATGGTATCCCGCCTGATAGTGATAGAAGAACTGTTGCAGGGATCTATCCTTGTGGAGGACTTTTTGACAGTGGTCAAGGTGCTACTTCTCTAAACTCTGGTGCTGACGGTGCTATGGGAGCAGGTATTGCACCTATTATGCTTTCATCATTTACACATTTCATGTTAGCTGAGGCTGCGATCACTCGTGGTACAGGTGATGATCCATGGACATTATTAGATGAAGGAATTCGACAATCAATTGCTAAAGTAATGGCAATGGGTGCGGCTCAAGCCGGTGCTGATGCTCCTACATCTGATGATATCGATGCTTATCTAGCTGAAGTTGAAACTAGGTTTAATAATGCTGCTGATCCTTTAGAAGTAGTCATTAAAGAATACCACATTGCTCTATGGGGTAATGGTATTGAAGCTTTTAATGGATATAGAAGAACAACTTATCCTTCTAATCTTCAACCTACTTTAGAAGTAAGTTCTGGTGATTTCCCTAGGTTAATGTATTATCCTGCGGATTACTTGAATTTGAATCAAAATATTTCTTCACAGAGAAATTTAACAGATCAAGTATTCTGGGATACTAATGCTCCTGGAGTTATTAAGTAATTTTAAAATTTACAACAAATGCAAAGATTAAAATATAGTATATATTTATTTTTACTCGTTATTGCTTTTTTTGCTTGTAAGGACGAACCGCTTCCTTTCGAGACTTTTGAAGAGCAAGCGAAGGGAGCATTTTCCAGACTGTTGAATACAGATGGTGGATCTTTCCTTTTTACAGATCCTGACAACTCATCATTTAATTTCGATTTAGAATACTATTCTGAAAATAATGGTGGTGAGGTTGCAGCTAACGAATGGTATGTTTCTCATAGAAACAATACAGCAGGTGGTGTTATATCTGCTCCTGTTTTATTATCACGTACAGAAAGTTCTTCTTTTGGAACTGATGCCTTATCAGGACTTCCAACTGCTTCTTTTGCCTTCACTATGAATCAAGCTTTAGCAGCTTTAGGTTTAACTATCGATGATGTCAATGGTGGAGATGATCTTATTTTTGATGGTTTTATCATCATGAATGATGGAAGAAGATTTGGTCCGGATAATACAGGTGGCTCTGTTCAAGGTGGTGCTGGTTTTGATGGAGTATTTAGATTTATCAAACCTTTACTTTGCCCTTCTGAATTAGACGGTACATTTACTACTGAGACAGTAGTTGTTAGTACAGGTGCTGGAATCAGTTGGGATAGTTGTGATGGAAATACTTGGTCAGGAGAAGTTAGATTCGAACAAGTAGAACTTGGGGTTTATGAAGTTTATTCTACAGATCCAACTAATGGCGTAGAATTCTCAGGTGATCTTTCCTTTGGAGCCTTCTATGGTTGTTATGGAACAGATAGTAATGCTAGTTTACCTAGTCCTGATGCAACTCTTTATTTAGTTGAATCTTGTAATAATCTTTCATTCTCTGGTTCAAGCCAATGGAGTGAAGTTTATACTTTCAACAAAGTAGAAGTAAGTGCTGATGGTACTCAGTTAACTTTAGGATGGTCAAATGACTATGGTGAAGCTGGCGAATCAGTATTAACTAGAACTGATGGCATTTTATGGAATCCGGGATTAAAGTGCGTTGGATGTTAATCTAAAATCCTTTTGGATTTTTTAACAATATTATATTGGAAGTCACATGTATTTGTGGCTTCCTTTTTTTATTTTTAGTAAAAATTTTTAAAATGTCTTTAAAAGATTTTATATCTACTATATGGGGTTTTATATGCCGTCCCTCTGGGACTCGACCTTTTAAAAAATGGGAAATTGATAATTTTTTCTACCGATATTTCGTCCCTCTGGGACTTAAGAGTTTTGAAAAAGTCCCAGAGGGACGAAATATTGGTAGAAAAAATTATCAAAAAATTCGTCAAAGTCCCAGAGGGACGGCATATAAAAAATTATCGGATGGCGTAAAGAATTTCTTTGTATTTAGTTTTTTATTAATTGCTTTAATAACTAAAGGACAAGACAATACTGTTGGCTTGCTTTCCATCGATCATGATTTGACAATAGGTGGTTACAATTTAATTTACCCTGAGCGTCAATCTGATATTTTTTTATTAAATAAATGTGGAGAAATTGTCCATCAATGGGAAGATCAACCAGAAGCACGTCCTGCTTCAGTTGCCTACCTTTTGGAAAATGGAAATATTCTTAGAAGCAAATCTTTAGCTAACGATCCCAACGCTACATTTATAACTGGAGGTGCTGGAGGTATTATTGAATTGGTCAGTTGGGATAATGAAATTCTCTGGACATATGAAGTCAGCGATTCTAATCAATTACAACATCATGACGTACATTATACGCCACATGGAACCGTTATGATTATTGTTTGGGAAAAAATGAGATTAGATGAAATTGTTGCCAATGGATTTGATACGATCTCTAATAATCAAAAAGAACTTTGGTCAGATTATATTTTAGAGGTCGATCCTACTACTGATGATATTATTTGGGAATGGCATGCGAAAGATCATTTAATTCAAGATTACGATTCGACTAAAGCTAATTATGGTATAGTTTCAGAACATCCCGAAAGAATTAATATCAACTATGTTGATTTTACTTTTCAAAAAACAGATTGGCTACATTGTAATTCTATTGATTATAATCCTATACTCAATCAAGTCATGTTAAGTTCCAAACATTTTAATGAAATTTGGATTATCGATCATAGTACCACAACTGCAGAAGCAACTGGTACGGTAGGAGGAAATAGTAGTAGTGGAGGAGATTTATTATTTCGATGGGGAAATCCACATGCTTATAAAATGGGAAGTGTTGATGATCAAAAATTATTTTCGCAACATGATGCACAATGGATTGATGATGCTAGTATAAATTCTGATTATGAACATTTTGGGAAAATCGCTTTGTTCAATAATTTTATTGCACCTCAACTTTCTTTAGGGCAAATTTTAGAACCTGTTTTTGATTCTACTTCTTTTGCTTACCAAATTTCAAATGGAACTTTTTCTCCTCAGAGTTTTACCGAAGCGTTTTCTCATCCAGATACTATTCGAAATTTTTCAACGGCAGCATCTAGTATTCAAATCATTGGAGATGGACATGTCGTTATGTGTGCAGGTCGTCAAGGACGATCATTTGAATTAACTCCCGAAGGTGAATTGGCTTGGGAATATTTGACTCCTATAAAATTTGGAAATTCAGTTCCGCAAGGTTTTGAATTAAATCTTAGTGATAATTTCACCTTTCAAATACAAAGATATTTAGAAGACTATCCTGCCCTGATTGGAAAAGATTTATCTCCAAAAGGTTTTATTGAATTGGAACCGAATTCGAGTTTTTGTACTTTAGTAAATATTGAAGAAATAAACAAAATTGAGGAATTCACCATTTTTCCAAACCCTGTTCAGAATGATTTCTTTATTGAAAATAAAAATCCAGATTTAGATTTTGTTCAGATTTTTGATGTGATGGGAAATTTGATTTTGGAACAAAAAATTATTGTAGGAAAAAATAAAATAGAAAGTTCCAATTGGGAAAATGGGGTTTATTTCATAGGAAATTCACGGTTTTCTTTTTTTCAAAAAATAATCATTCAAGATTAGAATGAGCGATATTTATTTTATATAAAACTATCATAAAATGTACTCTACCCGACGGTTTTGAAAAATGATAAATATCGATGATTTTTAGCCAC
>Ga0114957_1004085_pt1 | contig 12776 bp, 12 predicted proteins | sample BantaG_FD_87175 | JGI IMG/M metagenome (GOLD analysis project Ga0114957, IMG submission 87175) | Marine algal microbial communities from Bantry Bay, Ireland - BantryBay_4 metaG | ecosystem: Host-associated > Algae > Red algae > Unclassified | place: Bantry Bay, Ireland | collected 2014-11-21 | reverse complement strand
GAGACGGAACCAAATTATTTGGATTTTTCCGATTTTGTAATAATTTCCTAAACGATTGACCGATAGGGAATTAGTGTGGGAATTATTCAAAATCATCAAAAGGAAAAATCTAAATAATTCCGTTAAACTACTTAAATGAAGGTAAAATAAATTATTTTCGCACATCCCTCATCCTACTCTATCACAAAACTAAACAAATGAGTGTTAAACATACTAATATGGAAATAAAACATGTAGCCATTGCGGGAAACATTGGTGCCGGAAAAACCACTCTTTGCGAAAAGCTGGGTAAGCATTTCGGATGGGAGGTTCATTATGAGTCTACGGATAACAATCCTTATTTGAGTGATTTTTACGTGGACATGAAGCGTTGGTCTTTCAATCTACAGGTTTACTTTCTTAATAACAGGTATCGTCAGATTCTGGACATCCACAAAGGTGATGTGACGGTGATTCAGGATCGAACCATCTATGAAGATGCCTATATCTTTGCACCCAACCTCCACGACATGGGCTTGATGCCGACTCGTGATTTCAATAATTATTTTGACTTATTTAAGCTGATGACTTCTCAGATTCAACCGCCAGACCTGTTGATCTATCTCAAAGCAGATGTATCTACTTTGGTTTCACATATTCAGAGAAGAGGTCGGGATTATGAAGGCAGTATGAGTTTAGATTACCTGAAGAGCCTTAACGATCGTTACGAACAATGGATAGCAGAATATGACGAAGGTAAATTACTTGTCATCGACGCCAACAATATCGACTTTCTCAATAACCCTGAAGATTTTGGAAAGATTATAACTCAGGTGGATGCGGAGCTACATGGGCTTTTTAAGTGAGGGGTCGGCATGAGGTGTCGGGTGTCAGGAGTCGGGTGTCAGTTTCCCACTATCGCGGAGCGCGCGATCGCGTTGCCCGACTCCCGACCCCTGATTCCTCATCACGCTTGAGGTTTCTTAGATTTCTTCTTCTCCTTCTTTTCAGGTTTGACCTCTTCCTTATCTCCTTCAAAATATTCTTTAACAAAGTCAGGTAAATCTGGTAATAAATCAGTTGGTGTTCCACCTCCGGAGCTATATACTACTGAGCCCAATACCATCAAGTGAATAGCGAGCGTAAAGCAAAGCGCTTTGAAGCGGATTGATTTGGCATTTTTTGAAAACGGATCATTCTTCATGGTCAGGATTTTTTGTGAACAAAAAAGGTTGGAAGTGGGAAGTGGGAAGTGGGAAGCTTCCCTTTAACGTCATCTACTATTCTGTCAATATTTATTGTGGACCACGTTAGATGGCGCTTCCCGCTTCCCACTTATATTCACTTCCAACTCTCTAACGCTCTTTAAGCACCTATTCGTTTGTTCGATCATGTTAAAGATTATACAAAACCGGGTAAATGTCTGTTTTAAAATAACTCGTTAAAAAAATCAGATTCTCCTTTTCAAAGGGTAAATTTGTTTAGGAAGTCAAAAAAATCATCATGAAAAATAAATTATTCTGGCTCTGTATTCTTTGCTTTTCCATTATTTCCTGCGATGAGATCGCTAATAGTGGTAATTCAGGCAATGGTAAACAAGGTGTATCCGGCCAAACACCTCCAGCAACTACCCGCAATATTTCTCCTCAGGAATTGGAGAAGCTTGGACAAGTTGTTTCGACTAGTTCCATCAACACAAAGATGGCCGATGCTGGTAATGCAACCTGGGTAAGTTCTCCATTCCAAATCGCGCTACAGTTTGCGGGTGATCAAATAGAGTCCCGAAAAAAAGTGGTCACCGCTGAAAGTTTTAGTGGTGGTGAAAATTTTGACAAGCTCATTGTTACGGTTGAAGAGGAAGGACTGTTGGATGATTCTGTCAAAGGGACTATGCTAATATTGAGGATGGAGAAGAAGGGTTCTGCCTGGGAAGTGACTAAGGCGAGTCGGGTTTGGCGGTGTTGGCCGGGGCGGGGGCATGTTTCGTTTAGTTCGGAGGCTTGCCGTTAAGAGAAGTGTCGGGAGCCCGGGTCGGTTTCAAGAATTTTGGTAACTGTTCATAGTTTCCTACTATAGCGGGCATTTGAACTTGCACTTGCACTTGAACTTGCACTTGAACTTGAACTTGAACTCGCACTTGCACTTGCACTTGCACTTGCACTTGCACTTTTTAAAATTCGAGTGCAAGTATCAAGCACAAATTCAAATTCCCTCAGTGCGCTGGAGCCCCCAGACTAAGTACACTATGTATTAAGTTGCTTTACATTTTGAATAGGTTATTTTTGGTGAGTACGAGTCAATTTTTTTGAGAATAGCCTTAGCTATTTGAAGAAAAATTGGCGAAGTAATCGCAAAAAAGAAGCATTTAAAAATGTAAATGAATTTATTACACGGTGTACTAAGTACACCGTGTACTAAGGCAGGCTGAATAGTTAAGAATTTTGAACAATCCACTAACGCACGACCAGGACTATCCGCTAAAGTGTTTCTACCCCTGGAATCAATGAAAATGAACATTCCCTACAACATGCAATATATGAGTAGAACATTTTATGGGCTTATTCAAAATTCATTCATTCAAAATTCACCCCTGACACCCGACTCCTCATCATAAACAATAATCAAACAAAACACTAAATCAAAAGCCATCCATTATAGACAATTGAAAAAAACAGTCCTCATCATAAACAATAATCAAACAAAACACTAAATCTAACACTCGCACCACCTATGATAAAACTACCAGAGATAGAGCCCGATCGATTGGCTATAAAATTGAAACCGGCAGCAGAGCGAATGGTCAAAAAAGGACATCCATGGGTATTTAGCGACAGCATCGTCAAACAAAGTGCTGAAGGAAAAGCTGGTGATCTCGCCATCATTTATGACAATAAGAAAAATAAGTTTCTGGCCATCGGATTGCTAGACCCGCACTCCCCTATTCGCATCAAAATATTGCAGGTTCATCAAAGTGCTAACATTGATGCTGATTGGTTTAAAACCAAAACTCAAACGGCTTTTGATCTACGGAAATCTTTATTAGAGACGGACACCAACAGCTATCGTTTGTTGTTTGGTGAGAATGATGGTATGCCTGGTTTTATTGCAGACGTTTATGACGAGGTATTGGTTGTAAAACTGTACAGCGCTGCCTGGTTCCCTTACCTCAAGGATATACTTCCGCACCTTTTAGAAATCACAAAAACTGCGGTATTGGTCTTGCGGCTGAGTAGGGCTTTGCAGCAAATGGCTTCTGATCACCAACTGCAGGATGGGCAAGTTTTGCACGGTGATTTGAAATCAGCGGAAGTTATTTTCAAGGAACATGGTTTATCGTTTTCAGCCAATGTCATAAAAGGTCATAAAACAGGTTACTTCCTTGACCATCGGGCTAATCGAAAACGAATTGGTGCCTTAGCTCAGGGCAAAACGGTGTTGGATGTTTTTGCCTATGCCGGTGGTTTTTCGGTACATGCACTGGCGGGTGGCGCTACTGAAGTGATTAGCCTGGATATTAGTAAACAAGCTCTGGAAATGGCAAAAAAAAATGCGGCACTCAATCTGCATTCTGGCAAGCATATTACCCTCGCAGCAGATGCCTTTGAGGGACTGCAAAATATGATTCGCGAAAATAAGGCGTTTGACATTGTTGTGATCGACCCTCCCAGTTTTGCTAAAAAAGAAAGCGAGGTGGAGGGTGCCAAAAATAGTTATCGCCGTTTGGCCAAACTGGGTGCGCAGTTGGTTAATAAAGGTGGTATGCTCCTACTTGCTTCTTGCTCGTCCCGTATTAAAACAAATGATTTTTTTGAAATTTGTGAAAAGGCTTTGGTGGAGTGTTCTGGTCAATTTGAATTGGTGGATAAGACTTTTCATGATGTGGATCATCCAGTTGGTTTTGTGGAGGGGGCTTACCTTAAGGCAGGGTATTGGAGGTGGGGTGGGAAGTAGGAAACGGGAAGCGCCTTTTGACCCAGATTGGAGCGTCTTCATTTAAGTGTGTCTGATGGTTTTTAAATCAAAATCAAAAAGCCTTTAAACGTGATCTACTTATTTAGTTGACAATCTGGATGTTATGAGCGGAGCTTCTGCGTTCGTCTGTGTACGCCGAAGCCTTTCTCAGGAGCCGAAGCCTTGGCGTAGGATCTGGCGTAGGATCTGGCGTAGGATCTGGCGTAGGATCTGGCGTAGGAGTAGAGAATTTTTTGATTTTGATTTTGATTTATATTTTGATGGAAAGACACCGTTGAGTGAACATTCTCCAGATTGGAACGACAAATCAAAATTCCAATCGAAATGCAATCAACTTCGGATTTGAACCATATAAGCCACAAAAGAAACACATAAGGACGCGCGATCGTGGAAATATTCCCATTCCCATTCCCATTCCCATTCCCATTCCCATTCCCATTCCCATTCCCATTCCTCAATGGTTGTGTCCATTAGACACATGCTCCTTTAATCGTACGTAGTCGAATCCACAAGTGGGGCAAACGCCAGGTTTGTCTGATCCTGAATTTTTACAATGAAGTGGGCATACGTAGTCGGAGGTATAAGCAGGTGTATCACCGTGGCGGAGGACTGGTTCTTTGACTATTTTTTTCTCGACTTTACCATCGTACTTTTGGGCAGGCTCGTTGCTACAGGATAGTAGGAATAGTGGGATTAGAAGGAGGAGTATTTTTGTAAATTGTTGCACCTTGAGAATTTTTAAATAAAGGACCGGAAAGCTCTTTCGCGTAGCAAGAGACTTCCGAGCCTGTCTGCCAAAGCTTTTTAGCGAAGGTACGGCCTGAAAATAATACATGAGCTCTGATTTCATCTCGATGGACAAAAGATTAGCTGGTTTAAACAACTTCATTGTTAACAGAAGTCTTAAACCTTCCCCTTAGAAGCATCAAATTTAAAATTAACCGCCATCCATATAGTTCTTGATATCCGGTACAGCCAAACAAAAAACACCGCTGAGACCGCCAACAAAACCACAAAGGCACCTTCTACTGTCCAGCCTCTGAACCAGATTAAAGCACCGACCAAGAGGATAGAAAACCAGCCCCAGATAACATAGGAAATAAACATGGCACCATAGTAAAAACCGGGTTCCGGCATATAGTTCAACTGGCAATTATCGCAGCGATCTTTCATTTCAAATGGCCTGGCAAATGACCAGCTACCTGTATAAAAAACAGCTTCTTCATGACAGCGTGGACATTTCATGTTGAAAATTGCGTAACCTTTTGATCCTTTTTTGAAAACTGCCATATCTATTATATTTACACAATTTAGCCTCTTAAACTTAGATTTTATGTGATTCGTATCACAAAAGTATGATTCAGAATGCTCAAAGATAAAAACTAATATTTAAACAACTATTTTCTAAAACTGTTGATACAAATATACAAAGGCTCTTTAAGAAAGCTTTTGCTATTTTTAAGACAGCTCTCCTTAAGCAGACTTTATTAGGAATAATTTAGTACACTGTGTATTAAGTTGCTTTACATTTCTGGGGTAAAGTTGCGGCGTTTTTGTCGCAGGCAGGTTAGGTGCAGCGCACCGGCTCCGTTTGTAAAAAAACGGTAGCCCCTTTATAAAAAGGTGCAGCGCACCGGCACCGTCATCCTGAGTGATGTGCCCGTTGAGTAAAAATATTTGTAGTATTTACCAAACGGTGCCGGTGCGCTGCACCTCGAAAAGGCTCTATGCAATTAACTATTACAAACGGTGCCGATGCGCTGCACCTAAGTACACTGTCATCTAAATTCTGCCCGTTTTGAATGCTTCTTTTGAAATTACTTTTCGTTTGAAATTCCTTAAATAGCTAAGGCTATTCGCGAAATTTATAACTCAATCAATTTCAAAATAATCGATTCAAATTCGGACGAAACTTAAATTACACTGTACTAAGCCTAGTAGGATTTCCTGCCGAAGGCATGGCAGAAAGTGCCGCAACTTCTGATCGTCAAATTGTACACCCTACCTCAGAGAGGTCGCATTATGTTAGTATCTTCAGTGATAGGATTTTTTACGACCCCGTAGGGAGTCGCATGACGCCTAAAAAAAATTAACGCTGAATAGTTACAAAAATGCCTAATAAAGTCTGGTATTTAAAGAAAAAACCTTCTCATAAAAGCTGATCAACCGCTCTTTTTCTACCTCCCAACACCAGTCTCTTTTTGCTTGTTTACAATTTTCGACTAAACTGTCATATAACGCTTCATCCTCAATTAAGCTATTTAGATGGGTCGAAATAGTTTCTATTTTCAAATCAGGGAGCAAGAGACTACAAGTATATTCCGCATTCAGGTTTTGGTATTCAGGAAAATCCATATTGATGGAAGGGATTTCGGCTTGAACGTAATCAAATGCTTTATTAGCTAGAGAATAGTAATAATTGAGGCCTTTATTTTCTAATAAGTTGAGGCCAATGTCAGCTTGCAGGGTAACGGCTTTTAGTTGATCGGGTAGGACGTAGCCGAGGAACTTAACTTTGTTTTCAAGTTGTAGTTCTTTTGCCATGCTGCGCAGTTGGTCAGAAAGGTCGCCTTCGCCGGCCAGCCAGAGTTCAGCATTATTGATGTGCTGCATGGCTGTTAGGAGTTCGGCTATTCCGCGGCCATCATTTAGGGCGCCTTGATAGAGAAGTATTTTTGCTTTGTCTGTTTTTGTTTTTGCAGCTAGCTGTTTTTCAGCAAAAGGGACATTTCGAATGACTTCAAAATGCGGACCATATTCTTTTTTGAAAATATCTGCGAGGCTTTGACAAACGGTGTAGCAGTATTTCAATCGCGGAATAATGGAATTGGCCACCAACCTCCAGGCCTTTTGTGTAGCAGGTCGGTTAATGACTTCCGGCAATTCGGTAAAGTATTCATGTGCATCATAAATGCAAGGCTTTCTTTTCCAGCGACTACTGAGATAAGCAGGCAACAAGGTGTCCAAATCAATACCACAAACCGCATCGAATTTTGCGAAAAGCAAATAAAAAAACAAGCGCAAATTATACTCGGCATAAAACAATTTTCCCTTTTCGAAAATGCAGGTCAGACGCTGTTGTTGGAAGGGACGGTTTGTCAGGTCGAGTGAAGCTTTCTTTTTGCGGCCGACTAATGTCACTTCGTAACCAGCTGCTGCCATAGTGGAGCAGATACGGATCATGCGTTGATCGTAGTTTAGGTCGTTGGTTACGGTGAAAATTATTTTCGGCATTTGTTGTTTTATGGTTTTTTTTACCACATAGTTCATGGAGTGTTTTCACATAGAGCATGGAGGCTTTTGCTCCTTCCTTTTTTTCCCTTTTTTATCTTAGATGGGACACGGATTTACGCGGCCTCCGTCGGCCAAAGCCCTATGGCGGCGGACGATTGAACGGATAAGAACGGATTTTTTTCTGCGATCGTAAAAACTTAACGCGTTAGAGGGTAATCCGTGTGCATCCGTTCAATCCGTTAGATCCGTGTTCCCATCCACGGTAGCGGGCAACTTCATCAACCGGCCCAACTAATCTCCTCCGCATCCATTTCCAGCATCCCCTCATCCACCAAAATTTCGATTACTTTCAGCACCGTTTTTTCGCGCTTGGGAGCAAAGGAACCTACCAGTTCTTTCAGTCGAAGTGATTTAGAACCTAGCAATTTTTGAATTTTTTCCTTGTATCTCGCAAAATCATCTTTGCTCACCGCTACTTCATTTCGGCCTAAACATACATCACAAATCCCACAGGCTGCCACTTCTTTTTCTCCGAAGTAGGATAATAACTGCTTGTGTCGGCAAACCGTATCCTCTGCATACGCGAGCATTTTTTTGACACGCTCCATCTGTCTGTTTTTGCGGAAGTCGTAGAGTTTTTGATCGATCATCAGATTGGAAATATCAACGCGGTCTTCCAGAAAGATGATTTGAGGGGCGTCTTTTTTTGGTCGATATAGGATGACACGATCTGTACGCAATTTGATCAGCGCATTTATAAACTCCTGTTTATCCATCTTTAGGAACTTTGCCAGTTGTGTTTCATTGATGGAGACATAATTATGAAAAGCGCCCTGGTAACTACGCAGGATGGTTTTGATAATGTTGTCCAGGTTTTTATTCTTGAGTTGGTAGTCGTAGAGTTGGTCTTTATTGAGATAAATTTTCAAACTGGAAGGCACATAAACTGATTCTGTCATGGCGATCCAGCCCGACTGTTCCAAAATTTTGAGACTACTGAAAACGGTGATGGCTTGCAAAGAGAATTTTTGACAAAAGGAAACCAGGTCGAAGTCGTAGCTTTCATTTTTTCCGGCACCAGTGGCGAGTTGGAAGTAAGAACCTAATGCCTGGTAAGTTCGTTTTATTTCCGGAATTGGCGGAAAAGATAATTCCAGATTACGTTCCAGATTTTGGCCATCTGCAATGGAATACAACAAAATAGCAAATGCTTTTTTACCATCACGCCCTGCCCTACCCGCTTCCTGAAAATAGGCTTCTGGTGAATCCGGTAAATCCAAATGGACCACGGTACGAACATCCGGTTTGTCAATGCCCATTCCAAAGGCATTCGTACAAACGATGATCCGAATTTTGTTATTGATCCAGTCTTCCTGCTTTTTAGAACGCTCATCTGTCGACAAACCTGCATGGTAAAAATCGGCGATAATCCCGTTCTTGTTTAGGTAAACCGAAATCGCCTTGGTCTTCTTTCGATTGCGCACGTAAACAACACCTGAGCCCTTTACTTTTCTTAGAATGTCCAACAATTTGGCTTCTTTTCCCTCTTCATTCAAAACGACGTATGCCAGGTTATCCCGTCCAAAACTTTTTTGAAAAACCTTCCCATTTTTAAACTCTAACTTTTGTTGAATGTCGTCTACCACCTTTTTTGTTGCGGTAGCGGTCAATGCCAAAATCGGTGTATCTGGCAGCAAGGGGCGAATAAGTGCAATCTCCAAATAAGCAGGTCGGAAGTCGTAGCCCCATTGCGAAATACAGTGCGCCTCGTCGATAGCCAATAGATTGACATTCATCTTACTGATGCGCTCTTGAACGATTTCTGAGGAAAGTCTTTCTGGAGAGAGGTAGAGGAATTTTACACTTCCGTAAATACAATTGTCCAGCACTCTGTCGATGTCTTTGTAATGCATACCGGAGTAGATGGCCTCCGCCTGAATCTTTTTTTCACGAAGGTGATACACCTGATCTTTCATCAAAGCAATCAAGGGAGAGACGACCAGACAAATGCCTTCCTGACACATAGAAGGGACCTGAAAGCAGAGGGATTTTCCACCACCCGTTGGCATCAGTGCAAGCGAATCTACTCCGTCCATCGCGGAAAGGATGATCTCTTCTTGTAGTGATCGAAAGGAGTCGTATCCCCAATATTTTTTTAGTGCTTCTACTGGTTTCATTGTTGGGTGAAAGGTAGGGAGAAGTTTGGGATTATTAAAAATGCAGGCAATTGATTTCATCAATTGCCTGCATTTTTATTGATGCTGGTTGCTGGATGCAAGATGCTGGATCACTCGGACGTAGCGATCGTGGGCTAAGCTAGTAGGAACGTGGGGCCGTAACTAGCAAATTTATTGCTAGGTTCTAACTACTTGCAAGTCAATTCGTTGGTCATCCTGACAAATAAATTTACCGGATACGACTTCGTTTCTGTCCAACCTATGGGGCTGAAAAATATAAAGGAAGGAAGTCAGGGAAGCTGATAGAGCTAATCTAAATCTCCTTATTGGCGATGTTTAGGGCATTTAAACAATCACTGAGGAATAACAATAACTTTCTTCCTCAGTTTGCAGCCACTGGTTTCTACTTCTAAAAGGTATAAGCTACTAGGTGAAATGTCTGTAATATCAAACTCAATTAAATTTTCATTAAACGCCTTGTTTTCACCAACTAATTTTCCAGAAGATTGAAAGAGTCTGTAGGAATCAATTGGGTCAAGAGTAGACTCATACTTAAATATTCCATTACTGGGATTAGGATAAAGACTTGTATAATCATCAATAAATTTCACTTCTATTGTATCCCTATATAAACATTCATTTGTGTTAACTTCCACCCAATACGATCCCGATTCCTCTATTTTAAATTTAGGATCGGTAAATGTATTGTTCCATAGGTAATTGGCGTTTTCTAATTCAGGATTCAAAACTAAAGGTGAGTCATCACAAATAACAGTATCTTCTCCTAATGAGAAATCATTGATAACTTCAATATTTATTTCTTCTCTCCATGTACAACCTCCTGCAGTTACATCAACCCAATAATTTCCTGATTCACTAACTTCCTGAATAGGTTCATTGGAATTGGTATTCCAATTATAAATAGCTTGATCTGTTGTTGCATCTAATAGTATTGTATTTTCCCCACAAAGGATTGTATCTAATGGAAATTCTACACAAATAGGTAAGGGACATTTTTCTAACACAACGTGATCCACAAAAAGATAAGCACTTTGTTCTGGATCATCCCATTGCTCCTTAAAAGAAGTCAGGCTATCCGGTTTAAAATTCCCAATAATTAGGTACTCTTCACCTCCTTCAGCCTTAAAAGAGCCAGATACCTCAGTCCAGGTATTGGCATTTGTGATAAATGCTCCTTCCGGGTTTTCTATTTGCGGAGAGTATCTTTCATAATAAACATAAGTATCATCGCCATTAGCTACTTCACGAGGTGGAGGCTTAATCTTTGATAAGCAAATACCAAAATCATCCGTTGCGTAAAGACTTCCTTCACTTGGACTAACTCTAACTGATACAGAATACACAACACCAGCCTCTAAAGGATCAGCTAGTTTTGTAAAAATAAACTCATGCCATTCTTCATAGTCGTCATGATACATCCTAATTCCTGCCATAGCATCACCAGAAAACGGTTGTTGAAACCCCCAATTAGAGCCTCCTATGTCAGTTCCTCCGAATCCATCATAGTGCAAGTCACATGTCAAAAAACCATCCCATCCATGTACCCCATAATAAGGATCATTAAAACCACTATCAACATTTGGAGAGTTATGATTTTCAAAACTATAATTAGGTACATCAACATTACAATTTGCTACATAAATCTCTTCTTCATATTCACTGAAATTCCCATTCAAGTCTTCTACTTCCAAAAAGACGGTATAATACTCCTCCTCTGCATAGAAATGACTTGGAGCAGGATCCCCATCGATAAAAGCCCCATCACCAAATTCCCAAAACCAATTGACAATATTTCCTGTACTTTGGTCAGAAAAATATGCGCCGCAAGGGTCTCCATTGAAATCATAATCGAAGAGTGCATTTAATACATCTGTTCCATCCACTTCATAAGGAACAAAGGCTTGATATGTTAGCCCACAAGGAACTCCAGGGGCATTTACCTCTATGTCGTACCACCCAGGAGCAAGGCCAGGCACTGGAAAGTTCGACTCTGATGTATTAGTCTCAGAAAATTCAAGTGCCGCTGGATTTAGACTATATACGAATACGTCCCAATTGAAAGTTGAAGTTGGGGTAGTAAATTCTATAGTTATTCCTCCGTCTTGAGCAGTTGAGCTGGAGGCTGGGGTGGTTTGTATTATTACTTCACCGTTACATGTAATACAAAGCATCAAGAAAATAAATATCTGGGTATAACGCATAATTATTATTTTACATTGTAGGTGTTATTTCTTTTATAAAGAAATCACCTTTTCTCAAATATTTTTTTTAACACTAATTGTTGTTGCCTTTGAATCTCCATTATCGCGAATTGTTCTTCAAATGCATTTACTTTCTGTTCAATACCTTTAATTCCACATGTCTTAAATTCCTCTAATGGCTTCAATATTTCTTGGTCAAAATATAATTTTGATTCTAAATTCTTCCACTGCGATATATCTTGAGCTTTTTCCAATAAAAGCTTAGTCACAGTTTCATTTAGGTAACCAAACTTTATCCACTCTGCGAAACTCGAAGTTGGATACAGTATTAATATTTCATTTAAATTATTCTGAAAATCGCTTTCACCTTTAATTGGCCCCTTTGAACTATATTTGGGATATATTAGATGTGGATTTGGCAATCGTTTGATAAATTCATATGCCAATTTATCCACACCTCGATATGGGTTTACCTGTAATTTTATGACATTACTAAAAACTTTCACTCTTTTTTTTTGAAGATTAGACATAAAAACTGCTCTTATTGAATACATTTGATTATCATTTAAAATATAATCAGATGTATACTTTCTATAAGAAAGTGAATCTCTTTTAATTAAATGTGGAATAAATTCGGCATTAAGAACTATGGAATCAGAATGAATTATTTCTTTTCGCAAAGGAGGAAGAAAATGACTTAACATTGGAAAATCAGCACCTTCTAATTTTTTCCATACTTGATCATTCCCATTTGTTAAATACTCAAAGTATGGATTTCCCTTTTCGACAGATGGTTCACTTACTACGATTGAAATATTAGATTCATTTTTTAGTATGAGAGTAACTCGTATTAAATCCAAAACCCCAACTGTGTCCTTCCTCCCTTCGTTCACTGTATAATGAATTGATAAATTCAATTCATTACCTGACGATTGCCCAAGTGCTATCTCAGGTAAAAAGACGTGTATTACGAAGATTAATTTTATTATGGTTAATGCTTTTTTCATTTTTATAAATTTTAAATCACATCCTATTTTATTGTCTTGGGCTACTCACTCTGCTTCTAATTAGTAAGCGTCCCACCACGCACACTCTTGCCCATCCCAATATTTCTGCGCAGCTTTGCGGCATGAAAAAAACAACACGTCAAGATAATCAAGAAAAATGGTATTTACGAATTGAAGATTTTTTG
>Ga0114957_1004084_pt1 | contig 12776 bp, 10 predicted proteins | sample BantaG_FD_87175 | JGI IMG/M metagenome (GOLD analysis project Ga0114957, IMG submission 87175) | Marine algal microbial communities from Bantry Bay, Ireland - BantryBay_4 metaG | ecosystem: Host-associated > Algae > Red algae > Unclassified | place: Bantry Bay, Ireland | collected 2014-11-21 | reverse complement strand
TATATGATAGAGGTGGAAGTAGTAGGGGGCCAACAGATCAATATCAAGGGTAGCGTTTTGCTACTTAGATGATAGTTATTACCAGTTCTGCCTGAAAATGGTATATCACTTTCTTGATACTGCAATTTTATTTACCTGTCGCTTAACCTGAAAGAAGTGTATCAATTCCGCTCCGATCAATGTAGCCCAGCCTAATGCGAATAAAATATTGCGTGCGGTCTCTACTTGGACTGCATAATCCGCGAAGAAATGTTGAATCGCTAACATCTCAATAGCGATGACTACCGCCGACAGAATAAAAAACAAAATACTCATAGCTCTGCAATTCTTGACGAATCGAGGTACCATCTTACGCATCGTCTTCGCAAGTGCCTCCTTGTAAAATCCGTTGGAGCGATTCATCCTCAATAGCTGGAGAAAAATATTCTTGGCTTCGGTAAAATGCATCGTGTGATACAAGGCATCAGCCTTCATGTATAGTAATTTACGGAAGACATCTTTGCCGTTGTGCTCCTTGATATTATGCATAATACTCACCTCAATCGGCTCATCAATAATATCCAATAATTTTTGGTGTGATCCTAAATCAAATAGGGCAGTAAGGTAGCTTACCTGAAGATCGAAAAATTCGTCTGTTTCAAGATTTTGGATTACAGTATGGTTGTTTTCATAGAAACGAGCCAACTCCCTAGGCTCCGCACCTGAGAGATCCTTAAAATCCTCATAAATACTTGGAATAAATCTTGACGACAGCTCCGCCATGGGAAAATGTTTGTGTTTTAGTTTCTATCGATTGCTATGCTAATAACTTACGATAAGAGTAAATGTTTAATGCTATGCTTGCAATTTATTATAAATTTCTGAAAAATGCTATGGTCATTGATAGCAAACAAGCACAAATTTTGATCTTTGATTTCTAAATTTAAGCTATAATTTTCATAACCTGAAAAGAATGTGGCTAAATTGGTAGGGTCTTAACAAATAAGGTTTTCTTATTAGATATTAGGGCTTAGGAATGAGCAATTCTTTCAATGTGCAATGAATAATTTTCAATGAATAATGAACAATGCGCAAAAATTGCAGTGCAATTGTGCTAAAACAACTTAGAATAAATAATCTGCGCTCTGGGTAGAAGCGATATGAGGTGCACTAGAGCGCTAATGAAGGAATGACTAGCGAAGGATGAGTGCATAACGAATACTAGCTTGTCATATCCTGAATAGTGCTCTAGGGCATCGAATACTAGCGGATGACCAGATATGAGCGCCCTTATTTAATTATGAATGGTGAAATATTAATTATGAATTGCAGCTTTTAAGTCTTCTTAGATGCCACGTAATAAGCTTCTAGGTTTGATTTCGAAAATTAAGGAATTGCACTCGCAAGAGCGGCAAATTAACCATTCACCATTTAACTCAACTAACCATTAGTTCCGGGTGTCTACCCCCCAGGCTAATTTCTCTCGGATGGTGCTTGGGAAATTTTTGTCTTCGAGTTGTACTAACTTGAATGGGTAGTCATTTTTTCGGATGGCCAAGAGGTGGTTGTTATTGACGGTCTCGAAACGAGAATCTAGCGTGCACAAAAAGCTGTCCGCGCGACCGTCCACCTCAAATGAGACTACGGAATCTTGGGCAATCACTATGGGACGTACATTCAAATTGTGCGGTGCTACGGGCGTAATCACAAAGTTGCCTGAGCCAGGGAATATAATCGGCCCTCCGCAACTCAAAGAATATCCTGTAGAACCCGTCGGAGTGCTAATGATAATACCATCTGCCCAATAGGTCGCTAAATAAGCTCCGTTGATAAATGTATTGATCGTAATCATAGAGGAAGTATCACGCTTCAAGATAGTGAAGTCGTTGAGGGCGACATTGAAATTACCGAATAGCTTATCATCGTTTGTCTCCAGAAATAAGAGAGATCGTGTATCTAAAATAAAACGATCGTGCAAAAGTAAATCAATCGCTGACTCTATACGGGTCTTCTCGATGCTGGCTAAAAAACCAAGGCGACCCATATTGATACCCATCACAGGAACCTGACTATCGCGAATCTCAGATACGGCATTGAGGATCGTACCATCTCCGCCAAGTGTGATCATGAAGTCTATATTCTTGGTTTTGAGGTCTAGGTACCCCTCGAAAACACCTACATCTTTTTTTTGAGTAACCGTATCGCCAAGTAATTTTAAGTAGGGCTTATAGACGAAGACATTGATCCCTCGATCATGTAGGGTATCAAAAAGCATTTGCACAAAGTGAAGGTTGCCTTCCTTGAGTGTCTTACCGTAAACTACTACTTGCATAATTAATACCTCTATAGAGAAAAATCGAAATTTAAAAATAATCCTTTTTCCCCAAACTTGTTAATATTATATTCGATCGAGACCAACTTGTCGAAGTAGATCAGAAAATGTAAACCGATTCCACCTCCCCATAGTACTTGGTTGTTGTACTCTCCATAGTGATCATAAAAAGGCGCATTGACATAACCAAAATCATTGTTAACTACAAAGTATAGTTTATATGGTAAATCTCTAAACTGTCTGATAGGCATAGCTTTGCCTAAGTTAAACTCATTGCTGAGTAATTGGAATCGGAATGCAGTCTTTGCATAGACGTAATCTAGACCATCTACTACGTAAAGTTCAAAGCCATTCAAAGCATCCTCTTCGTAGCCAAGCGAAGATACGTGCGTATAGGGAAGATGATCTCGTATAAAACTCACTTTAGACTTTCCGATCAATCCAAGGCTAACTTTAGGGTTGAACGACAAATATCTTCTATACTCCACAGTGCTGATCAAGGAATTGACATCATTCGATACACCTACACCATCTTTCTGAAGGAGTACTGAAAAGTACTGCCCATTGAGCGGGTAGGGTTTGATATCTCGATCATCGAAGGTAAAACTGTATTGCAGTGTAAAATGCTTTTGATTGTTTTTACCATTTAGGAAGTACTCTGGATTGAAGTCAAAAGCGATATCATCACTGATGCTATTATCGCTGTACTGAACCTTGAATGTTTGCGAAGTATAAAACCCTGGACGATAAGATAATCCTCCAGAAACTCTAAATCTCCTAAGTTGAAATTGTTCTTCAAAATTGTAAAAGAGTAGTTTATTGAGATCTGTGATGTAGGCTATTTCTCGGGCTCTAGCAAAAAATAAATTGGCAAAAATACCTAGCGTTTGAGCTTTGTTGATGTAAGGAAAAATATAGTCTACTTCATATTTCTTAGTGTAACCATCTTGAAACTTGAACTTTAGCTTATCTCGATGCCCAGTAAGGTTGAAATGTACCAGCCGAAGTCCAAAGTTGACCCTGTTTAGTGCTCGACCTTGCTCTTTCCACCAAACGTTGAAATTACGATCGGCTAGGTCAAAGATCGGCGTAGGATAAAGATACCATGATTCGGAGACTGTAAATGATACTATGAGCTTGCCCTCTGTAATCTCAGTATCCACGATAGTTTTTACAAATAAACCTGTGTTTTGTATATTTTGCTCGCTTCGATCTAAAGTAGCCTGTAAATCATCTTTTGGGATACGGTCACCAACTTCTAAGGTGATCTCTCTTTCTATGATTTTAGTTTTTGTCCTTTTGTTTCCTGTAATATTGATTTCAGAGACCTCTAATGTTTGTGCATACGACATCTGGGGTACTATCCAAGAGATACAGATAGCAAAAAAGTGGAAACGAAGAATACAGAGAGGGCACATCATGAGATAAAACGTAAAAAGGCGGCTCAAGTTATTGAACCGCCTTTTTATTGTTGATAATTAAGCAAGTATACCTAAATCATCTTCAAATGAAAATAGTATTTAGAATGTGTATCCTAATCCTAAAGTATAGTAAACCTGTACTGGATTATCATCAAAGTTATACTCTGAAGCAGAAATTCCATTATCTATCGCTAAGAAACGACCAGAATCAGCAATCTGTCTGTTACCTCTAAGACCAAGGTTAAATGCTACACCAACTCCTTTCCATACGCTGAATGAAAAACCGTTCAACCAATCCCAAGTAACTAAGTCACTTGATTCGTAAGTCCTAGTACCAACAACATCACCAGCAACATTCTTAAAATCAACATTTCCGTCTCCGCCGTAAGGAATAAATGCACTCAAGTTAGAAGTCCAAGATATACCTCTGATGATAGTCGCTGCATATGTAGCGCCAATCTTAGCTCCTGCAGAAGAAATGAAATCTCCAGGAAAGTTCTTTTGGTAACCTAATGGGTGAATAATAACCACTAAGTTTTCAATAGGCAACCAAGTAGCTCCTGCACTAATCGTCATAACACCAGGTGAGTTCAAAGCAAAATTGTACTCATCATCGAAATCATCATTTACATCTTTCGGGTCAAACTCTAAAAGAGAAGACAACCACTTACCTTCTACAGAAAGTGCCCACTTTGGAGACAATTTATATCCAAAAAGAGAAGATAAGTCAAGACCATTTGTTAATGCTACAGTCTTAGTTCGATTATTATTCTTATCCGTAAATGCAGCTGATCTATTAATGTTAATATTTAACAAATTTCTCCAAAAAAACTTTTCTTGATCATTGTTCGCGAAAGCAGAAAATCCTATTCCTAAATTATTGTTTGAAGAGTTGGGATTAGCAAGTGCAAACCAGTTATTGTTACCAAGTAAGTTTAATCCAACTACACCTGCCCCTCCGATCTTCCAGCCTGGGTAAGTATAAATTTGCTTTTGAAGATCTGCAATTTCGCCCTCTAAGGTAGTAATAGCTACTTCCTTTTCAGCCTTCATTGTCTTTAACTCTTCGAGTGTCTGTGTTTGTGCTTGTACTCCAATTGATAATATCATCAATATGGAAAACAGTAGTGAAATTTTTCTCATTTTCAATTCTTTTAAATTTTGTGTAATGTTTTTTATTCTAATAATGTTTAAATAAAGACCATATCATCTGCATGAATTATGCATCGTGAATGATTACTTTTTCTTCCGTAAATTTACTTAAAGGCACCACCGTCCTGCCTTCACTTCCATGTATCACTATCGTGGTACTATCCATCTCCACGATCTCCCCGTGCGAACCATCGATTGTGATCGTGTCGCCCAGATTAAATCTACTCTTAGAGTAGTAGGAAGAAAGGAAACTTGACATGATTCCTTTTGAAGCTAAACCATAACCTATGGCAAAAGCCGCTACTATGCCTCCGAAGAGTAATGTAAGATTGTCCGTGAGAAATTGGGTCGGTATGGTTGCTTTTTTCAATGCGATCATTAAAGCATTAATCATTACAAAGAAGAAAACGAAAGTCGCTATCACTTTCGCTGCCGGGATGCCCAAAGATTCACAAGTTCCTTGTACCATTTTCCGTATAGCTTCAGCTATTAATAAACCTAAGATCAGGATAATAATGGCAACAAATAGATTTGGCAGCAATACCATAAATTCCTTTAGCAGATCGGTAATGGCTTCTATTTGTAGTATATCAACTGCTGTAATCGTTACCGCGAGAAGAATAAAGTAATAAATGGACTTCGCTATAGCTGAACTAGGGGTAAAAGAAATATTTGACTTGCTGACGATTTCTATCTCGTCAAGTTTATCTTTTAATTTATCTATACCTGCCTTTCGTAATCCCTTTAAAATCAGCCTCGCAATTAGCTTTGCTATGATGTAGCCTATAATGAAAACTAAGAGTGCTTTCAGGATATTAGGTACACTTTCGACAAAACCTTCAATGATTTGACGAGCAACACCTGCTGCTTCGAATGGATAGTTATCGTTCATTTTGCTTTTCCTATTTTTGGTTTTTCAGAATTGCGGTTCTTGTGTTATTTTTACTTTACTGGCGGTTCTGAAGGACCTTGTTCATTATCCCTTTTAGAAATACCGCTATTTGGTGGACCAGGTGCTTTTTTTGCTTCTTCACCACCACCAGAGATAGATATCAATAGCTGAAAAAATCCTGGCAAATATAGTTCAATTACCCTAGACATAGAGCTAATAAAGGAAATAGATCCTTTGATCTGCTTATCATCTCTGGATTTCATATCATCCTCCTCAGATAGCCGTTTAAAATTATTTCTAGAATCCTCACTCATGACCTAGGTCGTTTTAGTCTTTATACAAATCTTTATAACTAGATTTAGCTTTATGTTTTGCTCTTTTGATTTTCATCTTTATAGCACTTTCTGATTTTTCCAGAACTCCTGCGATATCTCTTATAGACATATCATCCTGGTATTTCATCAACAAAACAGCCCGATCGCCTACAGGTATTATATTCAATACCTTTTTCAGCCTGCTTACTTCTATTTCTAGTAGCTCGCTATCGTTTACATCTTCAAGTGGTTCTCCTACATTCTCAATATCTTCAGAAAAAATATTTCTTTCCTTCTTCTTCCTTCGGATATAGTCAATACAATAATTATATGTTATAGAGTATACCCATGTACTAAATTTTGATTTGCCGCTGAATTTTGCAAGATTCAGATATATCTTCAAAAATATATCTTGAGTTGCATCGTCAGAGAGCTGCTCATCTTTTAGTAGGGATATACATTTACTGTAAACCTTACCAGAATATCTGGAATAAAGCATTGTAAAATAAGATGAAGATCTACTTTTGAGATATAGGCTTATCACCTCCTCATCCGATAATTTATTTACACCTTGTTTGCCCAATGATTTTTTGTTGATATAGAGGCCTAACACCTTCACGGTTTAGACGCAAAATTTTAATAAATGGGTACATCGTACTCAAATCTTTCGCAAAAGTAGGACTTATTTTTTGATTTATATGTACTTTATTTGACTAGATAAATACTTGATTATGTGTTATTTTTAGTTAATTGCTAAATGAATTGTGGACAGTTTTTTTCTACTTAATAATCATGAAATTTCGTCGAACTAATTATTGCTTGAAAGTATATATCTTGTTGGACTCAAATTTATTAACATGCTCAAGCCTTACTCATTTCTTTTCTTACTGTCATTCAGCCTATTATCTATTAATCTTGCTGATGCTCAGAGTTCAAACGAAGATGCCCTCTTCATCAAGAAAATCTATAATCAAATCCTCAATGATGGCGATTGCTATGATTGGCTGCATCAGCTGAGTACAGTTTACGGTGGCCGATTGGCTGGTTCAAAAAATGCAGATCGGGCAGTACTTTTTACCAAATCTATCATGGATACGATAGGGTTTGATAAAGTGTATCTGCAAGAATGTATAGTCCCACATTGGGAAAGAGGTGCGCCAGAGCAGGTTGATGCACATTTTAATGGTCAAATCAAACAGCTCAGAGCTACCGCATTAGGCAATTCACCTGGTGGCAAAGCTAAAGCTGAAGTGATCGAGGTATTTTCGCTTGATGAAGTAAAAAAGTTAGGCCGCAACGCAATTGAAGGTAAAATTGTCTTTTACAATCGTCCCATGAATCCAAGCCAGATTCGCACTTTCAATGCTTATGGGGGCGCCGTAGATCAGCGAGGGACTGGGCCAGCCATTGCGTCTAGATTTGGAGCAGTAGCAACAGTAGTTCGTTCAATGACAACAATGACTGATGGAGTGCCTCATACTGGAGTTACGATTTTTGGAGAAGATAAGCCAACTCCAGCCGCAGCGATCAGTACCTTAGATGCGGATTGGTTATCTGCCCAACTCAAAAAAGGCAAGGTGGAAATTTCTCTTGAAACTCATGGCCAACTTTTGCCCGATGTGATTTCACACAACGTGATTGGGGAGATCAAAGGCAGTACCTACCCAGACAAGATAATTTTGGTAGGAGGGCACCTAGATAGTTGGGACATTGGAGGAGGTGCACACGACGATGGAGCAGGTTGCGTTCACTCCATGCAAGTGCTTCGCACGATGCGTAAGCTTAATTACCAACCTAAACACACCATACGTTGTGTACTATTTATGAATGAAGAGAATGGTCTCGGAGGAGGTAAAGCATATGCAGAAGCGTCCAACAAAAATCAAGAATATCATATGGCTGCTTTGGAGTCTGATTCGGGAGGGTTTACCCCTCGAGGTTTTTCTGTGGATGCCGAAAATGATGTCTTTGCACCTCGCTTCAAGATGATGACAGAGTGGCTCCCCTTACTGGAACCCTATGGACTTTCTCTTGCCAAAGGAGGATCAGGCGCAGATATTAACCCCCTCAAAGGTCAAAAAGGAATGCTCATTGGTTTTCGTCCAGATTCGCAACGTTATTTTGATTTCCATCACACGAGCGAAGACACGATAGACGCCGTCAACCAAAGAGAGTTGGAGCTTGGCGCAGCTTCGATTACTTCTCTTATTTATTTGATAGACAAATACGGACTTTAATACCTTTTAAATTTTATGGATATAAAATCAGAAGATCGCTTAGTTAGATTAGGCGATCTACAGTTTTCACCCTACATCACATCTTCTAAGATACAAGCAAGAGTTAGAGAATTGGGGCAGCAAATAGCCAAGGATTATCAGCATACTTGCCCATTGATTATTTGTATTCTCAACGGTTCTTTTATTTTTTGCAGTGACTTGGTACGTGCCATTGACTTGGATAGTGAAATCCAATTTTTGAAGGTCAGTTCGTATGAGGGCACCTCGTCTACAGGGGAAATGAAGATGGCTTTTGATACCCTTCCGCCGCTTGAAGGACGAGAGGTGATCATTGTAGAAGACATCGTTGACAAGGGTCACACGATCCATTTTTTACACCAGCTTTTTTTGAAAAAAGCAATCGCAAGTTTACGCCTAGCCTCTCTATTGCTCAAGCCTGAAGCCTACGAATACGACATCCCCATTGACTATATAGGTTTTGAAATCCCCAATGATTTTGTAGTTGGATATGGACTGGATTATAATCAAAAGGGGCGCAACCTTCCTGATATATATACACTTTATAAAGAGTGATAAGTTTTGAGCTATAATGACAAGCTTACTAGAATTTTTTCTAACCGAGGCACACCACGTCTTTGTGCACAGTTGGCGACTCACCAAAGAAGCAAGTAAAAAAGTAAGGAGTAGAATTATGTTTAGGGTACCTCTATTATCTGGGCGTCCCCGACTGCCAAAAAAAAGGCAGACGGGCGGGCTAATCCATGACTCCGTGTTCACTACGGTCCTGCGTCAGATACAGCCTATCTACAAAGCTACCCTCGTATCTGATTTCGGACTACACAGCCTTGCGCTTCCATAGACAAGGCGCGCCTTGTCTCTATCGCAAACTCGCTCTGTGTATCATTCCTATCCCTGACGCAAAAAATAACATCATGATAGGATAGATTATATTACTTAGATACCACCAACTTACCTTGCTGTACATCCCCATTTTGAGTTTGTACTTCATAAAAGTAAATGCCACCGTCTACTTGACTCGCATCCCACAAAGTATTCGAAATGAGGTCTTTTGCTTGATAGATCATTCTACCTAGCCCATCATAAACTGTCAAGTCATACGCCCCCGCAAAATCATGCACAAAATTGAATATAGAATTACTAGGATTTGGGTACACAGATATCTTGTCTTCAGCAATAGTCTGTTGCGTTGAGACTGAGCCAGAAGTAATACGAATATTATCTATGAGTACAAAGTCTCCTTCGTCAAAGCTACCACTAACCCCATTTCCTCTCAAAGTCATTGCTTCTATCAATACTCCACCAGAGAGAGAATCTGTCAAAGCATATTCATGTCTTATTGATTCTCCTTCAGGCTGACCAGATATGATGGGGTATACCTCTCCATCTATTGTCACGCGCACCATAGCAGCGTAATCCGGATTAATATTCTCTAGCTCACCATCCGCACGATACTGAACCATATCAAAACTAAATACTGGATCGATTACACCTTCTGTATTTACGCACATATCAATGTCCGTTATTTGATAATTTTCTCTAAAGAAAAGATTCTGATCGCCGCAGTTCTCTAAACCAAATGGCTCATCTCGAGTACCAGAAATAATAAGCATTGAATTTCCATTTATTTCACCAACCGCAGCGTCACCAACAAAGTCGGGATCAATGAACACTTCTGTGCTCGTTGGTAAATCAAAAGAATTAAATTTTTCTTCATACCCAACAGTTACAGTTTCTAAAAACAAATATTGAACCTCATAATCATCATTATCTGGATTTACATCATTTGGTATATCTATTTTAATTATCAGTTCGTCTCTATTGGTAATCTCTTCTGGCAACACAATATCTTTTGACCTAGAAGTACCAACATTTGCTCTTAGGTCAAAGCTCAATGCCAAAGTATCGTAATACACAAAATTTCCATCTGTGATAGTAAACGGAATATTTCCAGCTGGGAATTCTTCACAGCCAAAATTCCGAAAACTAACACTGACTCTGGTTACAGTCTCTACATTATCTGAAGCAAGTTGGCAAGGAATTAAATTTGACAACCTTACAAAGGTAGCACCCAAATCTAAGCCTTCTATCTCAGTAGTAGTTATCCTACCAGCATCTGTGTTGTTCGTTACTATGATTTCTCCATCTATACTATTAGGATCAGCCATTGCTTCGGCTTCTAGCAAAACGTCGATATCAAATATTCCACCAGTTTCAAGTGTAGTTGGTGATTGATTAAAAGTGTAAAAAAGTGTATCATTTGGCAGCAAAGCTTCAGACAAAACTACCACCTCTTCACTTTCTAATTCATCCTCAACATCATAACTAAGGATCATAATATCTCCAGGCAAATAAGAATTCTGACCATCATTAATCACATAGACTTCTACCAAAAAATTATCTATCGCATCTGCGCATACATAAGGACGATCTTCTATCAATTCTATTCTGACATCATAGTCTCCAGAGTTTGGATACAGACCTACAGCTTTCCAAGCTTCTAACACACTTAGCATTTCTGCAGAGTTCTCTCCATACAAATCTTTGACTGCTTCCACACTCGCGCTGACCGCCTTGGTATATGTGGAGCTCTCCGTCAGGTAAGCCACATTCATAGTAAAAACTATGGCTGTTGCTTTTTGAAATCCAATCGGAGTTACATCATAAGCCACACCCAATTCATTGATATCCGCCTGTCCTTCCGTCAACAAGTAATACCAAAAATTTAATACCCCACTGTTAGAATGTACACCCCCGTTATCACCTGCACCAAATTCCCAATCCTCCCCAGAGTACAAACTTGGATCTGACTTAGCATTTGGATCAGACATATCTCTAAAGTAATCATCTTCATCCGTCAGTACTGCTGTAGCACCTAAGAACCAAGTGAAATTATCGGGATCATAGGCTTTCTCTAATGCCTTACCTAATATATCACTGATACTTTCATTCAGTGCTCCCGATTCATTTCTATAGATTAGATCCGAAGTAAAATCTGTGAATCCATGCGCAAACTCATGACCAACTACATCTAATGTAGTAAGTGGACCATATTCATCACAATCTCCACTGAAGAAAGTAGAGTAACGTCCATTCCAAGTTGCATTCACTGTGTTTCGTTCATCGCCATAAACTCGACTTCGCAGCTCTGAACTATCTCCGTCTAAACCAACCCAATTAAACTCATCCAACATATAATCATAATAGGCTGAAGCACAATAGTGTGCATCTGTTCCCACTTCTTCTTTATTTCCGAAGTTATCCCAAAAATTATCCTCATCCGTAAAATCATCTAGAGAACCATTGAGCGTAATAATACCTTCTCCACGTGTGTAATCTCTCAACACGTAAAGATTGGCTTCCAAAGAATCCGTTATAATGCTTTGCTCACCGTAGTATTTAGTGATAGCGATACCTTCTACACTGGTATGTGCTATTTCCGATATAGCCTCTATCACCTTGCCCGTATTGGCATTGACATAAACCGATTCTCTATACTGATTTCTACCTTCTAGATTTGAGATAATGACGTGATAAGCCAAGGTATAGTTTCCACTGAAATTCGGATATGCAGCATCCATGACAACTAATTCTGCTTGTTCTATATCCCAATCTGGCAGTACTACCGCTGCGCCATCTGTCTTCGATAATAATTTGGAGTTGGTGTAATCTTCAGCTGCTTTGCTCGCTGCCGCTCCATTTATCCCAGGTTTGACACTTAATTCTATAAACGGAAGCAAGTCCCCCGAGCTCTTTCTGATTTGTCCATCCTTCTCGTGTAATATGTATGCTGCACCTACTACTCGAAGTCCTTTATACTCTTGCTGCATTCTTATCCTAGTCCAGCCATTGAGGCCTTTTATTTCTTTTTTCGTCTGGAGATCTTCTGCAGATTCCAGGCCCAGTTGATGATGTATTTGACTAACGAAATTAGCACGTTTGAACTCCGTAGCACCCTCAAAGCTCATAAGTTGAATGGCATTGCGTTTACTTATTTTTTGCCCTTTATCTACCTGCTGGGCACTCAAGGAAGGAAGGGTAAAAAGAGCAATAAGAATGTAGAGTAATGTTAATCTCATGGGTAAACTTTTTGAAGAGATGGAATTTAATAATCCTAATATAAACACTATTTAGCATTTTGCGTTCAATAAGCTATAATATGGCATTTTTTTGACCATATTATTATCAATTAACCGCTAAATAGGCTTTACAGATTCAGATATTTATACTAAATTTGCATTCCTATTGAAAATAGACCCATGGTGTAATGGTAACACACCTGTTTTTGGTGCAGGTATTTAAGGTTCGAGTCCTTATGGGTCTACAATTCTAAATTAAGTCTTTATCACTTTTGTGGTAAAGGCTTTTTTTTATGGCTTTAACTAGGACAAGAAGTTTATCCCGAACGAGCGATAGCGAGCTGAGGGAAGT
>Ga0114957_1004083_pt1 | contig 12780 bp, 10 predicted proteins | sample BantaG_FD_87175 | JGI IMG/M metagenome (GOLD analysis project Ga0114957, IMG submission 87175) | Marine algal microbial communities from Bantry Bay, Ireland - BantryBay_4 metaG | ecosystem: Host-associated > Algae > Red algae > Unclassified | place: Bantry Bay, Ireland | collected 2014-11-21 | reverse complement strand
TTGGCGTTAACGTTGGGAGGTACCTTACCTCTAATAAATGGCTGAGCCATTGCTCTGACCACCGGCGTAGCCGGTGGATTAATTTATGTATTTAGGGCATTATTTAATGGGATTGGTATTACTATAGATACATCAGTACCTATTTGGTTTTTTTCTTGTCCATATTCCTAAAGATCTTTCACTGCACACAAAAAGAAAGGGCAAACAAAAAAGGTGCACAAACTCTTACTTAGATAGAGTTAAACAAAACATTTGCAAACTCAGAATATATTAATATAACTCCGCCCCGTGTTAAATGGAGATTATTTATAATTTTAAGAATAAGCTTCTTTTGATTTAACAGGAGAAACTTAGAATGCGTTTACTTTTATCTATATTAATATTAGTCATTACATCTTGTGCCAGTGCGCCGAAGATAGCCAGCTTTGGACCGCAAAAGTCAACACTTACAGAAAGTTATGCCACCTACAGATTTAATCAAATTAATAATGTTAAGTATGATTTATATTTTGATTTAAACAAAACCGATGAGTCATTCTCTGGTGTGACAAATATTTATTTTAATACTAAGCATTTAAACTCTGACCTTCGCCTCGATTTTCATGAAGGTGCAATTCAATCACTAGTAGTTAACAATACAAATATCCAAGCCACTAAAGGTGAGGCTTACACTCTTATACCAGTAAAAAGTTTAAAGCTGGGTGCCAACCATATTGTTGTTCGCTACACTCATAAATACTCTAAGGATGGTCGAGGCTTTCACCGCTTCAAAGATAGTGAGGACGGAAGAGTCTACACCTATACAAATTTAGAGCCATATAAAGCCAATAGAGTTTTCCCCTGTTTTGATCAGCCTGATTTAAAGGCTACTTATAAAATGAAGGTTAAAGCACCTAAACAGTGGTCGGTTATAACTTCAGTAATGGAAAGTGATGTTAAAACTTTTGAAAACCATAAACTTTGGACTTTTCCTGAAAGCCAGAAATTTTCAACATATATATGGTCGCTTCACGCCGGCCCGTATGCTTCTTGGAGCTGGAATAAAGGGAAATACCCTCTACGTTTATTTGTCAGAAAATCTATGGCCAAATATGTAAAATTAAATGATTGGTTTCCTGTGACAGACCAAGGTTTTGAGTTTTTTGAAAAGTACTTTGGAACTGACTACCCTTATTTAAAATACGATCAAATTATAGTTCCCGAGTTTAACTCCGGAGCTATGGAAAATGTGGCGGCAGTGACTTTTTCTGAAAGGTATATGTCTAAAGGAGTTAAAACACGAGTAAAAAGAATGTCTCTTGCCAGTGTTATTCTACACGAGATGGCTCATATGTGGTTCGGAAACCTGGTTACAATGAAATGGTGGAACGACTTATGGCTGAATGAAAGTTTTGCCACTTACACTGCCGCCATCGGCCTAGCTAGAGCTACAGAATTTAAAAAGGAAGCCTGGCATGACTTTCACGGTACAAAATCATGGGCCTACTGGGAAGACCAACTACCAACCACTCACCCCATTGAAGCCAATGTTCCTGATACACAACAAGCTTTTGCCAACTTTGATGGTATTACCTACGGCAAAGGGGCCGCCTCATTAAAATTACTGCATTACAATATTGGTGATGAAAGTTTTAAAAATGGGCTTCATCAATATTTTAAAACTTACCCTGAGCAAAATACTATTTTGGCAAACTTTGTTGGCTCACTAGAAAAGGCATCGGGCAAAGACCTTGCCGATTGGCGCACTAAATGGCTACAAACTGCTAGTTTGAACACTGTAAAAGTGAATTTAAGTTGCTCGGCGGGCCTAATTAGCAAACTTCAATTAGTGCAAAGCTATGAGCCCGGCTACCCGACCCTAAGGCCCCATAGTACGCAAGTGGCACTTTTTAATATTAAAAATAATTTCCCGGCATTGAGTTCAAAGCATAAAGTTTCTTTTGATAGTAAAAGTACTGAAATAAAATCTATTGTCGGCAAACCCTGCCCTGATATTGTCTATCCAAATTACGAGGATTATGCTTATTTTAAATCTAGTTTAAATAAAAAAACTATAGATAACTTAGTGAAGTACACACCCAAAGAAAAAGACAGTTTTCTAAGAGATATGTACATCAAAACTCTTTGGCAAATGGTCAGAGATGGCCAACTAGATGTTTACACTTTTGCTCGTGTATATGAGCAGAACTTAAAAACAGAAACCAACGGACTTATATTTAACGGAATGAGATTCATGACTGAGGGTCTACTTTATTATATTCCCAAAGAAACCGTTAAACAAAAACATTTTATAAAAAATACGTATCTTCCCTTGAAAACATAAGCTGGAAAAGGCTGCGTTCAGCAAAGTCAGGTTCAGAAGCGCAAAAAAACTGGTATAATCAATTTGTCAAAATCGCTCGTACTCCTGGCTCACTAAAAAAGCTCGACTCATTATTAAGTGGCCGAACTAAATTGAGAGGGTTTAAAATTGATCAAGACAAGCGTTGGGGACTCATTTACCAACTCAGTCGATTTAATTACTCAAAATCTTTACAACTTATTAAAACCGAAGGAAAAAAAGATAAATCTAGCTCTGGAGTTAAAATGGTCATGGTGTCAAAAGCGGCCATTCCTAATTGGGATAGTAAGTTAGTCTTTCTAAATAAAATGACCAGTAAAGACTCTAAACTCACCTATGATCAGTTTAGTAGCTTAGCTAGAAGCTTATTCCCCAGCGGACAAGAAGAGTTTCGTCAAAAATATAAAAATGACTTTTTCACACAATTGCTTAAAATTGAAAAGTCTAAGGAGTCTCATTACCCTAAGGCTTTTACTCGCTTAAGCCCGGATGAGTGTAGTTTTGATGCCGGTAGTGTTGAAAGTTTTTTAAAAGCAAACACTTTAAAAGCTGGCACTAGTAAACGCCTAAAGATTGCCATTAGTGAAAGCAAAAGGTGTAAAAAGATTAAGGAGCTAGCTAAAGCTCACTCCTTAAAAAATTAATTGTAAGTAGATACGCTGGTACTTTTTAAACTTCATATTTCATAATAATATCGGCGTAGCACTGCACCTAACCTGTCTTCTTTCGCTATGCTCAAGAATACAGGTTTAGCTAATAAAGATAGACCAGACTATATACAACGGACATCACAAAGCCTATTAGTAGCGTTGTTTTAATCTTGAAGTTATTTAGTATTTTTTTGTCTCAATACATTACACAATTATTATTTCAAACATTTTTTTTTATAATTTTCTGGCAATATTTTTTTAATAAAAAGTGTTTATAATTTTAATGTGTCAATCTACTAGACTTTAATTGGTAACTTCGCTGCTCCTATACTTTAATTCGATTTCACCGGATCAATTTAATACAGTACCTTTGCCCACGGTTTTAAGTGTCTAGATTGTTCGTCATTAAGACGGAAATTCTAGATTTTTAAATACTTGAAATTACTTAGTATTTTAAAGTAAGAGTTGGCACCTTTATGGCAATAACTCTAGTTGGGTTAGCAAATAAAACAGTAATGTTTTACACAAAAGGGTATGAGATGAAAGGGTTGAAACAGCTAGAGCTGTGGAAAATTAATACTATTATAGTATTATTTTTTATTACAGTAGTTCACAACGGTTGCAGTGACGTAAAGTTTGCTGCTGATGAAGATGCAATAGAATCAATTTTAAGTACATCTGCGGCTGTCTTTATTAACGACAATGATAAATTCACAAACAATAAGGATGTCACCTTAGCAATTTTCGCAAAAAGCGCTGAAGAGATGATGATATCACGTGATCCAGACATTGAAACAAACTGGGAACCTTATAGTAGTGCCAAATCTTGGACGCTATCTAAATCAAACTCGCAATCAAATGTTTATGTTAAATTTAAATCAAGAGGAGTGGAGACTAAGCATTGGGTAACAGATGCAATCATTCATGATGGCCTACCTCCCGAGGTGACAAACACACTTACACCAAATAATTGGACCAACAAAACGATTGCAGATATTCAGTTCACAGCAAAAGATAATTTAAGTGGAGTTGAGAAGTTTTTATGCTCGCCTAACTTAAATGATGAGTTCAGACAATGTAAAAGCATGACAACTCAAAAAGCAACTATTTATCTTGGTGGCCTTAGCGAAGGTGACCAGTATTATTATGTAAAAGCAACAGATCAAGCCGGAAACACATCCCCTGCTGAAAGAGCTCGCTGGAATATTGATTTAACTCCTCCAACTGTGCGATTTATAGGTAGTTTACCCACGTTAGTTAATAAGTCAGGAACGAAGTTTAGCTTTGTTGGTTTTGATACTAGCAGTGGCATTGAGTCCTACTTATGTAAGTTAGGAAGTGGAAGCTGGAATACTTGTAAGTCACCATATACTTCAACATCATCTGCTGATGGCAATTATAATTTAAGCGTCAAAGCCATTGATAAAGCTGGTAATCAATCAAACGCTATTACCCATTCATGGGAAGTTCATTTAGCTGCACCTGTAATTACTTTTACAAACCCAAGACCAGAAGCTTTATCGAGAAACACAAGCGCAAGCTTAGGCTTTAAGGGCGAAGATAAAGGTTTTACAATTACTGAATTTCAATGCCGACTTAACTCTAATGGCTACCGCAACTGTAATAGCCCATTTTCTGTGAGTAACTTAAACCATGGCAACCAAACAATTTATGTAAGAGGTAAGGACCGCTTTGGAAATTGGTCAAGAGACTTTACTTACAAGTTCATTTTAGACCTTAGAACTAACAGGCCTGAATGGGGCTCAGTACCAGGCCGATTCACTAATAACACCACTTCACAATTTGATATTATATCTAAAGATGGTGACGTGAAAAACTATCAGTGCCGAATTGATAGTGCATCTTGGGTGAATTGCCCTGGTGGAAAATCGCCAAGCTATAGTAACCTAAATGAAGGTCCACATACACTTCAAGCACGTACTGAAGATAATGTTGGTAATATTTCTGACAGCATTTACTACAATTGGGTTTTTGATAAAACACCACCAAGATTAATCATAGTTGGTCCTATTGGCAGAAACAAAGAAACCAATGCAATTTTTCAAATCAATGTATCTGATAATATCTCTAATAAAGAAAACATAAAATTAGAATGTAACTTAGATGATAAAGGATTTAAAGCTTGTAGCGAAAAAGCCAACTTCCCTGGCCTAAAAGATGGCGAACACACACTAGTAGTTCGCGCCATTGACCAAGCAGGAAACCAAGTTGTAAGCCCAGTGAGACGCTGGATAATAGACTCAACACCAGCAGTAATTACAATTGTTACTGCACCAGAGCGAGTTATATACGAAGGTGAAAATGCAGATTTAGAGTTTCATGTTAATAATGATGGCTATCCATTAAAAAATATAAATTGTACCTTAAATGACTACCCTCTTGATTGTCGCTCACATGCTCCAATTAAAATTGATGGTTTAAAGGCTAAAAATTATAAATATGTAATTGAAGTTGTTGATGACATCGGTCACTACAGTCGCAAAGAGCTTTATTGGGAAGTAAAAAAAGTGGCTGACTGTAACCTAGAGAACAACAATGTTTGCTTAGTTCTAAGAGATAATTTTGAAAGAGATAACTTATTTGATAACTCTTTTGCCTGGGAAGCCTTTTACCACGACACCGGCAAGCCAGTAAACGGACTTGAAATCGCAATTCATGATAATGCGCCAACAACAGACGGCTCGAAATTTCTTAACTTCACAGGTCGTGCTGGAGCATCTGTTCACTCTCTTTACCTAATGACCAAACCATTTAACTTATCTAAGTATAATAAAATCACAATTGAGTTTGATTACTTATTAGCCAACTTAGAGGCTTGGAATTGGGGTGGAAAAAGTGGTCATGAATTTTTAAAAGTTGATATCTGTACATTAGGCTCTGAGCAGTGTGGTAATATTGACAACCAGAATACTGCCAAACACAGGCTAAATGACTCTTCAAGATGGATGAATGTATTTACTGATGAAGCTAAGCCTAACAGAAATAAACACCTAAATGGCCTTAACCATAGTAAAGATGATTTTGTCAGAATTACTGGTGGAAAAATTACGGTGAATTTAAAAGATTTAGGAACAAATGACTTTTCAAAAGTAATGATTAGGTTAAATGTACTAATGGATGAGGGTTTATCAACTAAATCCAATGATCCAGATGCTGTGTTATTTGATAATATAAAAATTAAAGCTTATAAGTAATAAAAAAACCTCTTAAAGCTAGCTTTAAGAGGTTTCAATCTTTCACAAATAATTGTTCTAATAACTACAATTCTGACTCATCAGTATATTTTTGACATTTCAACTTAAGAACTCTTGTTTCACCACTATTAATATTTATATCAACTGTAGCACTTTTCTCATCTTGGCTTAAAATTACAAGACCGTTAACTGTACCTTTGAAATGTTCACCCTCAGATGACATCTTAACTTCTTTTCCAATAAAACGGAATCTATTATTTGAATACTTTACATCTGTTACATCTAATGAAAATGAAGTTTCATACATATAAAATGCTAAACCATCCTCAAGTATATCAAGCTGAAAGTGACCATCACCCACTTCCCAAATATCTCCATTTACGCAAGAAGTATATCCTGGGTTAGCACCTGCAAAGGCTGAAAGAGAAAGCAATACTGACAATAAAATAACTAAAAACTTCATATAAGGCTCCTTTTAATTACTCTAAATTACCAGAACCTTGTTATGACCACAATACCCTGTGAAATAATGATATAACCGACTAATAACTAGACACTTACTTTTTTGAAAATCACAACCCTTTGCTCATCAAAGTAATCAATTTCATAAGAGAAATTGTCAGCAATAAACTTTATTGTTGCTGGCTGAAAGAAACAGACATGGGTGTCATCATCGCGGTAGCGCCATTTTGGGAAGTTAATTTTATCGCTCAAAACTTCAGTCATAACGGCAAAGTATCCCCCCTCAACTAAGAGCATGTCTAAATGCTCAAAAACTTTATTTAGGTCAAAAACATGTTCCAATACTTCTGTACAAGTTATGAAGTCATATTTTTTAAAATTAAATTCAGGCTTATAAAATGGGTCATAAGTTTCGATTTTAAAGCCGTCATTTTCAATTAATTGTGCTAATGCAGGCGTTGGGCCACAACCATAATCTAAACCTAAAGCAGAGCTTTTCAGTTTAGTTTTTAATGGCCCCCACATCTGTAATAAAAAATTTGTATACCCCTCTTGCTCCAAAGAGTTTTCATGGGTGTCATAGCGAGCTTTTTCAGCGCCAGGGTCTAATCTATGTTCTGGGTTCAAAAATACTAATGAACACATATTGCAAAGCTGGTAAGTTCTCTGCCTTGGAACCTTAAATACTCGTTCGGTAACATCAAAGTACTCACTTGATTTTTGACTTCTACAAAGAGGGCAATTCATAACTTTGCAATATAAACTTGTTTACTAAATAAGCAAACCAAAACACACACACTAACAACACTACTCAGTCATCACCAAGAGTGATTATTCATTAATAAAGTTAAACACTTATCTCTTTATGTTAATATTATATATTAAGTATAGATGACTTGCCCATTCCCCATCAAAGGGTCTATATTTTACCAAAATTATCAGGGGCCGCTAGTGGATCGTCAGGGAAAATCAGAGTTAAATTGGGTGATCGCAGCAGGTGTTGTTGGTGCCGATATTGGCACCTCAATATTTTACGGCACAGGGATTTTATTTCCCATTGTTGGCTACCTGGCTCCCCTATTTGTTTTAACCACCTGCCTAATGATGTGGTTATTTAAAAGAACCTATGAAGAGGGCTTAGCTCTAAGCCCCTATAATGGTGGCGCCTACTCAATGATCTTAAGAACCATTGGTCGCCGCTTTGCCGTACTCGCCGGAACTTTAACTTTTGTTTCCTATTTAGCCACAGCCTCAGTAAGTGCACTTTCAGGTGGTTTTTATTTGAAGTCACTATTTGTAGGTTTTGAATCTAATCAAGCGGTTGTCTTACTTTCATTTATTCCAATCATACTCTTTGGGATACTCAACTCAAGGGGCATTAAAGAGCCTGCAAAACTAGTAACTATTATTGCTGGCTTTCATTTTTTCTTACTTATTATAATGGCTATATGGGGACTTGCTTTTATAGGCCTCAACTACGAAGACATAGATTTTGAGAAATTTTCTAAGCTTACACCCAGTGGTGAAATTTCATTTTTTACAATTATTTATGGTTTCTCAGCAGCTTTTTTAGGAATAACTGGGTTTGAATCTGCCGCCCAAATCGTAGAAGAGCTTGAGGGGCCTGCCCTACAGACCGTTCGAAAACTATATAAAACTGTAATTATTTTAGTTTCACTCACAGCACCTATAATATCTTTACTTTGTTTACTTATTCTTTCCCAAGAACAAATCGAAGGCAATTTACACTCGCTACTTTCAGTCCTAGCAAGCACACTTGGTGGTAAGTTTCTACTCACCGTTATTGTTGTTGATGCCACACTCACTTTGTTTGCTGCTGTAAATACCTCATTTGTGGGCTTCATTGGTTTAGCCACAACAATGGCCAAGCAAGGGAACCTCCCTCCTGTTTTACTTTACCGCGTAGCTCATAAATACCCTAGTATTCAAGGTTACCCTATGATTGCTATTCCTTTTGCAGTTGTAGCCATGTTTATGACTACAGCTGTGGCAGGAGCCCTTGATATTGCTGCCAAAGTTTATGAAATTGCCTTTTTAGGAGTGATGGTTAGTTTTTGTATTGGTGTTGTTCTTATGCGCAATATGCCCATACGTATTGGAACCCCTAGAGACTTTTTATCCGATTGGACTTTAAACACTGGCAAGCGCATTATACCCGTTGTCCCTCTAATTTCAGGGATAATTTTATTAATCGCTACATTAACACTTTTATTTAAAGCCGATGAAAATGTGAAACTCATGCTCACGGTTTTATTTTCGGGCATATTAATTCTGAAAGCCTACTACCGCTGGGGAGTATTAGAAAAGCGCCTGGTTTCGCATAATGATTTACGCCTTGGTATCGGTAAGTTTGATTCAATAACTGAATTACCGGAAGATTTACCTAAATATGTTTTATGTGCTGGTGGAACTAGTGCCCGGAGGTTAATTAATAAATGTTTACGATTTATATTTAAAAATCGCCAAAGTCAGTCTCAGCCGTTTGAGCTTATAATATTTCATGCCGAGAATAACAAAGACCCTAAGGGCTTCTTTTTTGAGCGACTTATTCGTGTTGTGTCGCAACAGATTGCTCCTATTTACCACCAGGACATACTCTTAACAGTTAAAATTTTACCTGGAACTCTAAATGAAGGTTTGCAAACTTTAAAGCAAACTACTAAAATTGAAGAAATATTTATTGGCCACAGTAAAAACTTAAAAGAAGATCAAAAAGTTTGCGCCGGCCTTGAAAAAGAACTAGAAATCAAAGTTTCTACTTTGTATAAAAAATAAGGATATATATGAAACCTGTTAAAATTTACTCAAAAAATTATTGCCCTTACTGCTCTCGTGCCAAATCATTACTAGAAAGAAAGGGTGTTGCGTTTGAGGAGATAAACTTAGAAGGCAAAAATGATGAAATGGCTGCCTTAATAAAAGAAACTGGAATGCGTACAGTACCGCAAATTTATATTGGTGACTTTTTTGTTGGCGGTTTCACTGAGCTTAACGAACTAGAAACTAGTGGCGAGTTAGATAAAAAATTAAATGGATAAGATACTTACTCAAAAAAAAATTGGAATCTTAGGTGGCGGCCAACTCGCACGCATGCTCTGCCAACAGGGGCAAAAAATTGGTTTACAAGTGCATGTTTTATCAAACAGCAAAACTGACCCTGCAGCACTCGTAACACCTTACTGGCACAAAGGTAAAATTAATAATAAAATCGCTGTGACTGCTTTTTGTAAAAAAATGGATTTTATTACTTTTGAAAGTGAGTTTGCCGATACTTCGGCGATGCCTAAATTAAAAAATAAATTTTACCCTTCGGTACAAAATATTTCTTTACTGCAAGACAGGTTGCCACAAAAGCAGTCTTTAGTAGAGTCAAAGCTTCCGACCTCAACTTTTATCCATCCCCAGTCCAAACTCGAAGTTGCAAACTTTTTTAATAAGTTTGGTGCTTTTGTAGCTAAAAAAAGAATGTTTGGCTACGATGGCTATGGAACCTTTATTGTTAAAAACAAAAGGGCTCTTAATAAATTTTTATTAAATAAAAAAATAGATGAGTTTATAATTGAAAAATTTATTCCCTTTAAAAGAGAGCTCTCCATAGTTTGTGCCAGAAGTAAAAATGGCGATATCCAGTTTTACCCGCTAGTTGAGAGCTTGCAAAAAGAGGCTAAATGTTTTTGGGCTAAAGGGCCCATAAAAAGCAGTAAAATATTACCTCTACAAAAAAAAATTAAGTCTTACTTAAAAAAAATAAACTATGTGGGTGTGATCGCCTTCGAACTCTTCGAAAACTCTAGCTCCCTGCTAATTAATGAAGTGGCTCCCAGAGTTCACAACACTGGCCACCATAGCCTTGATAGTTGCAACTTAGACCAGTTCACTGCTCACCTATATTGCATTCTAGGTATAAATCTTCCTAAAATTACAACAACAAGTAATGGCTTTGCTATGGTTAACTTGGTTGGCAATAGCTCTCGCAAACCGTCACTTGGCATTTGCAAGAACTCAAAACTACACTGGTATGATAAATTAGATAACCGACCTGGACGTAAGATGGGCCATATAAATGCTTGTTCCAATTCTGCCGATAAGTCTTTAAAACTAGCACTCTCTGACCTAAAAGGATTTAAATTATGAGCAAAAAAGCATTAGTAGCCGTTATTATGGGAAGTGACTCTGATCTTCCAAAGATGCAGGCTGCCATAGATCTTTTTGATCAAATGAAAATCTCATATGAAGTTAAAATCGTATCAGCGCATAGAACCCCTGAGATGATGATCTCTTACTCCAAAAAAGCCCATAAAACTGGCTTTAAGGTAATTATAGCTGGTGCCGGTGGCGCTGCTCACCTTCCCGGAATGGTGGCCTCTGTAACTCCACTACCTGTTATAGGAGTTCCTATTACAGCTACAAAACTTGATGGACTAGATTCTTTACTATCAATTGCACAAATGCCCAGCGGCGTACCTGTTGCCACAATGGCCATCGATAACTCAGCCAATGCAGCCCTTTTAGCTATGCGAATTTTAGGCTTAAAATCAAAAGTTATTTTTGAGAAAGTCATAAAGCACCAAAAAGGCCTTAAAATAAAAGTTGATAAAATGAATAAAAAACTCAAAAGTAAAAAGTAATACTAGAGCGTTTGTGCTCGTTAGATTTTTACCTCAATCTCTGAATAAAATTTAAATAAAATTCTTCTTTCTCTTTCTGCGAGCATCGTGTCGCGCTTCGCGTATCCGCGACTGCGTCACCTGAAAGGTGATGAAGCGCGAAGACGCGATGCTGCCGTAAGCGCGCTCGCAGAAAGAGAAAGAAGAATTTTATTTAAATTTTATTCAGAGACTGAGTTTGTTCTTAGGGTTAAATAGTTCTACTTATAATTTTGAGCCTTCTGCAGATTCAAAGTAATCGTCGAAAGTTGTACTCTCACCAGTATATCGATCATGAACAGTACTACTTTTTGCTTTAGAGTTTTTATCGTATTTTTGCTTAAAATAAAGATCTTCAAACGTATAACCTTGGCTCTTGAGCAATCCAGAATTATCGAAACTGGCATGTAATGATTTTTCACTAGTCTCACTTAATGAGAATTTTTTAATCCCACCGTTCTCGGAGAAGCTTCTGCTCATATAAAAATCACCATTCCTATAACTTTCCGAAAAAACTTTACCGTTGTCTTTCATATATCGAGCAATAGTACCACCATTTTCATCTTCACGAGTTTCGACATTATAGTCTTCGCGAAAACTATACTCATCAACCAATTCACCATTTGGGATTTTAAATTTTTTGACTTTATCTAAGGCTTTAGTAACTAAATCATAACTTTCTAATTTTTCTCTTAAAGTTAATTTCTTTATTGGTTCGTCTCTTCGCTCCACAGTTACAACTAAAGGCTTTAACTTTGTAGCCTTTACAACTGCACGCTCAACTATAGATTTTTTTTTGTTGCTCAATTTGGTCGGCGGACTGTCTACTTCAGCTTTATCAACTTCATCGGTCACCTCTACTTGAATAGCCTTCTCAGTAATAGTTAAAGAACCTCCACCCCTAGAGATTATTCCGTAACCGATAAGTAATATAACAATTGCTCCTAACCATCTCATACTATTATTATATTAAGTAAATTCTAGAGAAAATCATCCTTTTTCTCTAAAAGCCCTAAGCTCTATTTTATTGCCAACAGGCCAAGCTTGAGATACCCGCGTAATGCCTCACGGTTAAATGTCCCTAAGGAGCTAAGTGTCATTAAGCTACTCTGTCATTTATTGTCCTATTGCTCTCTTCGATTTTTTTCATTAAAATCTTTAGCTTTTTTTTCTAATCGACTCAAGTAATCACATTCGATTAATCTTTGGTAAGGAGTTTTAGGTTTACTATAAGTTTTTTTTACTTTTGAGCCAACTCGCTCCTTTTTTTCCATTTTAATTGTAGGAGTAAAGAAGTTTTGTAATGGGTTCCAGTAAACTTGATATATTTCATTCATTAAACCAACTAGTATTTTTTCTGAATACTTGGGCAACCATATTGGTAGAGCTGCAACCATATTTTTTCCGCACATGCGATTCATTGATTCCCAAAAAAATTTTAAATG
>Ga0114957_1004082_pt1 | contig 12783 bp, 12 predicted proteins | sample BantaG_FD_87175 | JGI IMG/M metagenome (GOLD analysis project Ga0114957, IMG submission 87175) | Marine algal microbial communities from Bantry Bay, Ireland - BantryBay_4 metaG | ecosystem: Host-associated > Algae > Red algae > Unclassified | place: Bantry Bay, Ireland | collected 2014-11-21 | reverse complement strand
TTTTTTTTTAGTTCGATTCATAAGGTGACTTGGAGTCACCTTGTGAATACTTTAAATTCTGCTAATTCTTCAATCGCATTAATCATATTTTTCCAAGAGAATATTTTTTTATCTTCTTTCACTCTTGCCACAAATTCTTCTTCTCGATTCTCTTCAAAATAATTTACAATCGCATCCGCAATTGCAGTAGGATTAACATCAACCACATAACCTGCTTCGTCATGCGCTACTATCTCTGGCAATCCTCCTACCCTAGTTACGACCATCGGTTTATCAAAAAAATAAGCCAAACTTGAGACTCCACTTTGTGTTGCTGTTCGATAAGGTTGTGTAACTAAGTCTGCCGCACAAAAGTAATATTTTACATCTTCATTGGAAATAAATTCCGTCCGCATTATCAATTGATCTTCAATTCCCAAGGATTGAATTTGAGTTTGATATTTTTCTTCATTAGAATAATACTCGCCAGCGACGATTAATTTTAGTGGCATTTGTTGAATTCGTTCATCAGCCATGGCATCGAGTAACAAATCTAATCCTTTATAATCTCTAATAAAACCAAAAAATAAAAGGTATCTGAAATCTTTAGAAAGTTCTAGGTGCTTCAATGCATCGTCATAACTGACCGCTTCACCAAAGTTATCAGAAATTGGATGCTCGGCCAAAACAATTTTTTTTGTTTTTGTAAAAGTTCTTAATTGTTCTTCGACTGACTTGGACATCACTAAAAATGAATCACAAGCACTCACAAAATATTTTGCAAAAATATAATCGCCAGGTCGTTTTTCATGTGGAATAATATTATCTACAAAACCGATAATTTTTGTTTTTTTATTTCTCCTAATCATTCGTAGAATCGTCCCAAAACTAGGCCCCATAAAAGGTAACCAAAATCTACCAATAACTAAATCAGGAGCCATTCGTTGAATTTCACGACCTACTTTTATCCAATTAAATGGATTTACAGAATTGACTTTTACTTTAATATTGAGTTGCTCAGGTGGTGAGTCTTCGGAGTACTGAGTTTTTCCAGGAAAAAGAAAATTAGGGTATTGAAGACTAAAAGAATAAATCGTTACCTCATATCCATCCTCTTGCATCACTTCTGCCAATCGTTGGTTAAAAATAGCAATTCCTCCTCGAAGAGGATATGCTGGACCAATGATGACGATTTTCTTTTTCATAGTTGAGTCGTAGGATTCCGTGATTGGTGATTAGTGACTCGTAACCAGTTACCAATCACCAGTTACGAATAACGAACTAATGATGAGCATGATTATTTTCTTCTATGCCTATTTTAGTTTCGATGAGGTAAGCATTTCGATGAGGAGAATTTCGAGAAACCATTTCTGCTAAAAAACCAGTACAAAATAACATCACTCCCATTATCATAGAAGTTAGTGCTAAATAAAACCAAGAAATATCTGCAATGTTTTTGGCATCGACACCTTGATAGATGGCCCAAGCTTTCGTTATCCCTAAATAGAAGAATAATCCAAATCCTACCGTAAACATAATCGAACCGATGCTCCCAAAAAAGTGCATTGGACGTTTTCCAAATTTTCCAACAAAGACAATCGACAACAAATCTAATGGGCCACGAATAAACCTCGCAAGGCTTCCAAATTTTGTAACACCGAATTTACGGGCTTGGTGTTGTACTACTTTTTCACCTATATTTTTAAATCCTGCCCACTTTGCAATAACAGGAATGTACCGATGCATTTCGCCATACACTTCTATGGTTTTGACCAACTCATTTTTATAAGCCTTCAATCCACAGTTCATGTCATTTAATTTTATCCCCGTCATGAGTCGAGTCATTCCATTATATAACTTGGTAGGAATAGTTTTGGAAAGTGGGTCGTGTCGTTCTTTTTTCCAACCTGAAACTAAGTCAAATCCGTCTTCTACAATCATGCGATATAATTCAGGAATTTCGTCAGGACTATCTTGTAAATCTGCATCCATCGTAATCACTACATCTCCTTGGGCATCTTGAAAACCAGTATGCAATGCTGCAGCCTTTCCATAATTTCTTCTGAATTTTATTCCTTTGACATTTGGATTAAGTTCGGTGAGTCCTTGAATAACTTTCCATGAATTATCAGTACTTCCGTCATCTACCATCAAGACTTCATAGCTAAAGCCATGCTTTTGCATCACTCGACGAATCCAAGCTTCTAATTCACTTAAGGATTCATCTTCATTTAATAGAGGTATTACAACCGTTATATCCATGTTCGTTTTTTGAAATTTAAGCATTCATTTTCTAAACGTAATTACTAAAAAGAAAGTCTAGTAAAAATATAAGAAAAACAATTTTTTAAAAAAACGGTCTTCTCTGTATATCAATTATAAGTACCATAATAACGTTAGAAAAGTAGACTTGTTTCGATTACAGCTTTAAGTAACGTGACTCTCTGAGTCGCGACGTTATTCGACTTAACCTAAAAATAACATCTTAGCTATGGAGGATTAGAGTAAAGCAAAAGATGTCATCTCATAATATTTGAGAAACGTTCTGGAACTAAACAATAAAATGACATCTTCTATCCTTCCTTTTTTTGCTCTACGGCTAAGATGTCATTTCTAGGCTAAGTTGGATTATGTCGCGACTCAGAGAGTCACGTTACTTAGGTTCTCCGAACTACCATTCCTATTATAAACGCTAAAGGGAAGCCTCCCAAAATACCAAAAATATATCTTTTGAAACTCCCTCCAAAAGTAGGCGTGTAATCTTCAGGTTTCATTTTTCGTATTTCAGCAATTCCTTCTTTTCCTTCATAAAGTTCTAAATGTTCTTGATGAGATAAGGCTTGATGAAGTTCAAGAAATTCGAGATCGTAAACATTCATTATCCAAAATAAAAAGAATATATAATATGCATTTGTAATTAAAAATACAATAAATGGTGTTGCTATCATTTTTCGAAAAGAAAGCTCTTCTTCCGTTCCTCGATTACGATGTATGGAAACGGTCGCCATGAACATCCCTATAAAATAAATAACCACCGTTGACCAAAGAACAGCGGCACTTCGCATCAATGTTTTATCATAAAAATAAAATGCAAAGAGGTAAGCAATAACTGCAAATCCTGTAAAAACTCCGTATTTAACTGCTGTTTTATTCAATGTATTTTTGTTTAATCCTAAGAGCTTGTTGGGAGTTTTCTTTTCGGCTAAAAATGTCCCTTTTTTAATGACACTTCCCTGCCTGCCGGCAGGCAGGTTTTAAAAAATAGTCAAATAGCGCAGACTATGTTCTTATTTTTTAGCATCGTGTCATCAAAAAATGAACTATTTTTCGCTCAAAAAGAAAACTCCCAACAAACTCTAAGTTAAAGGTCGTTCTCTTTTTGTAAATAAACTAACAAATAATCCAATAAATAAAATACTTAATAATGCCATTGTCATCATCAATATTGGATTGCTCGTAGCCTCTATTATCATTTCACTATAGACCAACATTTCTTGAGGCATCTCTCCATCTTCTACTTGTGCTCTTATTTTCTCTAATTCTCTTTGTTGGGTTTCATTTGTTTCTGGTGCAAGTATATTGTTATTAAACCATACCCAGATCCCAACTACAGCTCCATATGATATCCCCATCCAAAAACTTACAGCCAATCCTCGACGGAATGAAATGAATCCACCCAACTCTTGATCCCGATGATATCGTATGGCAAATAAAATTACGGTGATGGTGAGCGCTAAAGAAATGGTTCCTGTCACTAGAGCAAGTAATGGGTCACTTGCCAATCCAAGAACATTAACGACAATTTGAAAAACAAGTCCGACAACTACTAAAATAATTCCATACTTTAATCCTGTCTTGTATGGAGTTACTTCATTTGGGTCAGGCGAGTTATTGATTTCATCAAGAGTATCCATAGCCATTTAATTTTTATATGATTCAATCAAATACTTTATGCTTTCCATTATTCACCACCCCTAAGACTTTACCTTTCAGCTCCATTCCGATCATTGGTGAATTTTTAGATTTTGATAAAATATGTTTTTTGGAAAATGTCCAGGTGGGATTAGGATCAAAAATAGTAAGATTAGCAATTGCCCCTTCTTCGATTTCAGGTAATGCAATATTTAATAATTGCCTTGGACGAACCGCTACCTTTTCAATAAAAGTATCTAACTTAATTACTTTTGTAAGATGAGTGTTATAAAGTGGATACATCGTTTGTAATCCAAGTGCTCCAAAATCTGCATTTAAAAATTCAAGATTTTTTCCTTCTTCTTCGATTGGCGTATGATTAGAAGTGATAAAATCAATGCTTCCATTTTTCAATCCTTTACGAAGGGCTGCGATATCCTTTTTTTCGCGCAGCGGTGGATGTATTTTAAATTGAGTATTAAAATCCGATAACATTTCATCTGAAAAAATCAAATGTAAAATGGACGTTGATGAAGTTACGTTCAGTCCTTTTGCCTTTGCCGCCTGTATGAGTTGTTCAGAAGTAGAACTTGAAATATTACAAACATGTAATTTCGAATCGGTATATTCTGCTAAATAAATATCTCGCTGAACCATCAATTCTTCTGACAATCGAGGAATTCCTTTCATTCCTAAAGACGTACTAATTTTTCCTTCATGCATCTGTCCACTTCCAGCAATTGCTTTGTCATGTGGATGATTCATCACCATACCATCAAACGCTTTTACATATTGTAATGCCCGCATCATCAATCCACTATCCTGAATGGATTTTTTACCATCTGAAAATGCAACTGCTCCTGCATGATGCATATCGTACATTTCAGTTATATCTTCTCCTTTACAATTTTTAGAAACGGCACCTATCGGAAAGAAATCCACCAATTGACCTTGTGAATTATTTTTTAAATATAAAACTTCAGATTTGGAATGAATAGGAGGTGAAGTATTGGGAAAGCTAGCAATTCCTGTATAACCGCCAATTGCTGCTGCTTTGGAAACCGTTTTTAAATCCTCTCGATGTTCGTAACCAGGGTCACAAGTTTGAACACCTACATCAAGCCAGCCAATAGAAACATAAGCACCCGTCGCAGAAACGGTCTTTGCTTTTGGTGCATCAATTTTTGATTTGATACTCTCAATTTTCCCATTCTTGATGAAGATATCTCGTTTTTTGCGGTGATGCTTAGAACGAGAGTCTAATATTGTCGCATTTTTGATTAATAGCATTTTACTATTTTTTCAAATTTTGTTTTTTATTGTCTTTCAACTCATAAGGTGACTTGAAGTCACCTTATGAGTATGGTGTGGCATGACTTGAAGTCACCTTGTGAATATTCCAAAATTGAGCAAAAATAGCACAGGAGTTTTATTTATTTGAATGTAAAGGAGATTTTATTATTTATTTTTTTGTGGAATGGGATATTGAAGGTAATTTGAGATAAACTATACATACTATGAAATTAACTTTCGATAGCCGAGGTAATCTTTTTCCCTATGAAATAACTGAGATTTCCTTTGAAGAATTTAAAGCATCCTTTGTAAACTCATTTTCTCCAGATTCAAAACGCTATCAACTTTTTGAAAAATATATGACTTATATGGATGACCTATCAAAACTTACCACAAAAAATTTTTATCAATGGATTGATGGTAGTTTTATCTCAACTAAGGTCAATCCTAGAGATCTTGATATTGTTACGGTCTTAAGTTTTGAAGATTATGAAAAAAATAAAACCGATTTAAGTCAAAAATTTATTTCACATAATGCTAGAAAAAATTATAAAGTAGATGCTTATATTGTAGGGAAGTATCCAGAAAACCATGAAAAATACATCTTTACTCAATCAGATTTATTATATTGGATGAACCTATTTGAAAAAACAAAAGTTAATAAGAGATAGCAACAATTTAGAAAAGGATTTATTCAAATTAATTTCAATATCAATGGATAATTTCATTCCAGATAAGAAGGCCGCTAGAGTTCTAGATATCTTAGATCAAGTTAAAAAACTCAATAAAATGATTGATTTACATCAAAATCAATCCAATGATGATATGATGGTAAATCAATATCAAGATATGAAAGATAGATTTTTGTTAGAACTAAAAGAAATACTTTCCGATTTTCAAATTGAAGTTCTAATCAATAAAGATAAAGCTGCTTAAATCATGAATTGTCCCCGCTGTAAAACTGCTCTTGAAAGACATCCAATTATTGAACGTCATGATGAAATCATTGTTGATAAATGTCCTTCGTGTCAAGGGATTTGGTTTGATAAAAATGAATTAAAACCTCTCGAAAATATATCTGAACCTGTTCTAATGGAATGGAGAAATATTCCAAATGAATATGACCAATTGACTGCGCTTAATTGTCCTTTTTGCTCCAATAATCCTATGATGAAAAAAGCGGAACATCCTCGTGATGAAAAAGTAATTTTCGATTATTGTGAAAGTTGCGAAGGAATTTGGTTGGATGGCGGAGAATTGGAGGCGATTCAAAAAGAGAGTTGGGTTTCGGCGGTAGTTAATTTATTTCGGAAATTGCATTGATTTTGAACCACAAAAGATTCACAAAAGAGAAAACACGTTAGGACTTTTGTGAATCTTTTGTGGTTCAAAAATTAATTCAACTTATAAATCACATACTCCCCATTCTCTCCTACTTTTTCAAAAGGCAAATTCACCTCCTTAAAGGTCAACAAATAGCCAATCCCTTTTTCCGATAATTTATTTAAATCAGCCGTGGTTAGTTTTTTAAAAAACTCATTTCCAATCATCACATTGTCCTGTCCCGTTCGCCGAGTTTCCACATCAATTCCATAAACTTCTTTTATTCGTTCCAACCAAATCGGGATCACAGACTTTCGATGAATAACTGCTTTATAATCAATATAAGTACTTCGCTCACTATAAAATTTAAAATGAGTATTCGAAGCAGGAATAATAAAAAGTGCATCTTTTGGAGTCTTTGCTTTCGCTATTTTTGAAATCTCAATATCTGCATCTGCCGACCAACCTGTTTGATATTTTTTTGGTAAAAAAGTAAAATCGTATGCTCTATTTTGAAAAATAGAAAAAGGATGTAAAAGCATTACTATAGAAAACACTCCAAATAATCGAACACTCCAAACACCAACTTTTGAAAAATAATCAGTTTGTAGAAATGAAACTTTATTTTCTATAAATGCGATGAGTGCAATAACAGAAAGTGATTTTAACCAAATCGTTATCTTAAACCATTGCGAAGAAACAATAGTTGAAATTTCAAAAACTTCCACTCCTACCGTATAAATCAAAAGTCCCAACAATCCCAACACGAAAAATCCAAAACCATTTTTATTCTTTTTATAAAAATATAACAATCCAAATACAAAAAGAGGAATTAATAACAAAGCAGCTTTTTTTGAAAAATAAGAAGGAATAAAATGATGCGGAATTCTAAATTCTAAAAAATCAAAAAGTATTCGATTATCAATTTCACCATGAGCGAAATCTTTACTTATCATAAATATCCAAAGCCCTGCGGTAAGTACATAAAATAAAATCGGCAACATTGGAAGTCCTGAGAAAAATTTTTCTTTTTTATTTATAAAATTAAAAATCGCCTTTAAAACACTTACACCTGTCATAACTAAAAACAACTGTAAACCTACTAAGGGTTGAATAAAAGTAGCAACTGATAACAATACATACACATACCACTCTTCTCTCTTCTTTTTCTCTTTTTTTATAAAAAAATAAACCGCCCAAATCGCAATTGATTTGGCAACTGTACTTGAAGTAATTAAGGGAATATACATTTCATTGCCTCCCAAATTCACATTCATCAATGGGCCAAAAGGAATCAAAATCGCTATCCAAACCAAGCCATCGGATTGAATAAATAATTTACCAATACGAAATAATCCTCCTAATAAAAACATTCCACAAATGACATGCAGTAACATCGCACCTATTGCCATTCCGCTATCTCCCAACAATGAAAAAAGGTAGGCTAGGACAAATCTTTCATTCGCACTATTAGAAGAAATATGTTGGATAAAAAAATCAGAAGAGTATAACGTGCTGTCATTCAACCACTTAGCATAGGGTAATAACTCAATCATATCTCCCCATCCGTAGAGATAACCGTTCCAAGCCAACAAAATTATGTATGCTAAAAATAAGGTAAGAAGATGTTTGTAATTAGTTCTCATGGTCGTGTTTTAAAACCACATATGGCACATTAGAAGGGACACATAAGGCACATTAGATTTTTCTTATATGCCTTATGTGTCCCTTCTAATGTGCCATATGTGGTTAAAAAAAAACTAAACTTTCCAAATTCTTATCAACAACGCTTCTAAAATCAAAAACGCTAATGCCGCAATTATAAACCATCTCCACAAAACAATTCCACGGCTTCGTTCTCCGATTAATTGAGTGATATCAACTGCATTAGTACCTTCAATTATATTGGCTCGCGTCCCAGCCACATCGGCTAGATCACTAGCATTATAGTAATCTAAATTAGATTCTTTTCGATCAAAATTAAAAGCAAACTTATCTAAATTTTCCGTAGGATTTAAAAAGAGATTATAAAACCCTGCTTCTGCAATTTGATTGTTAACTCCAAGAATCACTTTACTTCCAACTGCTTTTTGAGTTGGAATAAATTCCTCCGCTTTTCCTTTTAATTTATAAACCATTTCACCTGTTCCCGTAAAACTATTGTTCGCTTCAATCACATCATCCTCTCCAATCGTGTAGGCAATTTGAATATCCTTAGCGGTAGAGATTGCCATTTTATACAACATCGGAACAAATATTTCTGCATTCCGAACCAAGTTACTGTACTCCTCATCCAATGGCGCAGTACACAAATATAGATTCCCTTGCTCCCTTCGATACTTTCCAATAAATGTACTTCCATCACGGTAGCTCAATAATTTCTCCTCGCCTCGTCCTCCGAAACTTGAGATTTTATAATTTACTTTGGTAACTGGTAATTTGAGATTGGCACTTCGATTTTCAAAAACATCCTTAAAAATAAATTCTTCCACATTGACATCCGCAACTTTACGTTCTGCTTTTTCCAAACTCACTAATTCATTTGCAGGAAATTCATTTAGGAAACTTTTATAAGAACTGATATTCGCATTTACTCCAGGGAAAACTAAAAGGTTTCCACCATTACGTACATACTGTCGCAATTCAGAAGTTAATCCCGAAGAGATGTTTGTCAAACCGTTCGTGACAATCAATTGGTAACTAGGAAATTTTGAATAATCCAAACTCCTACTCTGCTGATTAGTCACTTTAAAATAAGTAATTCCTTTAAATGCGGCATCCAAATATTTATTTGACGACGCCTCATTAATGACCAAAGTATTAATCTCCTCTGCTACATTAAAACTAAAATAGTAAGTATCATCAAACTGAACAGGGTAATCGGTGATCTTCAATTCTGCCTCATGCCATCCCGTTTTTAAAATCGTAATATTGACGGTATCCGTTTTTGAAGTTCTTGGAGGAATCGTTAAAGTTCCAACAGGTTTAGTTTGTCCATCATGTTGCAATGACAATCGAATATTTTCAGCTTCTTCATCGCTATGATTATGCACTCGAATCACCAAAGTATTCGTCTGATTCAACATTTGAACAGGAGAGTCAAAATAAGCGGTATCGATACTAATATTACGCTCTTGGACAGACTGCAATGGAATCAAATTCATCTCCATTGTCGTATCTGAGAAATTTTCAAAGTCAGTAATATTTTTTTGAAAATCAGAAATAACGTAAGCTGATTTGTTTTCCAACTTACTCGTATTAAGTGCTTGTAATTGTCTTGTTAATGATTTTGAAATTTCTTTTACGGCAGGGGTCGTTTTGATTTCATCAATCAACGAAAGGGCATCTTCTTTACTAACTAGACGTTGATGTCTTCCTTCAAAATCATTGGTTAATATTTGAAATCGATCTTCCACAGAATAAGCTTTTACCACCTCTCTAGCACGTTGTTTTGCTTTCTCTATCAACGGTACATCTTGACTCAATGCATTCATACTGAATGAATTATCTACAAAAACACTTACCGATTTATCTCCTTTTTGTACTTCAGTATCTTGTGGAATAAATGGTTGTGCAAATGCTAATACTAACATTGCTATCGCCGCCAATCGCATCAATAAGACCAAAAGATTCCGCAACTTTCGACGCGCACTCGTCTCTTCTTTCACCTCTTTCAAAAACTTTACATTGGTAAAATATACCTTCTTAAACCTTCGAAAGTAAAAAAGATGAATAATAATCGGAATGGCTAGTGCCAATAATGCCCACAAAAATGATGGAAATAAAAACTGCATATTTTTCTTTAAATGTGTTTAATTTTTGTGTTTAGGTGTAGGTGTGTATAAGTGTATATGTTGATGAATACTTTTAATCCTAAATATTTTCAAAACATATAAACTTCTACACACCTACACCTACAACACCTCTCTTAAAAGCGGTCAAAAATACAAATTATTTTTATTAGAAATGTGAATTGTTTTTTCCTCTAAAATAATACGTAAAAATGAAGGTTTTGTTATTTGAAAGAACACTTAGAAATAAAAAGAGTTGCATAAAAAAGCTTCGTCGATTTTCAGTTCGACGAAGCTTTTTTTATAGTGAGTTCGATAAATCGTAGAAACAATAACACCTGACTCCTCTCTCCTCGCCCCCAGGGAAAACGCGCGACCGTTTTTGAATATCGAACAATAGAACAAGGAACGCTTCGCTAAGGATTTGAGAAGTTTGTCGAATACTTTTGAGGGGTAGAATCAAGATTATTCGTCAAACTTCGACTTCCTTGTTCCTTGTTCTATTGTTCGATATTCAAAAAAACGGTCGCGCGTTTTCCCTGCTCCTCGCCCCTGACACCTACAATATTTACAACTCTCTACTCATATCAAAGAAGGCATCCAAGAGTTCTTTATCAATTCTTCCATTCTCTAGCCCTGCTCTAAACGATTTCACCCGTTGTTCTGAAGTACCATGCGTAAAAGAATCAGGAACTACATAACCTCTTCCTCTTTTTTGAATCGTATCATCCCCAATTGCATGTGCTGCACGCATTGCCTCTTCAATATCTCCTTCCTCCAAAATATTATTCATCTTATTCGCATGATGTGCCCATACTCCTGCCAAGTAATCAGCCATCAACTCTAACCGAACAGAAAGCTTATTATAATCTTTTTCAGAAATACTTCTTCTTTGCTTATGTAAGTAATTAGTATATCCCAAAAGATTCTGTACGTGATGCCCTGCTTCATGAGCTACAACATAAGCCATTGCAAAATCGCCCGGTGCTTTAAATTGAGTTTGCAGTTGTTTATAAAATGCTAAATCAATATACAGCTTATGATCTCCTGGACAGTAAAATGGACCAGTCGCAGCACTCGCATGACCACATGCCGAAGATACTTGCCCCGTGAAAATTTTTAGAATAGGCTCTTGATACTGCCTCCCTAATTGTTCAGGAAAAAGTTTATTCCAAACATCTTCCGTATCCTTTAACACTACACTTACAAATTGTGCCAAAGCATCCTCTTCTTCCGAAGACTGATGTTGTGTTTGCTGAGTTTGTGGTTGACTTGTTGCTGCCTGTTGAATAACGGCACAACCATCACCACCTAATAATTGAATAATAATTGCCATAACGATAACTCCTAATCCAACACCTCCTACAGCACGAGAAGTCCCGCTACCGCCTCTTGCATCTTCGACATTATCGCTACCTTGTCTACCTTGCCAACGCATAGAAAAAAATTTTAGAGTGAAAAAATGAATTTATTAAAAAATGATTAGAGATAGGTAAGATAGAAATTTATTTATTTGATTTCTTCCTCATACAAAAGTACATTTTTTTGTATGGGTAAAAAAATAAACCTTTTACGATTACACGTAAAAGGTTTATTTTTTATAAATCCAAAACAGGTTACTGTCTATCTTCTTTCAGTACTTCTCCCTTGATATTAATAAAAGTTTGTGCAGGAGTAGTGTTAGCAGTTATAGTTACTCGTTTATTTTGTCGACCTGATTTTCCTTTAGAATTAAATTCAACAAGCATATCAGCTGTTTCTCCAGGAGCGATTGGGTCTTTTGGCCATTGTGGAACAGTACATCCACATGATCCTTTGGCATCTTTGATAATCAATGGTTCTGTTCCTGTATTCGTAAATTTATAGACATAAGAAACCTTCTCACCTTCCTGAATTACTCCAAAATCAAATTCTTTTTCCTTAAATTCTATCGTTGTGGTAGGACCAAGAGGTACATCAGCTTTTGCTGCTGGCATCACTACATCTTCAACTGGGACATTGAGTCCATATTTTTCCATTGAAGCAAATTGAAATAATTTCTCTTGATCAGCTTTGGATAAATGTTCTGCAACTCGAGCAATTGCTTTTTTAGAATTCTCTTCATCTATCAACGTTATGGCATGTTTAAGAACTGCTGCTCGTTGTTCCTCATTCAGCTCATTTAAAGTTTCGCCCATTCGATCACGAAAATCTTGGGAAGTGGTTTGGGAAAAAATAGGGTTAGCAATTAATAATGTAATAGCTACTAGAAAAATAGTTTTTAACGGTTTCATTTTAATTTTTTTTGGTGAAAAAATAAATTGACTTGGGGTTTTAATGAAAAGAGTTCTTTTTTTGTATCACTATTTTAGGGCGATACACTTTAGAGCTTGTTGGGAGTTTTGTTTTTGAGCGAAAAACAGTTCATTTTTTGATGACACGATGCTAAAAAATAAGAATATAGTCTGCGCTATTTGACTATTTTTTAAAACCTGCCTGCCGGCAG